>Ga0182030_10009705_pt1 | contig 19681 bp, 12 predicted proteins | sample 812S3MmetaG_FD_121299 | JGI IMG/M metagenome (GOLD analysis project Ga0182030, IMG submission 121299) | Permafrost microbial communities from Stordalen Mire, Sweden - 812S3M metaG (Illumina Assembly) | ecosystem: Environmental > Terrestrial > Soil > Wetlands > Permafrost | place: Sweden... | reverse complement strand
CCCTGCGGGACTTGGATCATTTGCGGATTGAACCCGGCATTGAAATGCCGGGCTATTGTCAATGCGTCGCGCTGCGACGACCAAACGCCCTTTGCCCCGTTCGTCCACCCCAAACTGCCATTGACCGGTGCTTGCGCACGGCCACCAATTGGGACTTTGCCGGGGAGTGCGCCCGTCCCGGTGGCCGTTTCCGCTGTCGCGCCAAAAACTGTTTCCCAAACTGAATGGTTCCACCAGAGCGTGGAATCCCCAGCGCCGTAGGCGCGGCATATTTGTAGAACCCAAAACCAAAACAAATTTCAGCCCCGTCCGGGGCGGCATATATATTTAACGCGAAGACGCAAAACATCATTTGATAATCCCCACTTTGCGCCTTTGCGTTAATTCCGTTCACCTGGATGTCGCTCCTGACGGAGCTTTGTCCGTTTGTGCCTGACGGCGCTATAAATATGCCAGCCCTGACGGGCTTTGAGAAATCCGTGTTTATCGGTGTCCATCCGTGGTTGAAAATGCAACTGTTTTTTGTCTCAAATAAATACAACCGTGTCCTGCGCGTGGATAATTTCTGGACACGGCTGGTTCTGGCCGAGCCGGGGGCGCTCCCGCGTGCCGTATCGCAATATATTGATGCCATATCGCAAACCAATGATGTCGCATCGCAACCTTACGATGCGACGTCGCAAGGTTACGATGCTCCGTCGTAACCTTACGATGCTCCGTCGTAACCTTACGATGCGCCATCGTAATATTACGATGAAGTGCCGCAACTTCCGGGAATGCAACTTTAACCTTAAAATGCGATTTTCAAAACCCTAGCCGCTGCGTCGCAACCTTACGATGCGGCATCGTAACCTTACAACGCGATGTTGTTACCTTGCGATGCGGCATCACAAGGTTGCGATGCCCCGTCGTAACCTTACGATGCGCCATCGCAATATTACGATGGCGTGCCGCAATGCTTGGGAACGCAACTTTAACCTTAAAATGCGGTTTTCCAAACCCTAGCCGCCGCATCGCAAGGTTGCGACGCGGCCTCATTATATTGCGATGCTTCACCGATGGTTTGCAAAATGCCGCCCGCCGCCGCCCGCCGGCCGCAGTTATTTATAAGTATAATCTAACTATATGTTTAGAAGTAGTTATATTAACTCTTTGGCACGCCGGTTGCTGGCTATTTTGTGTCGGTCTAAACATTAAAAAACATAAACTGAAAGGAACAATATGGTAGTCAAACCAGCCACATCCTGGCTCAACACAGACAAGGACAGCGAACTGATCAATGACATCACGGTGGTCATCATGGGCACCGGCAACAACCCGGCCATCTATTCCAAGCCCGTGCCGGACATCCCCACCATCCAGAAGGCGCTGGATGGTTTCAGCGCGGGCGTGGCGGCCACGGCGGACGGCGGCCCCTCGGCCACGTCCAGAAAGAAAAACCTCCGCCTCATCGTCATCGGCCTGGTGCGACAGCTCGCCAGCTATGTGCAGGTGGCGTGTGGCGGGGATATGACAAACCTGCTGCTGAGCGGGTTCCCGGCGCAAAAACCCACGCGCTCCCCCATCGGTGATCTGCCGGTGCCCAGCAATCCCGTGCTGACACTGGGCAACCACAGCGGCGAACTGGATGCGAGCGTCAACCCGGTGTTCGGCGCGTCCACCTATAACTGGACACTCACCAGCAGCGTGCCGGGCGAGGCGGCGCAGACACAGCAGACCACGGCCTCCTATGTCACCTTCACCGGCCTCACGCCAGGCGCGACCTACACGATGACGTGTTATGTGGTGGGTGCCGCCGGTCCCAGCGACCCAAGCAAGGCCGCCAGCCAGATGGCGATTTGAAGTCTTGGCAGACGGCCAGTTGGCCAATTCAGGCGGGGTCGTCGCGCGGCGACGGCCCCGCCCGGCAGAGCGGAATGGAAGCCAGTTCCACCGCCGATGCAGTTGGGTTATTCCAAGGGCGGAAGATTTTCAATACCAGCCGGTCAGGGCGCGGTGAGCACCAGCCACGTCCGCCCCTGCGCGGGCAGCTTCACGGTGAGTTCCATGGAGTAATCGCGGTCCAGGGTAATTTTCTCGCGCCGGCCGTCTTCCCAGCGAATTTCCGCGCGGGCGGTGAGGCCGGTATAATATAGCGGCAGGCGGACGCGGCGTTCAATCGGTTCGCTCAACGGATTGTAAAACATGGCCAGGCCGCGTTCGGGCAAGGCGGGATTCACATGGAGCCAGCCATCCCAATCGCGCCCGTCGGCGCGGCGCAGGTGGATGAGGTCGCTGTCGAGAATCGCGCGGTGCGCCTTGTAGAAATCCACCCAGCGCTTGACGACGGCCTTGGTCTCGTCGGTGTCGTAGAGGCGCGGGCCGCGATAACAGGCTTGCACGCCGGCACCGAAAAGATTGGCGAGGCGCGTCTCGTAATGCGCGAGGTGATCCTTGAGCGGCTCGATGGTGGCGGCCGCGCCGCCGCCGTGGTATTGCGTCAGCGGCACGAACATCCAGCCCATGCTGGGGGCTTTTTCCCAGGTGCCGTCAAAGACGTTTTGCCGCTCGATGATTTCCTGCTGTTCGCGCGGGAGCGACCAGTCGGTCTCGCGGTAGCCCATGCCGGTCTTGCTGGAGCCGGCGAGAAAATACCAGTCCGGCACGTTGAGATAAATGCCCCGCGCGCGGCACCACTCGTAAAAACCGGCGATGGTGCGCCACTGCGTCCACTGCGAATCGGCGAGGCCGGTGTGGCCGGGATGATTGGTGGAGGCGCAGACGTCGCCGGGATAGGAGCCGTCATTCTCCAAAACGCCGCAGCCGATTTGCTCGTAAAACTGGCGGAGCTTGCGGAAATAATTTGTTCCCCACACGCTGCCGAGGCAGGGAGAATTGCCAAACCGCGCGCCACCCGGCTGGCCGGTCTGGGGACTGATGACATCGTTCGCCGCGTCAATGGAACGGCTCGCGAGCAGTGAGTAGCCACCGAGGGCCACGCCGTTGCTGCGCGCGTAATCGGCGAGCGATTTGATTTGTGCGAGATAATCCGGCGACTCGTTCTCGATATTGAAGCCGCTGCCGAAGGTCATGATGACCATTTCAAAGCCGACTTCCTTGCACTGGTCAATGGCGGTTTTCACGGCATCGGGCTGGGCGCTGCGGACGTGCATGAGGATGGGATTTTCCTGCACCCACGGCGCGAGCGCGCGATAGGCGCGGCGCGTGGCGAGACCGCGCCGTTCGCGGTCGGTGCCGTCGTGGACAAGTTCGAAGACGCGGAAGGACTCGAAATTTTCGCCCGGCTTGATTTCCTGCTCCGGCCCGATGGGCGGGGAACATTCCAACAGGCACGGCGTGGCGAGCCGGTAATGCACCTGCGTTTTGTAAAGCGGATCGTTCGTCCAATGAATCGCCGGCGCGTCGGCGGTGGCGCTCATGTTGCCGCCGAAGGAGTAATCGCTGAACGCATCGAATGCGCGGTAGCTGCCGCGAAAACTCGCGGGCGTGCCGTCCACGATGGATTCCGGCTCGACAAAGGCAAGTTGCTCGACCTTGAGCGTGTCGAGCCTGACGGGCTTGGCCGAACCGTTGCGCACCACCAGCCATTTCGCCAGCACCGGCAGGCCGTCGTAAATTTCGTAATGCACCTCGACGGCGACCGCGCCGAGATTGGTGGGCGCGGAAAAATTCAGCGTGAGCGCGCGGCCCGGCGGCGGCCAGGCGGTGGCGCGGGAAAGCCATTCGCTGCGCTTCAGCCATGGAAAGCGCGCGGCCGTTTCACCAGTCGTGAGACCGGTGAAATGAAACGCCGCCGGATCGGCCTGCAATGTTTCCGTCCACGCGGCGGCAAAATAATTATGCACCGGCTGACCGGTGAGACCGCCGACGGCAAACATTTTTCCGTCCAGCCCGATCTGCGCCTCCGGTCGGACCGAGCGCAGGATGGACGCGCCAGTCATCAAGTTGTCGAACGCCACGGTCGCCGCGTCCGGCGCGAGTTTGAAAGTGCGGCGGACGAGGCCGTTCTCCAGGCGGATTTCGCCCGGCGCGTTGGTAACGATCTCCGCGCGGAACGGCGACGGGTCAATCAGCCAGTCCCCTGCCCGGCCAGACGAAGTTGAAATTTGGACGAGCGCCAGAATTCCCAAGATGGACAATGTGAGTTTTTTCATGGCGCGGATATATTTTTAATTCGTGCCCGCCATGATTTGAACATCTTTGCGGCGCGATTCGGGCATGACCTGCAATCGTTCCAGCCTGCCGTTGCGATAGACGCCCTCGATGGTGGTGTTCTGCGGAGCGTGCAGTTTGAATTTCACATTCCATTCCGCCGGCCACGCGGGCAGGAGAATAATTTTGTCGCCGGCGGTCGCCATCAACATTTGCTGGAGCGTAAGCATGATGTTGCTGCCGTGGTCCTGGTCGGGCAGCCAGTCGTAATTCGGTCCCCACATGGCGGGGAAGCGGAAATGGTGATTCGAGTTGCGCACCTTGCCGAGCAGAATTTTTTTGGCCTCGGCGGTCAATCCCACAAGCGCGGCGCACTGGCCGTCGTATTGCCAGCCGATGGACGCCTTTTCCTGGCGATGGAGAAAAGTTTCGATTCCGATTTCAAGATTGGTTTTGCCGACGCCAAAAAGTTGAAACGGCCAGAGCGCGTAGAGTTCCGGGTTTTCGACATTGCTGCGCTGCGGGTCGAATTTCTCCGCCGGCAAAACGCGGCCATCGCGGATCGGCAACGGCGGCGTGGCGGCGTGCAGGCGTTGCCAGAATTCGCGCTCGCCTTGGGCTGGCTTTGATTTGATGGCGAGCAAACGGTCCAGCACATCGTGCAATCCGGCCACGCTCGGCGTGTCATTCGTCACGCCGTCCCAATAAGTCTCGACCGCCTGCGTCGGACTGATGATGAGCTTGCCGGCAGCATCGCGCTTGAAGCGCGAGTCGTAATATTTCAATACCGCGTGCGCCATCGGAATCAAATCGTCGGCCAGAAATTTTTCGTCGCCGGTATATTCGTAATAATCCAGCATCAGCGCGGTCAGTTCCAAGCCTTGTTGCCAGGCATATTGCCAGTAAGGGCATTGCACTTCATTCGGCTGACGGCCTTGACGATCCCAGCCATAATCGCGGTTCGCGTAAGTGCCAAAGATGGTCATCGTCTCCGGGAAGTAAGCGCCTTCAACGCCATGATAAAGTTTCGCCCGCGCCTCGCAGAGCGGCAGCACCGCACGGTAAAATCGGAACAACGTGCGCGCCTCGTCGAAATCGCCGCGCGCGATCATCGGGAAATACGGCAGCCGCGTGTTCTGCCACCAGAAACAATCGCCCCACTTGCGCCAGTCGGCGTTGAAATCCGGCCCGCCGGCAAACTTCGGATCAACGGTGAAAATCGAGCCGTTGAACTTGATCGGATAATTCCCGCGCCCGGCGCACGCGGTCATCCAGCGTTGCAAGACATAGGCTTGCGTGACGCGGGAAGAAACCGGACTACCGTCGCCGGATTCCTGAAGCAGCTTGCCGTTCAGAAAAATCCGCCGGACGCCCGTCACCGCGTCCACCGTGGCGGCGACATGCTGCCACTCGCCGGGTTTCAGGCAATTGGGTTGAAGCATTTCGTCCGCGCCGACGATCAGCCGCAGCGACAATCCCGGATAGGTGTCGAACAAAAATCCATCGCTGCCGCCCGGCGTGATCTTGTCGAAGATGCGTCCGCTCTCGCCGGCCACCGGCTTGATCCACGCGGCGACCGTGAAACCTTTCGCCAACGCGATGTCCGCCGGCGCGGTGTTGCCCGCCGGCTTTTGCTGTGCCAGCTTTTCGATCTCGTCGGCGGACAGCGCGCGTTCGAAGGCCACGGCGCTGGCGAACTCGCCGCCGAAGCGGCTGCCGCCGCCGGAGTCCGCGCCGAGCCGCAACGGATGTTTGCTGCTCGGCAGTTCCGGCCGGTCGCCCTCGACGACAATCCAGCTTCGATTCCAAAACTCGTTCCACCACGCCGCCGTGCGACGCGCAGCGGTGGCGGCGCTGACCGGCCGGACAATTTGTTTTTGCCATTCGCCGGCGTTCACGGTTTGCGCCGCGTGCGTGGCGATGGCGAGTGAAAAATTCTTTTGCGGCGTGGCCGATTTCAACGTGTGTTTATCTTCACTGACAAAGCCCGCGCTGGTCATGTTTCCGCCGAAGGTCCGGTGAAGCAACGGATCTTTGACCAGAACCGCGAGCGATTCAAGACCCTGATGTTTTAGCGTGAGGGGAACGACCGAAACTTCGTTCCGATGATACCAAGTCACGGACGCCGGCACGTCGGCGAAAAGGTCCGCGCTTTCCGAGACCTCGATGCCGGCCGGCGCGGCCTGCATGGTCCAGCTCGACGCCAGCTCCTGGCCGGTCAGCACGCGCGTTTCCGTGCGCCAGTTTTCCAGCGTGGCCGTGACGGTGCGCGGCGTCGAACTGTTGCCGGCGACATAAATCACCGGTGCCTCCGCATCCACGAAAACGCGCAACGTCGTGTCCCCGATGGAAACAACAATCTGTCCGTCGCGCAATTTCAACTCCTGACGGAACTTTGCCCCGTTGCCAAACGGACTCGGCGAAAGATGCACGCGCACACGGCCCAGTTTCAGCAGCCGGTTGCATTCGCTCCACGCGTCGGTGCGGGAAATGTAGAACACCAGATCGCCGCTGTCCTCGACCCAGACGTTGAGGCCGGTCTCGCCGTTGCCGATGGGCATCGAGCCGGCGGCGTCCGCACTCGGCGAATCCCAGACGACGTTGCAGCGGTCGAGTTCCGCCAGCGGGTCAACGGCAACGCGGCTTTCTGCCGCCGCGAGAAAAAAGAAATGCGATTGAAATAAAAAAAATGCCGAAAAAGAAAAAATTAAGAAAATTTGAAATCTGGTTTTCATGGCGATCAAATGGGCAACCGAGTTTTTATTTTCCTTCGCGTTTCTCCACGAGCGCTTTCGGCAGGACGAACACGATGGCCAGCCCGGCGAGCGTGACAAGCGCGTTGACCCAGATGAGGTGGTTCATGTTTTTGTGGAACATGTGTTCGTAAAGCATCGGGCCGGTCTGGCCGCCGAGCATCAGGCCGATATTCCACACGCTGATGAGCACGGAGTAGCCCAACGCCTCGCTGCCCTTGGGCGTGCAGCGCACGGCGAGGTCGAACAGCGGGAGGTAGGCGAGAATTTGCAGGAAAGTCCCGACGCCCTCAATGGTGAAGGCGCGCGCCATGTAGGGTTCGTAGGCCTGATAGAACAGATACGGCAGCGCCGAGAGCGAAGTCGCAAAGATGGCGCCATAAAGGGAAGTGCGGAGCGACGCCTTGCGGCACCACCACGCATAGACGCCGGAACTCAGGAGCGCCACACCGTAGCCGGCGAAGCCGAGCCAGCCGAGCTGGCCGTCGTCGTAATGCAGCGTGTCGGTCTGGTATTGGTAAAAACAGGTGCTGCGAAACGTGGGCACGGCCTGGATGAAAAACAGCAGCAGCGCGGGCAAGAGCATCTGGAGCCGCAGGACATTGCGGATCTGATCCCAGATGGAGATGATGACGTGCAAATGCTGTTGAAAAAAAGAACGGCCATGCGGCACCGGCGGCGGCAGCGGCGGTTCCTTCAGGAGAAACCAACTGAAAGAAAACATGCACGCCAGCGGCACGATGGCCGCCAGGCTGGTCAGGAAGATCGGATGATTTCCATTCATCGTGTGTCCGGCGAGATAACCGCTGATCGGGAGAACCAGCCCGGCCCCGAGGTTTTGCGCCATCACGCGCAGCGAACTCAAGCGCCCGCTCATGCCGAAGCGCTGTCCCGCCTCCACCAGCAATCCACCGGAAGTGGTGCTGCCGAAAACCACCGCCGTGTTCATGCCGATGGCCAGCGCGAGCAGCAAGCCGTAACTGCCCGGCGAAATGCCCATCAGCAGCCACATCGCCAGCGCGCTGAAGGCGCTCAGCATCAGATACACGCGCCGCCGCGAACCGAACAACGGCACGCCGTCCACCAGCAAACCGGCGACGACCTTGAACGTCCACGGCATCATCGCCAGCGAAAAGAACGTGGCCGCCTTCGCGCTGTCCAAGTGAAGCGTGTCCTTAAAGAGGTGGTTCATCGGCAGATAACCGAGCGTCTGCGTCTGCACAAAGGTCGTTGCGAAAATGCCCGTGGCCATCACCGTGGCGATGGGCCAGAGGCGGTTGTCGCCGGTGGAATTGGCGGGCGGAATGGTTTCAGACATGCTGTGTTCGGGTTGGTTTGTCTTCTGGATTAGTTAGAAATTTGGCGCGACGCATTTCAGCCCATGCGCGGCGGCGACGGCGGGATGTGTGACGTTGCCGCCCATCACGTTGATGCCGCCAACCAGCGACGGCTGGCGCTGGCAGGCTTCGGCGAGTCCGTAATCGGCCAGCAGCTCGATGTAGCGGTTCGTCGCGTTCGTGAGCGCCTGCGTCGCCGTGCGCGAGTAGGCACCGGGCATATTCGCCACGCAATAATGCGTCACGCCCTCCTCTACGAAGACGGGATTTTCATGCGTCGTCGGGCGCGACGTGTCCGCGCAGCCGCCCTGGTCAATCGCGATGTCCACCAGCACGCTGCCAGGGCGCATCAGCTTGAGCATGTCGCGGCGGATCAGCTTCGGCGCCTTCGCGCCCGGCAGTAGCACCGCGCCGATGAGCAAGTCCGTGTTCGGCAGCATTTGCAGAAGATGCGATTCGTCCGAATAAAGCGTGTGCGCCGTGCTCAACGTGATGTCGAGATAACGCATCCGCTCGATGTCCACTTCGAGAATTGTCACGTCCGCGCCGAGGCCGGTGGCCATGCGCGCGGCGTTGATGCCCGCCGAGCCGCCGCCGAGCACCACGACCTTGCCGGACAAAACGCCCGGCACACCGCCGAGCAACGTGCCGCTGCCGCCATAATGTTTCGCCAGAAAATAACCGCCTACCAGCACGCTCATGCGCCCGGCGATTTCGCTCATCGGCTCCAGCAACGGCAGGCGGCGGTTCACCTCGATGGTTTCGTAGGCGATGCCGGTCACGCCGGATTTCGCCAGCGCCTCCGTCAAATTTTTATCCGCCGCGAGGTGCAAATATGTGAACAGGATTTGTCCGGGGCGCAGCATCGCGACTTCGGCCGGCTGTGGCTCCTTCACTTTCACAATCAACTCCGCTTGTTGAAACACAGCGGCGTGGTCCTCCAGCAGCGTGGCACCGGCATGAATATATTCCGCGTCGGAAAAGCCGGAGCCGACACCGGCATTGCGTTCGACCACGACCTTGTGGCCGCGTTTGATGAGTTGATACGCCACCGACGGCAGCAGCGCGACACGATATTCCTGTTTTTTAATTTCTTTCGGGACGCCAATGATCATGAGTTTGTGGAGTTGAAGGTTGTGTTTTTGGGACGGAAAATCGGCAGCGCAATTCTCCACCGGATGCCGGCCAGGCGCAACAGCAGCGTGACCAGCGTGGCGAGCACGGCGTTCCATTTCGCGTTGGCGGAAAATTGATTCAACAGCACAAACGCCGTCGCGCCGCCGAACGCGGCCGTGGCGTAAAGATAAATTTCCCGGCGGAACACCAGCGGCATTTCGCCGATGAGCAGGTCGCGCAAAATGCCGCCCGCCACGCCGGTCGTCACGCCCATCATCACCGCGATGGCCGGCGCGACCGGAAACGCCAGGCTCTTGCGCGTGCCGATCATGGTGAACAGCGCCAGCGCAAACGCGTCCGCCACCATCAGGACGGCCGTCGGCAGTTCGTGGAAGCGCACAAGATAAAACGTGACCACCGCCGAGACCGCCGCGTTGAGGATGAAAGTTTGATCCGCCGTCCAGAACACCGGCAAATCGCCGAGCAGCACGTCGCGCACGGTGCCGCCGCCGAACGCCGTCACCAGCGCCAACACCAGCACGCCGAATAAATCCACCTGCTTGCCGCGCGCCGCCAGCACGCCGGTGATGGCGGCGACGCTGACGGCAAAATGTTCGAGAAAATATTGCACGAAAAAATCAATTTACTTTGCCGCCAGGTAACGCTTCGGAAAATCCGGCTCCGGCAGCCAGACCGGCAAATTCGTGACGGAATTCCGCGCCGCCTCGGAAGTCGGAATGCGCCACGCCTCAAAAAACGGGCCGAGGTTTTTGCCGGTCATTTTGGAAAATCGGACGACCCACTGGTCACGCTTTTCGTCGTCGTTTTTCGGCCGCTCGCTTTTCGGCAAGTCCCGATACTCGATGAAAATTTTGTGAAACGCGTCCCAGCCGAAGCCTTCGATCAACTGGTCGTAGAAAACTAGGCCGGTGAATGGCTTGCTGGTCCAGCTTTCGTTTGGATCGTTGAAAAACGTTTTCAAATTCTTCTCGCAGCTTGCGTCGCTCATCGCGCCGTGGCCGTGGCGCGGCAGGCCGCAGACTTTTTCAAAGCAATACATCGAGAAAATGTTGACGGTGATTTCCGTCGTGCCTGCAAGCACCCAGTCAGGACGCTGATGGTTGTGGCCGAGCTCGTGGAAAAATCCCCAGTTGCCTTTTTTCAGCGAATCCAAGTCGGCGACTTTGCCCGCCTGATCCAGCCACGCCATGATCGGATAACCGGAGTGCATGTAGCCGGCAGAAATCTGGCGATCCAAAACAAATCTTTCCGGGCTGGTGCGATTCGTCTGGCCCGAAAGCTCGTCCTCCGCCGTGACCACGCGATCCCAGAATTTCAGCACCTCGTCGGGATTGTCGAGCTGACGAACATTTGCCGACGGCATCGAAATGGCGAGGTTTTTTCCAACCAGCTCCGTCCACGGTGCGGGATTGTTGCGCAGCTCATTTTTCCAAGCGGCCAGATCCGTTTTGCCCAGTTCAAACAGCGGCGCGGCCACGGCGTTTTCAATTTTCACCGACACTTCGCCGAGGGCGCACTCCGCCGGCACCTCGATATAAATCGGCCCGCCAAAAGCATTCGCAGCGCGCGTCAGCGTGGCTGTGATTTCAAAACTGCGTGTGATTTCCGGCACGCGTTTCCACGCCGGAATTTTCTCCGACCACAGCCCATCCTTGTGGCAGCCGATGCGCAGCCGCAGTTTTGCTTTTGTGGCACTCGCTGGAACCGTGGCCGTGATGATTTCGCCGGGCGCGGCGTAAAGCCCGGTGCTGTGCCAGCGCGGAATGCTCGTGTCCACGACGACGGTGCGCTCGACGCGCGGCGCGTCCGCCGGCGGTGTGCCGGGAAAATCCGCCGCCGCCGGAACCGCACGAACTTGGTCAGGCGGCAGCGCCATTAGCTTTGTAATTTCCTGCCGGTAAGCGGCGAATTGTTCCTCGTGCCCTTCGCGTTTCCACGGCTGTTTCGCGGAAGGAAATGACGGCGGCAAATTATTTGTGCCGGCACAAAACGCCAGCGGAGCAATGCTCAACACCAGACACGATAGAATTATTTTTTTTATTTTCATTTGATTTCAGTCACAAAACCGCTGCCCGCTTTTCATCCGCGCGAACGCCGAGGTTGCCGTAGCGATGGTAGTCCGTGCTGATGCTCTGCTCGCGCAGATACCAAAGCATTTCCAACCTGCCTTCGCCGGAAACCGGCGTGCCGATGACGCAGCCGCCAGCTTCGCCGCCAGCTTGCAACACCGCCACCGACGCGCGGTCCGGCGCGGCAAAACGCACGCGATCCGTTTGCCCGGCGCGGATGGCCGCCGCCAGTTGCTCGTCGGTCTCCTCGACAAATTCAATCGCGCCCGCCCATGATTCGGTCAGTTCTTCCAGCAAGGAAACGGCGGGAGATTTCGTCGGCGCGCTCACCGTCACACGGCAGCCCGCGACGTGCGCGGCGATGACGCGCGTAAAAATGTCAAACGCGCTGTCGTCGGCGTGGACGCGGACGCGCACATTTTCCAACGGCAAATAGCGCCGCACGTTGTCCTGGCCGACCAGCAGAAAATGATCGTGTTCCTTGCCAAACTCGTCGCGCAGCGTTGTCTCGCAGCTCAACGCGGCGGCAACAATGTGTTCCGCTTCGGGATGGTTTTTCGCCAGCAGCCCGCCGCACAAAGCCACCAGCGTCGGCAGCGTCGGGTGATTTGATTTTTTCACCAGCGGCGCGTCGGTAAAATCCATGAACTGCGCGACGTAATTCGGTCCGCCTGCTTTCATGCCTGCGCCGAAAACCGATTTGCCCATGCCGCCAAACGGCTGGCGCAAAACAATCGCGCCGGTGGTAACGCGGTTGATGTAAAGATTCCCGGCGTGAATGTGCTGCTTCCAATAATCCCACTCGCGCTCGTCGAGACTTTCGAGTCCGCTGGTCAGGCCAAAGCCGGTCTGATTCACCAGCGCGACGGCTTCGCTCAAAGTCTCAAAACGCATCACGGCGAGCACCGGCCCGAAAAATTCCGTCAGGTGCGTGAAGCTGCCGGGACGCACGCCGTATTTGATGCCGGGCGTCCACAAATTTGGATTGCCCTCGATTGGCTGCGGCATTAACGCCCATTCCTCGCCCGGCTCCAAAACTTTCAACGCCGTTTCCAAATCGCCGCCCGGCGGGCGAATGAGCGGACCCATTTTCGTGTCGAGTTCCCACGCAGAACCAACTTTCAGGCTCTGCACGGCTTCGCACAATCCGCGCCGGAACGCCGGGTCGTCATAAACTTCAGCCTGCAAAAGCAACAGCGACGTGGCGGAACATTTCTGTCCCGCATGGCTGAACGCGGAATGTAAAATATGTTTGATGGCCTGATCGCGGTCGGAAACGGCGGTGACAATGGTCGCGTCCTTGCCGCCGGTTTCGGCAAAAAGATTCAGGCGCGGATTGTCGCGCAGCATCGTCAGCGCGGTTTCCGTGCCGCCGGTGAGAATGACCGAGCTGACTTTCGGATGATTGATGAGCTTGCGGCCTTCCTTGCCGCCGGAGCACGGGACGAATTGCAAAACTTTTTTCGTCACCCCCGCGCGCCAGAAACATTTGCAAAATTCCCATGCCACGAGAACGGTGTCGGACGCCGGTTTCAAAATCACCGTGTTGCCTGCCGCGAGCGCCGCCGCCACGCCGCCGCATGGAATCGCGATGGGAAAATTCCACGGCGAGACGACGACGACCACGCCTTTGCCGCGCGCCTTCACCGTCGGCATTTCCTGCCACCAGCGCGCGGTGTCGCGGTAAAATTCCAGAAAATCTATCGCCTCGGAAACTTCGGGGTCGGAATCCGGCAGCGTCTTGCCGCCGTCGGCAAGCGCCGCGCCCATTAAATCGCCGCGCGCCGCGCGCAATTCCTGCGCAACCTTGCCGAGAATTTCCGAACGTGCCGCTGGCGACATTTTCCGCCAGCCATCGGCGTCAGCGTCGGCAATTTCCACCGCGCGAATCACGTCGCTTTCATTCGCCTGACGATATTTGCCGACGACCACGCCGGGCCGCGACGGATCGAGACATTCGCGCACAATGCGGCCGTCAAGAATCTCCTCGCCGCCGATGACGAGCGGAATCTGCGTGGCCTTGTCGCCGCAAAGCGGCTGCCACTTGGCGATGATCTGCTGCGCCCATTCGCCATTTTGTGGCAGTGCGAAATCGGTGTCCGGCTCACTCTCCAAATGCTGCCAGCCGCGCGCGACGGCGTTGACCTTGGCGGGCGGCAGCAAACGGTTCTGCGTGCGACGCGGCGCGGTGGACGTTTTTTCCACTGCGGCGAAAGAGTCGAGAAAACCTTTTCCCAGTTTGTCCCATTCCGGCGTGCCGACCTTGATCTTGAACGCGTGCCGCAGAAAATTTTCCGGCCCGGTGTTTTCGTCGAGCCGGCGGATGAGATAACCGATGGCGTTGATGAAATTTTCCTTTTTGCACGCCGGCGCATAGAGAAGCAGATTTCGCGACAACTCAAACAGCGCGCGACGCTGATTGTTGGCCATGCCTTCGAGCATTTCAAACTGCACGCGGTCGAGCGCTGCGCGTTCGTGCGTGAGGACGAGTGCGTAGGCAAGATCAAACAGATTGTGCGACGCGATGCCGACATTCATCGCCGCGAGATTTTCCAGCTTCAACAATTCATGCACCATCCGCTTGTAATTTGCGTCCGTTTCCAGTTTGGTTTGATATGGCGCTTGCGGCCAGCCACGCACCGAGGATTCGGCGCGTTCGCTTTCCATGTTCGCGCCCTTGACGAGGCGGATGGTGATGCGCCCGCCGCCGCCCGCGACGCGTTTCCGCGCCCATTCCTGAATTTGCAACAGCGTCTCAAACGAATCGGGAATGTAAGCCTGCAACGCGATGCCCGCCTGAATGTGTTTCAGCCCGGCGCGATCCAGCGTCCGCATGAAGGCTTCGGCGGTGAGTTCCTTGTCGCGATATTCCTCCATGTCGAGATAGACGAACTTTGGCACGACTTCGCCGCCGGGGCGCGTGAACTTGGCGCGGTCGGCGGTGAGAAACAATCGTTCCAGCCGGTCACAGAGCGTCGCGACGGTGTGCTCGCGCGCAAGCGCGGAAATCTGGGAAAAGACCGTGGAGATTTTTATGGAAACCACTTCGATTTCGGCCCATTGCAATCCTTGCAGATATTGCTGCAAACGCTTTTCCGCCTCGGCCTCGCTCAAAATCGTTTCGCCGAGAAAATTCACATTCATCCGCACGCCTTCGCGAGAGCGCTCGGAAAGATGGCTGACGAGCAATTCCTTTTCGCCGGGCAGAATGACGTTGGCCGTTTCTTTCTGCATGTGATCTTTGACCAGCGGCAGCGCGACGCCAGGCAGATAGCTGCCGAACGATTGAAAACCTTTCATCAGCGTGCGGTCCACCGGCCCGAAAAAACGCGGCACGCCCTGCACGTCGAGAATATGCGTGAGGTGCTCGACGGCGCGATGCGGATCATTCGTGCGAAACGCCTGGTCCGTGATCTGCGCGAGCGTGGCCTTGTCCGACGGCGTCTGGAGCATCCGGTCCAGCTCGGCCTGCTGGCGTTTTTCCGGCGCGGTCTGGAGTTCCGTCGCGCGCTCCTGCAAGCGGCGAGCGAGAAACAAAGCTTTCTGCACGGCGGGCGCGGCCGGTGATTTTACGTCCGGCTGAAACCCGCTCAATAGTTGATCTAAGTGGCTGGCTTTCATCTTCAAAAATATCGGCAATAATTATTTTCCATTCGCAACCGGTTCGGCATACAAACCAACTTCCGTCAGCGCGGGACAAACGGGCGACTGCGTGATGCGCAGCCGGACTTTGTCGGTGGTGACAGATTCGCCGCGAATCAGCCGGTGGCTCCCGATGCTCGTGCCTTTGGCGAATTCCATCCATTGCCCGTCTTTCCACGCGTCGAGCGCGAACGCCTCGACGCGCTGGCCGAGCGGCAGATATTCGCGGAGGCTCACGATGTTGAAAGTTTTTGGCGTGCCCAACTCAAGAATCAATTCCGGCGTCGTCACCGCGTCGTCCGTGCTCCAGTATTTTTTGCCGTTGCCGGACAAAATATTTTTCGCGGCAAAAGTTTTATCATTCCCGCGCACGTTGCTCGCGGAAACTTTCGCGCCGTCGGCCAGGTTCTTCGCAAAAATAGTTTCCATGCGTTGGTGAAATTCTTTCAGCGCCGCCACATCGGGGTCGGCGATGCGACCGCGCCGGTCCGGCGGCAGGTTCAGCAGGAACGACGCGCCGCGCCCGACGGATTTGAAATACAAATCCACCAGTTGCTCCGGCGTTTTCACTTTCGCGTCCTGGCTCGCGTGATAAAACCAGCCGGGCCGGATGGAAACATCACATTCAGCCGGAATCCAGTCCGTGCCCGGACGATCACCGACATTTAATTTGCCGGCGTCGGCTTCACCGGGGAAATAATTCGCGCTGTTCAGCGTGGCCCAGCACGGATCGCCGGCTATGCCGCGTTCGTTCCCCACCCAGCGCACGTCCGGGCCGCCGTCGCTGAACATCATGGCGCCGGGCATCAGGTCGCGGACGATTTTCCGCGTGTTGTCCCAGTCATAATATGTCCGCCGGTCTATGTTCCGCTTCTCTTTTGCGCCGCCGTAGAAGCCGTCGCCGCCGTTCGCGCCGTCGAACCACACTTCGTAGATCGGGCCGTAGTTGGAAAGCAGTTCGCGAAGCTGATTCCGGTAATAAGTAATATATTCCGGCTTGCCATAAACGGCGGAATTGCGGTCCCACGGCGAAAGATAGACGCCAAATTTCAAGCCCGCCTGCCGGCACGCCTTGGCCATCTCGCCGACAAAATCGCCGTGGCCGTTTTTCCACGGGGAATTCTTCACGGAATGTTCGGTGTATTGGGACGGCCACAGACAAAAGCCGTCATGGTGCTTGGCGGTGACAATCAATCCCTTGAGGCCGCCGGCTTTCGCGGCGGCCACGATTTGTTCCGCGCTGAAATCCGTGGGATTAAAGACCGACTCCGCCTCGTCGCCGTAGCCCCATTCCTTGTCGGTAAAAGTGTTCACGGTGAAATGGACAAAGCCGTATATTTCCATTTCGTGCCACGCCAGTTGCCGTTCCGACGGCACCGGGCCGAACGGTTTCGGCGGCTCGATGGCCAAACCAGAAAGGGTTGCGGCCAAAACAAGGACGGGGATGAATGGGAATGTTTTCATAATGGGTTAAATATTTTATTTCGCCGCCTTCGCCGCTTCCTCGGCGATGATTTGGTAGCCGGCGCGGACCGTTTCCGCGTCGCGCGAAAAATTCAGGCGCAGACATTCATGGCGATGCGGCCAGTCTTCGTCCAGCCCGAAAAAGAAAAACTCGCCCGGCACCGTCAACACCTTCCGCGCCTTCAATCGTTCATAAAGTTCGCGCGTGGAAATGCGCAGTTGCTTCAGCCACAGCCAATGAAAGAACGCCCCTTCGTTGGCGTGCAGCGCCCAGTCCACGCCGGCGGCCTCAAAAAACTCATGCGCCCACGCGGTTGCGGCATTGCCCTTTTCTTCGTAAAAAGGCCGGAGGATTTTCGGGCCGAGTTCGAGGATCTTTCCGCTTTCAATCCACGGCAAAACAATTTGCTGCCCGATGTTTCCGTTGGCCAGACCCACAATCGCTGTGAGCGCGCTGATGGCTCTGGCAAGCGGCTCCGGCGCGATCACGATGCCCGTGCGCGTGCCCGGCAAACCGAGCTTGGACAGGCTTAAAGTGAGGATGACGTGCGGCGCCCAAAATGGTTTCACCGGCACGAACATCACATTGGGAAACGGCGTGCCGTAGGCGTTGTCCAAAATCAGCGGGATGCCCCGTTCCGCCGCCAGCGCGGACAAATGCGCCACCTCCGCGTCCGTCAGCACGTTGCCGCTGGGATTGGTCGGCCGCGACACGACCATCGCGCCGATGTCGCCGCGCGCCAGCGCCGCTTCGACGGCGGCAAAATCAATCGTATATTTGAAAACCTTGCCCGCTTGGCCCGGCGGCCACACGATGCCGGGCCGGCACGCGACAAACATCTCCGGTTCCAAGCCCTGGTCCGCGTAGCCGATGTATTCCGGCGCGAGCGGCAAAAGAATTTTTTTTGAGCGGCCGCCGGGGAATTTTCCCGCCAGCAGATTGAAGAGAAAAAAGAACGCGCTTTGACCGCCGCCGGTGATGGCGATGTTTTCGGGGCCGATGTCCCAGCCGAATTCGCGCTGGAGCAAATCCGCCAGCGCGCGGATGAAACGCGGGTTGCCCTGCGGCGGATCATAATTGACGAGCATCCGGTCAAAGCCGTCGCCTTCCGCGAGCATTTCCTGCAATCGCGCGCGGAGGAGCGCCTGCATACCCGGCACCGCCGCCGGATTGCCGCCGCCGAGCATCCGCATTTCCGGGTCCACCGTCATGGCGCGGCCCAAGTCATCCATCAATTCGAGGATGCCGCTCTGCCGGGTGAGTTTCTGCCCGGCGATTGAAAATTCAAATGCGTGCTTGGACAATTTCATGGCTGGCCAACGCCGTTTCAATGAAGGCGTCAGCTTGGAACGAAGCCCCGCGCCGGACAATACCCAATACGGGGGAGACGCCGCGACCCCCGCCGCGCGCGGTGAACGCGGCGGCGGCAGAATTGATTTCGGCGAGCGAAGCCGCGAGGAGCTTCTCCTCGTTGAAGGCGGGGACGATGACCGAAATTTTCACGCGGCCAATGTATCCGCTGCCGCGCGGTTATCAACTGAAGCCGCAATTGTTCAGAGCGTGGATCGCCCCATCCGCAGTGCGACACCATGCAAACTGACGCAAACCGACATTAAAAAAAATTGACCTGGGCAATGGCTGGTAAAGTTTCGTGTAGTTTTTTGTGCCTTGAGTTAGAAAACCATTGCCCGGTTGCGGTCCGGTTTCAACCTGCCGGCGGGACGCCGGCGCTACGCCGGCACGCTGGGCGCTGGCGGAAATGGCCGCGCGGCAAAAATAAAAAAACACAGGCGGCCGGCAATCAGAATCCAAGAAATGCCAGCCGCCCGCTGCCCGGAAACAGTCCGGGCAAATCCCCGCCCTGAAGATTCAAGCTGATTTCAGTTTTCAGCTTTCAGAATTTCAGCTTTTCCCTCCCATTAGGTGCAGACAATGCTGCTGGAGACGGCCCAGGCGCTGGAGCCGGTGCTGCCGCCGATGGCCCGCGCCCGCACCAGATACGACTTGGTCGGCGTCAGGTTCACCAGCACAATGCGGAAGGCCTTGCGGGAGATGACCGCCTCCAACCACGTCACGCCGCCGTCCGTGCTGACTTGCACCTGATACGAACCGGCGTTCCGCACCGTGGCCAACCGCAGCAACAGTTGCGTGGAGCCGTTGTTATACAGACCCATGATGGCCGTGTCATCCAGGGGCGAGGACGTGCGGTTGGTGCTGGCCGGCAGGTAGCCGGTGTTCAGCAGCATTTCCAGGTCGCTGCCGACGACCTGCTCCACGACGTTCGCGTCGCTGTTGAGGGCGTCTGCAAGTGCGTCGAACGCCTTGTTCTGGGCCGCCGTCGCCGGCGGGCCGCCCGTCACCCGGTCCGCTATCTTGGCGGTCAGGGTGTCGGCCAGCAGCTTGATCTGGGCCGGGGGCACCACGAGGTTGGTGAACAGTTTCTCGTCCAGGTTCACGGACACATTAACCCCGAACGGGGCCAGTTTTTGCGCGGGATAACCGTAAAAATCCCGCAGTATGCTGAGGTCTGTCTGTTTTGCTTTGCTCATGTTATTAACTTTCTGGATTCTGCCGTATCGAATCGCGCCTGGAACCAACCAGTGCCGCGTTCTGAATTTTCAAAAGCAACAGCCATGCCAACATCTAATCCGAAAGCATAACACCAGCAGGTAATATAATACAAAATTGCCTTGGTTTGGACAATTTATGGTAAGTCCAAAACAATGGCCTCAAATCATTGGGCTTTTGCGCTAAAATTCCGGTGCGGCTGTCCCCGACCCTTTGCTCCCCCCGGTCTGCCTGCTGCTTTCCACGTCCCTCGCCCGTGGGAACGGGAGCGGGTGGCAAAGCCGGGTGAGGGTTGTCCTTAACCTTCAAAGGTTGGTGGCTAACCTTTGAAGTTTTGCGGCTAAACTTCCAAGTTTTGCGATTAACCATTGAAGTTTTACGGCTAAACTTTGCTGTTTAGCGGTTAACCTTTGAAGTTTAGCGACGAACCTTTGCTGTTTAGCGACGAACCTTTGCTGTTTAGCGACCAACCTTTGCTGTTTAGCGACCAACCTTTGCTGTTTAGCGACCAACCTTTGCTGTTTAGCGACCAACCTTTGCTGTTTAGCGACCAACCTT
>Ga0182030_10009704_pt1 | contig 19681 bp, 15 predicted proteins | sample 812S3MmetaG_FD_121299 | JGI IMG/M metagenome (GOLD analysis project Ga0182030, IMG submission 121299) | Permafrost microbial communities from Stordalen Mire, Sweden - 812S3M metaG (Illumina Assembly) | ecosystem: Environmental > Terrestrial > Soil > Wetlands > Permafrost | place: Sweden... | reverse complement strand
GGGCGTGACGTTCCAGGACGGCGAGGCGTTCGACGCTGCCGCCGTGGTTTACACCTTGCAGCGCCATCTGACCGCGAGCGGCAGCTTCCGCCGCAGTGAGATCGGCGCGATGGACCGTGCCGAGGTGGTCGACAATCTGACCGTGCGCGTGGTGATGAAGCAGCCGTTCTCGCCGTTCGTTGCCATCCTGACCGACCGCGCCGGCATGATGCTGCCACAGCGCGCGGCCGAGGCCGGGGGTAAGGATTTCGGGCTGCATCCGGTATGTGCCGGGCCGTTTCGTTTCGTCGAGCGCATCGCGCAGGACCACGTCACGCTGGAGCGCTTTCCAGGTTATTGGGATGCCGCGAGGATCCACTACGACCGCGTGACGTATCGGATCATTCCTGACAGCAGCATCCGATTGGCCAATCTGCAGGCCGGGACACTGGATGTCACCGAGATCGCGCCACTCGATGCGGACAATGTTCAGCATGATGCGAAGTTGAGCCTGGTGACGGTGCAGAGCCTTGGCTACGGCGCGTTGACCATCAATACCGGGGCGTTCCCGAAAGCCGAGACGCCGCTGGGGCGCGATCCGCGCGTGCGGGAGGCATTCTCGCTGTCGCTCGATCGGGCGGCATTGAGCCAGGTGGTGTTCGCCGGGACGTATGTGCCGAACGCGCAGGCGACCTCATCGTTGAGCCCGTTGTATGATCCGGCGATCGTTCCGCCAACGCGCGATGTCCCCAAGGCGCGGGCATTGTTGCAGGCCGTTGGGGTGACAACACCGCTGGCCGTGCCGCTGACGGTCTACAACACGCCGCAGGGCGTGCAGGCCGGCGAGGTGATCCAGTCGATGGCGGCCGAGGCGGGCTTTGCCGTGCAGGTCAATGCGATGGAATTCGGCACCGCATTGGCCGCTGTGCAGCGGGGTGAATTCGCTGTCGCGCTGGGCGGCTGGTCGGGGCTGCTGGACACCGACAGCAACGCGTGGAGCTTCCTGCACACGGGCGGGGCGCTGAACATGGCGCGCTATGGCAATGCCGAGGTGGATGCGAAGCTGGACGCGGCGCGGGCGGTGAGCGACGTCGCGGCGCGGCGGGGGCTGTACGCCGAGGTGTGGCAACAGGTGAACGCGGACCTGCCGCTGATCTACCTGTGGACGCCGCGCAACATCGCTGGCGTGAGCAAGAAAGTGGCCGGATTCACGCTGCTGGCGGATGGGTTGTACCGGCTGCAGGACGTGCGGCCGGTCCCGTAACGAGAGGGGCGGCTGCCCTACCGCGCCTCGGTCCAGCTTTCTGAGAAGGCCAGCGCGCAGGTGCTGAATGGGCGTCCCTCGCGTTGCGTGGCGAAGGGACGGCCGGTGGCCTGGATGCCATTGCGCGTCAGGCGGGCACCGAGCGCGGGAATCAGAACGGTGCATACGCCGTAGGGCCGCCCAGGCGTCGCGTTCGGCAGGGTGTGGATCAGCAGCGGCTCACCGATGTCGTACCAGGTGAGGTCGATCTCCTCGTCATGGGTGACCAGGCTTTCGGTCCAGAAATCGCGCACGTTGCCGGAACGATCGAACTCCGCGTCGATCACGGGGATCGACAGGTCGGCGGTCTCGGCGTTGAGCATCCCCTGGACGGTGGCTTGCAGCCAGCGCGCCATGGCGATGTTGTCCGAATAGATGCGCCAGTGGTCGCTGGTGAGCTCGCTTTTCATGTAGAGCACGTGGCCGGGACCGGCTGGGCTGAAGATGATGCGCCAGAAGCTGGCGTTGGTAGTGATGGGGCCGCCGTCGGTGTCGCTCAGGCGGATGAACGGGTTTTCCCCGGTCAGGATGGTGCGGTTGGGATCGGCGGACATCTGTGTGCCTCCCGGCAGGACTGGCTCACCGCCACTCTAGGTCAGGTGGCGGATTGGGGCTACCGGGCTGGTAGCTAACCAGCGGGATGGCCTGGCGCAATGCGGCTCGGACGCATCCAGGCGATCCGCGGCAGCACTTTTGCAATCTTGACCCGATTAATGTCCGACCATGTCGACATTCGTGTTCGCGTTGCGCGAGGCACACTGGCTGGGCGCAGGCCGCGCGACGGCCTGGGCGCGGCTGCTGGCATTGACGACGCTACTGGCAGTGTTGGCGTTTGTCGTCCTCACACATGGTGGTAGCGCACCCGATCCATGGCAGCGGCCGCTGGCGACCGACTTCGTAAGCTTCTGGACGGCAGCCAAACTGGCATTGGGTGGGGCGCCAGCGGCGGCTTGGAACCCCGCGGTGCATGCGGCCATGCAGAGGCTTAACTTCGGGCCGAACGCCGGGTTCGACACGACCTATTATGCCTTCTTCTATCCACCCCCCTTCCTGCTGATCTGCCTGCCCCTGGCGTTGCTGCCATACAGCGCGGCGGTCGCGGTGTGGCTCGGGGCGACAGGCGCGGCGTGCTTCGCCGTGGTCCGCGCTTTATTGCCCGGCCGATGGCCGGCCGCACTGGTGTTCCTGGCCTTCCCGCCCGTGCTGATCAACGCGGCGCACGGACAGAACGGTGCCGCGGTCACGGCGCTGCTGGGCGCGGCCACATTGCAACTGGACCGGCGGCCGTGGCTGGCCGGCGCCTGCCTGGGGGCGATGTGCTTCAAGCCGCAGTTGGCGTTGTTGATCTTGCCGACGTTGATCGCCGCGCGGCGTTGGCATGCGCTTGCCTGGGCGGCAGCGGTCGCGTCGGGGTTGTGCCTGATATCGCTTCTCCTCTTCGGCGCCGCGGCGTGGCGCGGCTTTCTCGCCGACGCCCCCCTCGCGCAGGCGGTGCTCGAGTTGGGTGGGGTCGGGTTCGGCAAGATGGTCAGTTCATTCGCCGCGGCGCGCCTGTTGGGGGTGAATCTGACCACGGCGTGGGTGGTCCAAACACTGGTGTCCCTGACGGCCCTCGCCGCAGTGATGCTGGTTGCCCATCGTCGGCCCCGCGGTGCGCCCGAGGGTGCGACCCTTGCCACAGCCGCCTGCCTCGCCACACCGTTCCTGCTGGATTACGACCTGATGCTGCTTGCCATCCCGTTGGCTTGGGTCGCCGCGGAGGCCGAGCGCACGGGCTATCTGCCGTGGGAGAAGGTGACGCTCGCGGTGGTGTTTGTGTCGCCGCTACTGGCGCGGTCTCTGGCGATCTGGTGCGGCGTGCCGATGGCACCGCTGGTGTTGCTTGCGCTGCTCGGTGTGGTGGTACGTCGCGCCCGGGCGGTCGCGCCAGCTAGTTTGGAGGTTCGGGCGATGGGGGCCGGTGCGGCGACCGCGTGGCGATGACCTTCAGCTTGCGGGGGGTACCTTTGCTTCGGCCAGCGCCGCCGCCTGGCGCTGCGCCAGCGCCGCCGCATCGAAATCCTCGATCAGCCCCTGGAACAATCTGCTCCAGTTCAGCTCCGCCTTCAGCCGCAGGAACACGCCACCTAGACCGATAGCGGAACGATCCATCAACACGAACTCGCGCGGCGGTGTGACCCCACCGGTGCGCTTCAACGCGGCATGCACCTGATGAGCCACCGCGCGACCAAACTGCGGATCGTCGGTGTCCTGGATGCGACGGACCCGATCCTCGCAGAGCGGCTCATAGAGGAAGCGCGCCCACATGTTGAGTGCCGCCATCTTTTCGTTCGACAGGTCGGTGAAGCCCCAGGTTTCGTAGGCGTGGTGCGCCTTCGCCTCGTCGTTGTCGCGCACGGCCTCAAACAGCTCGATCACACCGCGCACGAAACCTGAGTCGAACACGCGGATCGCACCGAAATCCAACAGATTGACGCTGCCGTCCGGACGCACCTGATAGTTGCCCATATGTGGGTCGCCGTGGATCACGCCATAGCGGTAGAACGGCACATACCAGGCACGGAACAATGCTTCGGCAATACGATTGCGCTCGTCCTGCGGCGGGTCTTCGGCCAGGCGGTGCATCAAGGGGCGACCATCCAGCCAGGTCATCGTCAGCAGGCGCCGCGTGCACAAGCCCTCAACTGGCACCGGCACGTGCACCGCGGGCTGGTTCGCCAGCATGATCGTGTAGAGCCGCATCTGCGCGGCCTCACGTTCGTAGTCGAGTTCCTCGCGCAGGCGCTCAGTCAGTTCCTTGTAAATCTCGCCTTGCTGGATGGCGTTGTCCATGCGGTGGTAGATCGCCATCGCGAGGCGAAGCTGGCGCAAATCGGCTTCCACCGTGCTCGGCATGTCGGGGTATTGCAGCTTGCAGGCGACCTTGGCGCCGTCATGCAGCGTCGCGCGATGCACCTGGCCGAGGCTGGCGGCGGCAGCCGCCTCGTGGCTGAACTCGGCGAAGCGGGTTTGCCAATCGGGGCCGAGCTCGCTCGCCATGCGCCGGCGCACGAAGGCCCAACCCATGGCCGGCGCGTTGGCCTGAAGTTGCGAGAGTTCCTCCGCGTATTCCGCGGGCAGCGCGTCCGGGACCGAGGAGAGGAACTGCGCAACCTTCATCAGCGGGCCTTTCAGGCCCCCAAGAATCGCGCGCAGATCTTCGGCGTGCGCGGCGCGATCGGTCTTGATGCCAAACACGCGCGCGCCTGCGACGCGCGCGGCGATGCCACCGACGGCGCCGGAGGTCCGTGCCATGCGCCGGAGCTCGCCGAACAGAGTGGATTCGTCAGACATGAATCACATGTGCGGCGTCGCTCATCCTTCGGCCTCCAGTTCGTCGATGAAGCCGGCGATCACATCTAGGCCCTTGCGCCAGAACGCCGGATCGGAGGCGTCCAGGCCGAAGGGGGCCAGCAGCTCCTTGTGCCGCTTGGTGCCGCCGGCGCGCAGCATGTCGAGGTATTTTGCCTGGAAACCGGGATGGCCGGACTGGAACACCGCGTAAAGCGCATTCACCAGGCAGTCGCCAAACGCATACGCATAGACGTAGAACGGCGTGTGGACGAAATGCGGGACGTAGGCCCAGAACACGTCGTATTCTGGTGTAAACTCAAACACCGGCCCGAGGCTCTCGGTCTGCACGCCGCGCCAGATCTCGCCGATGCGGTCCGCCATGACCTCGCCGGAGCGCCGCTCGTCGTGCAGCCGCGCCTCGAACAGGTAGAAGGCGATCTGCCGCACCACGGTGTTCAGCATGTCCTCAACCTTGGCGGCGAGCATGATGCGGCGGCGACGTGGGTTCGTTTCGGCATCGAGCATTGCGCGAAACGTCAGCATCTCGCCGAACACGCTGGCGGTCTCGGCGAGGGTCAGCGGCGTCCCCGCCATCAGATGACCCTGTGCACCGGCCAGCACCTGATGCACGCCGTGGCCGAGCTCGTGCGCCAATGTCATCACGTCGCGCGCGCGGCCATGATAGTTCAGCAGCAGATACGGATGCGCGCTTGGCACCGTGGGATGCGCGAAGGCACCCCCGGATTTACCTTTTGACAGTTTCGCATCGATCCACGGGGCGTCGAAGAAGCGCTTACCAATCTGTGCCAGCTCGGGGCTGAAGGCGCCATAGGCGTCGAGCACGCGGGTCCGCGCGGCATCCCAGGGGATCAGCTGGTCGTCATCCTCGGGCAATGGCGCGTTACGATCCCAGTGCTGCAGCTTCTCCAGCCCTAACCATTTCGCCTTCATTTTGTAATAGCGATGCGACAGGCGGGGGAAGTCCGCGGTGACGGCGGCGACCAGCGCGTCCACCACCTCGTCCTCGACCATGTTCGCGCGGTTACGGGCGCTGCCGGGGCGCGGATAGTGCCGCCAGGTGTCGATGATCTCCTTGTCCTTGGCGAGCGTGTTGGTGATCAGCGCGAACAGCTTGATGTTGGCGCCGAACGTCGCACCGATGGCTTTGCCGGCGGCCTCGCGCACGCTGCGATTGCGGTCCGACAGTTTGTTGAGCGTGGCACTGACCGTCAGGTCCTCGCCGCCGAGCGGGATGCGCAGACCGGCGATGGTTTCGTCGAACAGACGGTTCCAGGCGGCGTGGCCAGTGACCTCCTTCTCGTGCAGCAGCTTCTCCAATTCGTCGGAGAGCTGGTGCGGGCGGAACACACGCAGGTCGCGCAGCCAGGGGCGCCAACGCGCCAGCGCCTTATCGGCTAACTTGGCCTCCAGCACAGCATCGTCCAGCCGGTTCAGCTCCAGGGTGAAGAACAGCAGGTGGCTGCTGATCGTGGTCACCCGTTCGGTGACAGTTTGGTAAAATTGGCCGATCGCCGCGTCGGTGGAGTCGCCCGCGAACAACAGCTGGGCGTAAGAGGCGAGGCGGCCGAGGGTCTCGTCGATACGCTCGTAGGTTGCGATGGCCGCGGCCAACTCGGCGCCCGACAGGTTGGCCAGCTCGCCGGCATGCTCGGCTTCAAATGCGATGGCGTCGGCGGCGGCGACGGCGAAGTCGGCACGCAGCGCCTCGCTGTCCGGCCCGGGGTACAGGTCGGACAGGTCCCAGGCGGGCAGTCCTGCTTCGATTGCGACGGCACCGGTCGCGTCGGGGGAACGGACGGAAAAGGCGGAAACACGGGAAACGATCTGCCGCATGACGTGGCTGGTCCTTGAGGGTGGTCTGGGGAGGCTGGTCCGGGAGGCTGCTCTGGCCGTCCTGCATGTAAGCATGTAGGGACGCCTGGCAAAGGGCAGCCTGCCGCATTGGGGAAACGTGCAGACCTATCCGACCTGGCCAAATCTCGCGGCGATGATGTTCGCGCGCGCCCGGGAATGGCCCGACAAGCCGATGTTGCGCGCCCATCGCGGCGGCGCCTGGCACAGCACGACCTGGGGCGAATTTGCCCGCCAGGCCGCCTCGGTCGCGCGGCACCTGCGCGCGGTGGGTGTGGCGCCGGGCGATCGGGTGGTGATCGTCGCCGAAAGCCGGCCGGAGTATCCGATCGCGGAGATCGCGCTGATGGCGATCCGCGCGGTGCCGGTGCCGGCCTATGTCACCAACACCGTTGACGATCACGCGCATATTCTGCGCGACAGCGGCGCGTGTGTGGCGATCGTGTCGTCGGCGCAGCTTGCCGGACGGTTGCGGCAGGCCGGGGAGCACGCCGGCGGCCTGGACCTGCTGGTCGTGATGGACGGCGCGCCGGAGGCCTCGGGCGGCACGCCACGGTTGCTGCCGTGGACTCAGTTGGTCGCCGACACTGCGCCGCCGGACGATATCGCGGCGGAGACGGCGAGCATTCCGGCCGAATCGCTGGCGTGCCTGATCTACACCTCGGGCACTGGCGGCGCGCCGAAGGGGGTGATGCTACCGCACCGCGCCATATTGTCGAACTGCCGCGGCGCGTTCGAGTTGGTGCGGCCGTTGCGGCTGAAGGACGAGGTGTATCTGTCCTACCTGCCGATTTCGCACAGCTACGAGCACACGGTGGGGCAGTTGTTCCTGCCCTCGATCGGCACCGAGATCGTCTACGCGCGCGGTGTCGAGCATCTTGCGGCCGACATGCTGACCGTGCGTCCGACAATCCTGACCGCGGTGCCGCGCGTGCTGGAGGTGATCCGGGCGCGTGTGCTGGGACAGGTGGCGCGCGAGACGCCCTGGCGCCAGGCGCTGTTCAACCGCGCGCTGACGATCGGATTGAAGCGCATCGATCGCGTGCCGCTGTCGTTCGTCGAGGACCTGCTCGACTGGCCGCTCGACCGCCTGGTGCGCGCCAAGGTGCGCGCGCGGTTCGGTGGGCGGCTGATCGCGGCGATGTCCGGCGGGGCGCGGCTGGAGCCGGAGGTGGGACGGTTCTACCTGGCGCTCGGGATACGGATCATGCAGGGCTATGGGCAAACCGAGGCCGGGCCGGTAATCAGCGCCAATCCGCCGAATGCCATCCAGATCGAAACGGTTGGGCCGCCGTTGCAGGGCGTTGAGGTGCGGATTGCGGAGGACGGCGAGATCCTGGTGCGCGGCGATCTGCTGATGCACGGCTATTGGCGGCGGCCGGACGACACTCGGGCGGCGATCCAGGACGGCTGGCTGCACACCGGCGACATCGGCGAGCAAGACGCGGACGGATATCTCCGAATCACCGATCGCAAGAAGGACATGATCGTGCTGTCGGGCGGGGAGAACGTTTCGCCGGCGCGGATCGAGGGCATGCTGATGGCCGAACCCGAGATTGCCCAGGCGGTAATCACCGGCGAGGGACGGACGGGGCTAAGTGCACTGGTGGTGCCGGCGGATGGGCACGATGTGATCACCGCGGCGTTGGCGGTGTCGCGGGTGAACATGCGGCTGTCGGTGACGGAACGGATCCGCAAGCATGCGGTGGTGGCGCCGTTCACGGTGGAGAATGGTCTGCTGACTCCGACGCAGAAGATCCGGCGGCTGTTAGTGCTGCGCGCGCATTCGGAGGTCGTGGCGGGGCTGCACTGATCGTGGGGTGGTCGGGATTGCGACATACAAGAGTATGTTGATACACACGAGTAAAATGCCTCTCGCAGCGCGGGCGGGACTTGTGGTAGACGGAGCACGGGGAGCGCACTTCGCGCCCCCCGGCTCCGGTGAGCAGGCTAACGGCGGCGTGCGATTTCTACTCGCACCCGCCACCTGCCCCACCGGATTAGCCAGCGAATGCGAACTCGCATCCTGGGTCCTCCGATGATCCCCAACCTGATTGGTGGGAACCCGCTCGGTGTAGGCGCCAATCACTGACGGATGGTTACCGCGGAGGACTGATTTCGGCCTCTCTCGTGCGATCCGCTTCTGCCATGCAACCGGGTCGCCGTCGCGACACACGCTGGGATGCGATGGCTTGCGCCGGTTGTCCCTGGCGCGCCCACGTGGCACGGTCCGCGCAACCTGAAACCTCCTGCCCTCGGATGCGCTCGTGACCCTGATCCTGGCCAGCCGGCCGAATGTCTACTCGTCCAGCCCGCTCGACCGCATCGGCACCCGGCGTGAGGACGCCGCCTGGATCGCCGAGCGGCTGGATGACCCGCAGACGCTGTTCGTGCCGGTCTGGCGCGCACGCAACCTGGTGCATGGGCTGGATGAGGGCGCGCCGGAAGCCGTCTACATCTCCGGCGAGGCGGCAACCGCGCTACGCACGGCGGGCGGCCCGTGGGTGTTCCTCGGGTTGCTGGACGACCGCGCTGTGTTCGGCATCGACATCAGCGCGGCGGAGGATCCCGTGCCGCTGATGTCCGACGCGGTCGGCAAGTTCGTCGACCTGCGCGCGGTCGGCTGGGGTGTGGCGAAGCCGGAAGCCGCCGTCCTGGCGCACGCACGCGGCATGCTGCACTGGCGGTCGCGCCATCGGTTCTGCGGCGTATGCGGCGCACCGTGCGACGCGAAGAGCGCCGGCCACGTGATGCAGTGCACCGCCTGCGAGGCGCAGCATTTCCCGCGCACCGATCCCGCCGTGATTATGCTGGTCACGCGCGGCGATCGCGCGCTGCTGGGCCACTCGCAACGGTTTCCGCGCGCCAACATGTATTCGACGCTGGCGGGCTTCGTGGAGCCGGGCGAGACGTTGGAAGAGGCGGTGCGGCGGGAGGTATTCGAAGAGGCAGGCATCCGCACCGGCGCGGTGCACTACCACTCCAGCCAGCCCTGGCCGTTCCCGGGCAACGTCATGCTGGGCTTTTACGCCGAAGGCCTGAGCGAGGACATCACCATCGACACCGAGGAGATGATTGACGTGCGCTGGTTCTCGCGCGGCGAAATCCGCGAGCCTGAGAAGCATGATTTCGTGCTGCCGCGGGCGGACAGCATCGCGCGGCGGCTGATCGAGGACTGGATGGCGACCGCATGATGCGATCGTTGGCTAGGCCGGCGCTGGCCAGATCGGCGCTGGGCGCCTGCACGTTGGCAATCTGGGTGCTGGCCGCTTGCAGTTCCTCGCCGCCCGCAACCACTCTTCAGGGGCGCTGCGAGCAGCAGGCAGCCGACGATCCCGCGGTCAAGGCGATCCAAGTTGACGCGCCGACACGCAGCGGCGATCTGGAGTGGCAGGCTGACCTCGTGGCAGCGCGGCACAAGGCGGTCACAGCATGCCTGGCGGCCGCGGGGATCGTGCAGCGCGGTGGTGTGGAGCCGGTCGGACGCTTGCACTACGGCGCCGGCTGGTTCTGAGATCGGATCGAGATGCCGGCGTGATGGCGAAGGCCGCACCGACGCTGCAGACGATCGGCTATGAGAGCACCACGATCGATGCGGTGCTGGACCGACTGCGCGCGGCGGGGGTGCAGTTGCTGATCGACGTGCGGGCGGTCGCGGCATCGCGCAAACCCGGATTCTCCAAGCGGCAGTTGGCGGCGGGGCTGGATGCGGTGGGCATCGGCTACGTGCATCTGCAAGGGCTGGGCACGCCCAAACCCGGACGCGATGCGGTGCGTGCGGGGCATCCAGAGTTGATGAAGCCGATTTTCGCCGCGCATATGCAAAGCGATCGAGCGCGGGCCGAGTTGGCGGAGGCGGTCGGGCTGGCGCGAGGGACTCGGGCGTGCCTGCTGTGCTTCGAGCGCGACCACACGACGTGCCATCGCGCGCTGGTGGCGGAGCTGATTGTTGCGCAGACGGGCCAGGCGGTGACGCACCTGGCGGTGTGAGCCAAGGTGCCGAACAGAGAGACTCTCTGACGTCATGGCCGGGAACGGCCGAACCGTACCTCACTCAGTCCGACCTCTGGTACCAAACGGCAACGAGGTCAACTTCGTAGATTTTCCCGCATTGTGCGCCCAGCGTACTCCGTGCGGAACAAACCCCGACGCTGCAACTCGGGCACAACCATCCGGCCAAAGTCCTCGAACATGCCTGGAAAGACCGTCGGGGAAATCACAAATCCGTCGCAGCCACCAGACTCGAACAAGTCCTGCATGTAATCGGCAATGGTGCTGGGCGATCCGGCCAGCGGCGTCTTGCCACGCCGCTTCGCCGCCTCGAAGCTGATGCCTTCGGTCTTCATGATGTGCCGCAGCCGGTCCTCCAGCCCCTGGTGACCTTGCGCCTTCTTGGCCGCAGCAATATCGCGCTCGTCATGCACCTGGCTCAGGTCCGCGCCGATCATCGCCGAGTTGGTCGCCATTTCGAGCTCGGGACTGCGCAATGAATTGAGATGGTCGAGCCGTTCGCGCGCGATCGAGTCCGTCTCACCCAACACCACCGTCATCCAGGGCAGCACGACGCAGTCTTGCGGTGCGCGGCCGTGCGCCACCATGCGCGACTTGATGTCATTGTAGAGGGTAATGGCGGTCGCCTTGTCGGCGGGCGAGCAGAAGATCGCCTCGGCCCAGCGCGCGGCAAATTCGCGCCCGCGCGGCGACGAGCCAGCCTGCATCAGCACCGGACGTCCCTGCTTGCTGCGCGGGATTGACAGTGGCCCACGCGTCCCGACGTGCGCGCCCTCATAGTTCGCGTAGCGCACCTTGTCGGGGTCGATGAACAGGCCGCGCGTCTGATCCATCACCAGCGCGTCGGCGTCCCAGCAGTCCCATAATGCGCAGCATGCCTCGACCACCTCGTCGCCGCGGTCGTAACGCAAATCCTTGTCGGGTAGCTCGGTCATGCCGAAGTTGCGTGCTTCGAAATCGGTGCTGGAGGTGACGATGTTCCAGCAGGCGCGGCCGCCGGACAGCATATCGAGCGAGGCGAGGGTGCGGGCCAGATGGTACGGATGGTGGAACGTTGTCGACAGCGTGGCACCAAGTCCCAGATGTTCGGTGGCCTGCGCCATGATGGGCAGAATGGTGAGCGGATCGAGGTAGGAGATCTGCCCGCCATATTGAAGGTAGCTTCGGAAGCTGCCCTGATAGATGTCAGGGATTCCCTGGGTGTCGGCATAGAAGCAGCCGTCGAAGCGGGCCGCTTCCAGCACGCGGGCGATATGGGCGTAGCGGCTCGGGCTGAAGATGTCGTGCAGGTCCGCCTGCGGGTGCCGCCAGCCGCCGACATGGGTCGCGGTTGGGCCGGTCTTCAGGTAGGCCATCAGATGCATCTGGCGCGACATCGTGTCGGTCTCCTGCGGATCGCGTCACCGCGGCAATGGCTGCCGGACTTGCGTTCGTCCGGCAGCGTGATGCGGTTATGCAATACTCGGTCCAGCGATACCAATCATCTGACTGGCATCCATTTCCGTTTCGATGACGGTTGGACTATCGCCGACACGAGATGGCGGGCCCGCAATCGCCTACGCCACCGCCGCGCGCAGCATCGGCGCCTCGCGGATGGGAAGATTGATCAATGCGGCGAACAGCGCCAGCCCCGCATCCGCGTACCACATCCAGGTGTAATCACCGAACCGTGCCACCGCGAGGCCGCCCATCCAGGCGCCGAAGAAGCCGCCGATCTGATGCGACAGCAGTGTCAGCCCGAACAGCGTCGCCAGATAGCGCACGCCGAACAGTTTGCCGACCAACCCCACAGTCGGCGGCACCGTGGACAGCCAAGTCAGTCCCAGCGCCGCCGAAAACACATAAAATGTCAGCGCGGTCTTCGGCGCGGCCATGAATGCCAGAATTGCGATGACGCGGGTGAAATACACCGCGAACAGCAACGACTTCATGCGTCGCCGCGCACCCAGCCAGCCAATGCCCAAGCTGCCCGCCATGTTGGCCAGGCCAATCAGCGCCAGCGAATTGGCTGACACCAGTGGATCAAGCCCGCACAAATGTATCTGTCCCGGCAGATGCGTCACCAGGAATGCGATGTGGAAGCCACACGTAAAGAACCCGAGATGCAGACACCAGTAGCTGGTGTCTTTTGATGCCACCCGGAGTTGCGCCATCAACGTCGACGATCCACCAGGCTCCGCCGCGGCGCGGGCCTCGCCGCGGCCCCGCAATGGCCAAGCCAGCGGGATCGTGGCCAGGCAGAATACCGCCATGGTGAACAACGCGGTCACCCAGCCAAAGCCGGTGATGATCACCTGCAGCAGCGGGGCGAACACGAACTGGCCGAACGAACCGCCGGCATTGATCAGCCCGGACGCGAACGAGCGCCGCTCGGGCGGCAACCGTTGCAACACGGCGCCGATCAGGATTGAAAAGCTGCCAGCACCGGCCCCGAAGGCGGTCAGCACACCCAGCACGAGGATGAGCTGAAACTCGGTGCGCACGAACGGCGTCAGCGCCAGGCCGGCGGCCAGCATCAACCCGCCGAGCACCAGGATACGACCGGGGCCGAACCGATCCGCCAGCGCGCCGAACACCGGCTGCGCGAGGCCCCAGGAGAATTGGCCGATCGCGGCGGCGAGGCTGATCGCGACAATGCCCAGGCCGGTGGATATATCGATCGGCACGATGAACAGGCCGATCGTCTGGCGCGCGCCCATCGTGATCATCAGAATCGCTGAGGCGATCAACAGCAACAGCCAACTGCCTTGGGCGGAACGGCGCATAGTCAACCTCGACGGTTGGGACTGGCCCCAGTTATCGCGCCGTCACCAAATGCGGCACAGTGGCGCGCCACAGCCGTAGCCCGCCAGCCAGCAGTGTCACACCCAGACCCACCACAAGCACCCAATGCGCGGGCCGCAAGCCAAAGCCGATACTCTCATTCGCCGCCAGCACGCGCCAGGGATTGATCCCGGTGGTCAGCGCGTACCAGCCGAACTCAATCCATGCGGTCGCGAACGCCGCGAGCAGGCTCAGCACCAGCAATGCCACCAGCTTGCGCTGCCACGTTGCCGGCGCGGCGCGCCAGCCCATCAGCCAGACGTAAAAGCCGGCAAACATCACCGCCTCACTGACGATCGCCTTGGACTGGATGAAGTAGTGCCACAACGCCAGCACGGCGATCAGATACACCGCCCGATGCAGCCACTTCCAACGCCGGCCAAGTCGGCGAACCGCCGCATCTGTCGATGTGGCGCCAAGCACCGACAGCCCTACCAACGCCACAAAGCCGAGCGTCAGATAGAACCGCAGCACGATTTCCGACACGACGGTCGGCAGCCGGAAACTCTGATCGACCACATACAGACAGAGATGCGTCAGGCCATAGGCCATCGCCGCCACGCCCACCATGCGACGCACCAGCAACAGCTTCGGCCAGTCGAACACCACGCGGGCCGGGGTGATTGCCAGCGAGATCATCATCAGGCGAATGGTCCAAAGTCCGCTGCCGTGGATCACCTCCATGACCGGCCGGCCGCCCAATGACCCGGTCGCCCACCAGAATGCCAGCACGAGGCCAGGCAGGAACAAGGCTGGGAACACCGCCGCCTTGATCGGGAGCAACCGCCCGTGGCGGTCGCGCCATGGCGGCCGGATCATGGTCTGCTCCTGGTGGGCGCGACGACTGATCGGTGGGTATATTCCGGAGGTATCCGAAACGCAGCGGGATCGACCGGGGTGGCGCTGACCGTCTCGGCGTTTAGCAACGTGCGTGCGCCAGCGCGGGCCCGCAGCATCACGCCATCGTCGGTCAGGCAGACCCGTGCCGCCTCGCCGGCCGCGTCCGTCATATCCCAGTCGTTGCAGAGCAGCCCAGCCACCGTGTCCGTGCCCTGCCGTACCGAAGCTCCAGCTGCGCTATCGGGCACCCCCGTCACGTTGTCTGGCGCCGCCATGTCGATCACTGTCCGCTCCGCCGTCCGCACCGTGCTCATGCGTCTCGCCACGAAGTCGATAATTACATACAGGCCTTCAGTTGGTGGATCGACACGCAGCGTCTGGGTTGCCGCGCGCCAGCGCAGCCGCTCGTGCAAAACGGCACCATTCCCGGCATCCAGCGCATAGGTCACGTCGACATCGTGGGCCGGCCGAAGCAAAGGCCGGTCACCAGTCGCGGTGCCGTCGGCGGCACCGCCCACCAGGAACGCCAGGGCGCCGAGCAACATCCAGCGCGGCGTCACGCGGGCGTTCGTTCAGTCAGGGTGCGGAATTCCGCGTTCAGTGCCTGCTGGTCCGGTGCCGACAACCAGCGCGCGGGGACCTCCAGCGCGGCGACCAGGTGTTCGCGATAGGCTTGGCGCGGAATCTCCTCGGCGCCGAACTGCGTCAGGTGTGCGGTGACGAACTGAGTGTCCAGCAATTGGAACCCGCCGAGGCGCAGCCGTGCCACCAGATGGGCCAACGCCGTCTTGGAGGCGTCGCGCGCGAAGCTGAACATGCTCTCGCCGAAGAACACACCGCCGATCGCTACGCCGTACAGGCCGCCGACCAACTCGCCATCCCGGCGGCACTCCACCGAGTGCGCGTAGCCCATGCGATGCAGCTCGGTGAACAGGCCCTCGATCTGCGGACTGATCCAGGTGTCGTCGCGCCCGGGTCGCGCGGCCGCGCACCCTGCGATCGTGGCGGCGAAGTCGTGGTCGACGGCAACCTCGAACGCGCCAGACAGAATGGTGCGCAGCAGGCGTCGCGGCAGGTGGAAGCGATCGAGCGGCAGCACGCCCCGTCGTTCCGGATCCAGCCAGAACAGGCGTCCGCCATGGCGGGTTTCCGCCATTGGGAACAGTCCGTGCCGATAGGCGCGCAGCACCAGTTCCGGCGTGATCTCGAGGACTCGGCGCGACATGGCGGTAGTGTGGGGAGGCCGGGCGCCGGGCGAAAGGCCAAATGTACGCTTCCGCGCGTGAGCGGTCAGGAATGAGACGGTCGAGGGCGGTTTCGGCGACGAGCCGGAACAATGGCCCTGCCTGGGCGCGGGTCAGCCGGCGACGGCGTGGTTGTCCGCCAGGGCTGCCTCGATCTGCATCACCAGGTCCCTCGGCAGGAACGGCTTGCGCACCAGCCGGTGATGGCGCAGCGCGCCGGTGACCTCGTCGGGGTCGGCGTAACCGGACATGAACAGGATGGTCAGGTGCGGCCGCACGCCGGGCGCGAGGCGGGCCAGCTCGGCGCCATTCATCCCGGGCATGACGACGTCCGTCAGTAACACCTCGATGTCGCCATCGCGTCGCAGCAGGTCCAGCGCCTCGATCCCGCCGCTGGCCTCGCGAACATCGTAGCCGAGATCTCGCAGCACGGCGACCGCGGTGGTGCGGACGGCTGGGTCATCGTCGACCACGAGCACAGCCCCCTCGCCGGTGGTGGTTCGCGTCACATCGGGCAACAATTGCGGCAGTTCCGCCGGCGCGTGCGCGCGTGGCAAATAGACAATCACCGACGTGCCGACGCCCGGTGCGCTGTCGATCCGCACCCCACCTCCTGATTGGCGCGCCGTTCCATAGACCTGAGACAGGCCAAGGCCTGAGCCGGACCCGGGCTCCTTGGTGGTGAAGAACGGCTCGAACGCGCGCGCCAGGACCTCGGTGGTCATCCCGATGCCATTGTCGCGCACCGTGACCGCGACATATTCGCCCTCGGTCGGTTCGCCTTCGCGTTGCGGCGCCCCGACCTGCGTGTTTGTCGTCTCGATGGTCAGCACCCCGCCGCGCGGCATGGCGTCGCGCGCGTTGATGGTCAGGTTCAGCACCACCAGCTCGACCTGTGTCGCGTCGGCCATCGCCGGCCATAGATCGGGTGCCGACCAGGTTTCCAGCCGCACCGCGCTGCCAAGCGCACTTTTCAGCAGGTCCTGCATGCCGGCGACGACGGTGTCCAGGGCGATCGGCCGCGGCACCAGCGGCTGGCGCCGCGCAAACGCCAGCAACTGGCCGGTCAGCGTGGAGCCGCGCTCCGCGGCAGCGCGCATCGCAGCAAGCAGGTCGCGACTTGGCTGATCAAGCTGCACGGTTCGGGTGAGCAGTTCAATGTTGCCCAGTACGACCGTCAGGAGGTTGTTGAAGTCATGCGCCACGCCACCAGTGAGGCGCCCAACCGCTTCGATCCGCTGCGCCTGGCGGAGCGCCGCCTCTGCCCGCTCGCGCTCCTCCATCTGTTCGACCAGCCGCAGGTTGGCGAGTTCGGCAGACTCCTTGGCATTGCGGAACTCGACCGCCAGGCTCTCGATCTGGCGCGAGCGGTTGGCGAGCAGGAACATCAGCCAGACGATCAGGCCGCAGACGATCAGCGCGCCGGTGCCGAAGAACCAAGCCTGCCGCTGCCAGCTAGCCAGTACCTGCCGCTCGTCCACTGACACGTTGACTGCCAACGGGAAGGCCTTCAGGGCGCGGATCGCCAGCACGCGCTGCTTGCCGTCCAGCGGGCTGTCCATGATCACCGTGCCGGCGATGTTGTGGGCCAGGATGTCCTTGAACGGCGGCAGATCGGCGTAGCTCTTGCCGATGACCGCGTCGTTGTGCGGATAACGTGCCAGCACCGTGCCATCGCGCAGGTGCAACAGGATCGCGCCACCTTCGTGCAGCTCGACCGCGCGGTAAAACTCCTCGAAGTAGCGCATGTCGATGCGAGCCGAGGCGATGCCGGCGAAGCTGCCGTCCAGCGCGTTGATTCGCCGCGTCATCAGCGCGGTCCAGACGCCGTCGGTCTCACGCAACGGATCGCTGATCTGCAGGCCGGTGTCGGTGTGGGCGGCGTGCCATGCCACGGCGGCATGCAACGCCCCGGGCACATCACCCTGCATCGGTGGCCCAGAGGCAAATATGATCTTGCCGCTGGCATCGGTGACACACACACCGCGAACCTGCCGGACGCCTTCGACCCAATGGCGCAGCAGATCGTCCATCACGGCAGCGTGAGGCGGCGTGCCTGGTGGCAGTTGGCGCGTGGCGTCGATCGCGTTGCGAAGGATGAAGTCCACGGTCTCGGCTGCGCGTCCGGTCTGCTCGGCGAACACCATATCCAGACGGGAGATCTGGCGCTCGGTGTTCGCGATCACGATATCCCGGGCACGAACAAGCTGCTGCGCGGTGACGAGAATGATCAGCAGCGCGACGCCAATCGCCATCAGCTGCAAGGAACGGCTGACGGACGGCAGACGCATGCGCTGCCGCCCTGTATCGTGCTTCCCTACAGTAAAATTCATTGTCAAACCGGCCCCATCCGACACTGTCCGCAGGGTAGCCTGCCGCTAATCCAGCATTGCCTATCGTAGAAGGATCACGCCGGGTTGAACAATCACAATATGACCGCATTCTCACTGCGATACCATGTGCCCGCGGCCAGGCTGGTGGCGACGCCGGCACGCCACTGGACTGCTGGGCTGGATCGTCGGAAGCTTCGCCGCGTTCACGTCTCGTCGCCCGCCGTGGCGGACGTGGCCGGACGCGAGGAAACGGGCGCCAGAGATCATGCCGCATATCGGATTTTCATCGCGCGCCTTGGCTCAGGGCGCGGCGGGGACGGTCGCCTCGCGCCGGCGATTCGTGGTCATGGCGCTGCTGTTCGTTACGGTCGTGATCAACTACCTGGACCGCAGCAATCTGTCGATCGCCGCACCCGGCCTTGCCGGGGAGTTCGGCATCGACCCGGTTCACATGGGTCTGGTGTTCTCGGCCTTTGGCTGGACTTACACGCCGTTGCAGATTCCCGGTGGGTGGCTGGTCGACCGGGTGCATCCACGGGTGCTGTATCCGCTGACCATCCTGTGCTGGTCGCTGGCGACGCTGTCGCTGGGCCTGGCCAACGGACTGACCTTGCTGATCATTCTGCGCATGACGGTCGGGTTGTTCGAGGTGCCGAGTTTCCTGATGAACAACCGCATCGCGACGACGTGGTTCGGCGAGAAGGAGCGGGCGACGTGCATCGCGGTCTACACCGCCGCGGAGTTCGTTGGGCTGGCGTTCCTGACGCCGGTGCTGGCGTGGTTGAAGGTGACGTTCGGCTGGCCGTCGATCTTCCTCGCCACCGGCGTGCTGGGGCTGGTGTGGGCCGTTGCGTTTCGTCGAATGTATCATGACCCGGCGGATATGCCCGGGGCGAACGCGGCGGAGATCGCGCAGATCCGTGCCGAGGGTGGGATTCCCGATCTGTCGGACCGGATTACCGCGCGACGCCATACGCGGCAGGCCACGCTGTGGCGCGACCTTGGGGTGGTGCTGGGGCGGCGCAAGCTGTGGGGGATCTACTTCGGTCATTACGCATGGGGGATGACATCGAGCTTTTTCCTGACCTGGTTCCCGACCTATCTGGTGACGTATCGGCACATGGATTTCATCAAGGCGGGGTTTCTGGCGTCGCTGCCGTTCCTAGGTGCGTTCGTCGGCGTGCTGTGTTCGGGGACGCTGTCCGATCTGATGGTGCGGCGGGGGTGGGGTCTTAGTGTCGCGCGCAAGACGCCAATCATTGGCGGGTTGGCGCTGTCGACGACGATCATCGGGGCGAATTTCGTCAATGATCCGGCGTTGATCATTGCGTTCCTGTCGCTGGCGTTTTTTGCCAACGGGCTGGCATCGATACACTGGTCACTGGTGTCGGCTGCGGCACCGGAGCGGTTGATCGGGCTGACCAGCGGGGTGTTCAACGCGGTCGGCGGGCTGGCGGGAATCAGTGGCCCGATCATTATCGGGTGGTTGCTGCGGGGTGGGGATTTCACCTTGCCGCTGACGTTCATTGCGTGCGTGGCGGCGTTGGGCGTGTGTTCGTACATCTTTGTGGTGGGGAAGTTGGAGCGGGTGCAGGAGTAGGGGGCAGACGGGTTCAATAACCCTGGCTCCCCAAAATCAACGTTCCGAGGGTGTTTCACGTGTCGCTCGATGAGGCCGTAAAGAGCTGCCTTTAGAAATATGCGACCTTTAGTGGTCGCGCCGCCCGTTCAGAGTTTTGGTATTGGCAGTTTGCCTTCGTGGTTGTTGGATTATTGGTGGGAACGATCAGTTGGGTTTCATCCTATAGGTCCTTGCTGTTGGTGTTCGACCTTGCCTCTCTTCTACCCGGACTGGCGGTGTTGTTCCGTCGCTTGCACGACATCGACCGCAGTGGTTGGCGGTTGCTGATCGGAATGATTCCAGCGGTTGGTCCGATCCTGCT
>Ga0182030_10009703_pt1 | contig 19682 bp, 14 predicted proteins | sample 812S3MmetaG_FD_121299 | JGI IMG/M metagenome (GOLD analysis project Ga0182030, IMG submission 121299) | Permafrost microbial communities from Stordalen Mire, Sweden - 812S3M metaG (Illumina Assembly) | ecosystem: Environmental > Terrestrial > Soil > Wetlands > Permafrost | place: Sweden... | reverse complement strand
TGCGTACAGAACAAGACCGTCGTGACCAACGCCTTCAAGGGCGAGGATCTCAATCACTACGTTCCTCTCTTCAAGAAGTACGACGTTCCGGTTCTGTACAATTTCAAAGAGACGGATATGGCATGGGTCCCGTACCGACCCAAAGCGCGGATGCATGTCCTCGATAAGATCTTCCCTGAGGGAATCCAGATTCCGGATTACTTTCTAGGAAAGAACATCGTGCATCTTCCGACGATGAAGTGCCATATCTATACGACCACGACAGGCGCAATGAAGAATGCCTTCGGTGGTCTCCTGGCGACCAAGCGTCACTACACCCACTCGTGGATTCACCGCACTCTCGTCGACCTTCTTGCGATTCAGAAGGAAATCCACTCGGGCTTGTTCGCGATCATGGATGGGACGACCGCAGGCAACGGCCCCGGTCCTCGGACGATGTTTCCCGTCGTCAAGAACTACATGCTAGCCAGCGCCGACCAGGTCGCGATCGACGCCGTAGCAGCGAAGATGATGGGGTTCGACCCCATGACGCTCGAGTACATTCGAGTTGCGCACGATGACGGGCTCGGTGTCGGAGATCCGCGCGACATCGAGATCGTGGGTGCCGATATCTCGGGCGAATCATGGGGCTTTCATGTGGGAGACAATCTCGCGAGCCGCGCGGGCGACGTGCTCTGGTTTGGGCCCATGAAGGCCATACAGAAGCTCTTTTTTCACACGCCGCTCGTCCACGTATTCATTTCGGCAAGCGAGGCCTACCACGACTACTATCGCTGGCCTCTCAAAGACCGTCGAACGTTCGAGACCTGGAAGAGCGAGACGACGTGGGGGCGACTTTTCGAGAGCTATGCGAGCGGCGCCGGAGCGGCTGGGTAGGCTGCGCGCTCCGTGATGCACACACAATCAGGGCGTCGAGCCCGATGCGATGGAGAATTGCGCCTGACCGCTCCCTGACGGTCGCAGTTCTGAACCCGGCGGAGGGAGCCGCCGGGTTGAGGACATCGCAGCGCGGCAAGAATCCAATCGTAGGACGCGAGACGCGGACGAGAAGCGCAAGGATCACTGCGGCCGATGGCGTAGGCGACATACGAACATTCGTTAGACACAGGACACGAGGGAGGGAATTTCTCTTAGTCCCGAACGACCGGGTGTGCGTGCGTGTGGCCCCCCGTCCAGCTTGTGAGTGCTTGGGTGGGATAGGTGCGCTTTCTGGCTTCGACGGCCCGGTGCGTGGCGGGTGGGTGTAGACTTCCGGGAAGCTCCCGATGAAGACGCTCGACCAGATGCTGCGCGAGCTCGCGAGGCCCGAGGTCACCGAGTTCGCGATGCTGAGTGATCGCTTGCCGTGCGTTCGCGTCGGCTCGAACTACGAGCCGGTCGACGATCGGGCTCGGTCTTCAGACGCCATCATAGAAATGCTGGTCCGTGTCGGTGGGAGTCGATACGTCGACCATCTCGATCGCGAGCCGGCGCAATGGATGTCGTCTGTGGAAGGAGTGGGCCCGGTTCGGATTCATGCCGTGATGCGCAGCGGTCGCGTTCAGGCCCGGTTCACTCTGATTCGTCAAGCGGAGAGAGCTCGCTCGGCGCCTTCGGTGTCCTTGCAAGAGGATTTTCCCCTTGTCCCTGCGTCGACGGCGTCGTTCGAGACGGCGATAAGTCAGCCGCCCCGTCGGGCCGTGATCGAACCTGGAGCTCCCTCCTCGACGACCTCTTTCGATGCCAAGACGAGTGTGCCCGAGCGCGATCCAGCGCCCCGGACGACAACCTCCGGCTTGCTGCACAACTTGCTCTTTCGAGCTGCGGTCGACGCGGCGACCGCTCCGCGTCGAACGAGATCCACATCCACGACGTCGGTCGAATCGATCCTGGGGTCAGCTCGAGACGAGCGCGCGAGCGACGTCCATATCATCGCGGGTCGTCCGGCTCTGTTTCGGTTGCGAGGGGAGCTCGTGGCTCGCGGTTCGCCCATCTCGGGGCCGGATGTCGAGGCGATGGTACTTCCCCTTGTTCCCGAGCGATTGCGATCGCAGCTCGAAGATCACGGTGCGTGCGATTTTGCACTCGAAGCTGGAGATCGCCTCGGCAGATTTCGCGTAAACGTCGCGCAGCAGCGCACGGGCATCAAGGGATGCTTTCGCTGCATATCGGCAGAAGTGCCGACGCTCGGCTCTCTCGGGCTTCCTCCCGATATCGAGCGGGTGGTCTCTCATCACCAGGGGCTGGTCGTGATCACTGGTCCTACCGGTCACGGTAAGACGAGCACTCTGGCGGCGGTCGTCGACATCATCAACCGCAGTTCCGGGCGCCACGTGATCACGGTCGAGGATCCGATCGAGTACGTCCACCCGCGCCAGAATGCGCTTATCAGCCAGCGTGAGGTCGGCACCCATACGGCGTCGTTTCAGTCAGCGCTCAAGGCTGCCTTGCGCGAGGATCCGGACGTCATCGTCGTGGGGGAACTTCGGGACACCGAGACGGTCCGGATGGCGCTTGCGGCGAGCGAGACGGGACATCTGGTGCTCGGGACCATGAATACGCCGAGCGCTGCCAAGACGATCGATCGCTTGATCGATCTCTTTCCGCCTTCCGATCAGTCGCAGGTTCGCATGACCCTCGCCGGGGGCCTGCACTTGGTGGTCAGCCAGCGGCTGCTGCCGTCCGCGGATGGCCGCGGGATGGTGGCAGCCGTCGAGCTCCTGCCCGGCTCGATGGCGCTCTGGAATCTCATTCGAGAAGGCAAGACGTATCAGATCCCGAGCGTGCAGCAGCGAGGTCGAGCCCACGGCGTCGTCCGCCTCGACGACTCCCTAGCGGAGCTCGTCAAAATGGGGCGAGCCTCGCACGATGTGGCCCTGTCGTTCGCGGAGAATCCTGAGGAGCTCGACGCGGTTCTGTCGGGCAAGAGAGCCCCTCCACCTCTCGTGTCGAAGCCCGCCCCTGCGCCGGACGCACCCGGGCTGATCGGTCGAGCGGGTCAGTACCTCGGAAAGCGAGGGACCTGACGTGGCCCGCATCGACGCGCTGTTCGACGTTCTCGTCGAAGCTGCTGGCAGCGATCTCCACCTCGGGATTGGTTATCCGCCGACTCTGCGCCTGCGAGGTGACCTCGTCGCCATTCGAAATGAAGTCATTTTGGCGCCCGAGATGGACGCGCTTTTGATGGAGATCCTGACCGAGGAGCAAGCGGCCGCGTTTCGGCAGGATCTGGACCTCGACTTTGCCTATTCGTACGGCGACAAGGCTCGTTTTCGCGCGAACTACTTCTTCAAGATGACCGGTCTTGCAGCCGTGTTTCGCATGATTCCGACACGTGTGCTCTCGCTCGACGAGCTTCGCTGTCCGCCGTCTCTGCGAAAGCTCGCCGACCGTCGATCGGGGCTCGTGCTCGTCACAGGTCCGACTGGATCGGGCAAGTCGACGACCCTGGCAGCGATGATCCATCACATCAACGAGACCCGCGCTTGCCACATTCTCACGATCGAAGATCCCATCGAATTCGTTCACGCTCCGCGCAAGGCGCAGGTCACTCATCGCGAGATCGGTACGCACGCGTCGTCCTACGTCCAAGCGATTCACAGCGCAGGCCGGGAAGACCCGGACGTGATCTTGATCGGCGAGCTTCGGACGAATGAGACGATGAAGCTCGCACTGCAGCTCGCAAGCTTTGGCGTTCTCGTGTTCGCGACCGTGCACACGAACAGCGCGGCGGCGACCATCGACCGGATCGTCAACGCGTTTGCTGCCGACGAACAGCCGCAGATTCGAGGCATGCTGGGCGATTCCCTGGCAGGGATCGTCGCGCAGCAGCTTCTCCGTTCAGTCGATGGCAAGCGCCGAATTGCAGCCCACGAAGTGCTCGTGGGATCACCGGCACTCGCTTCGCTGATTCGGGAAGGCAAGACGTTTCAGGTCCCCAATCTCATTCAGGGTGGTCAGGGGCAGGGGATGCAAACGCTCGATATGGCGCTCGAGAGACTGGTCCGAGACCACGAAATCACGCCCGAGGCGGCGCTCGAAAAGGCGAGCGACAAGGAGAGCTTTGCGAAGGCCGTGCGCGCTCAGCCTTGATGCGTGGGGATCTCGACCTTTAGAAAGCGGGGCATACCCCCAAAGGAGTTGAAGGTTGAGAGTGTGCGGCGGGAATCGAGATGCCTTCGTGCGCGCAGGCGAGGCAGATTCCGTCTTTGAAATAATATATGCTTTGACATATGTGCTCGCCCGAGCATATGTTTTGACATATGTCGTCGCTGGCCGAAGTACTTCGAAGAGCACGCCGCGAGAACAAGATGACCCAGAAGGCACTCGGAGCTCGCCTGGGACTGCCGCAGAGCCATGTTTCAGCGATTGAGAGTGGGAAGGTTGATCCACGTCTTTCGAGCGTTCTCGAGATTGCGCGGGTGCTCGACCTGGAGCCGATGTTTATTCCCCGTGCACACGTAACGGCGGTGAGGGCGCTCATCGAAGGCAAGCCGGACGATCCACTCTGGATGCCGGACGATGAAGAAGAGGAGACAGACGAGGGGGAGGATGGACTGTGACGGCTACGGTGCACGTGCTGCTCGGCGAGCGTCCCGTAGGCACGATTTCGCATCTGCCTGGCGATGCGTCGCTGTTCGTATTCGACGAAAGGTTCACGGCCGATCCGGGTCGCCCGGTCCTCAGTCAGTGCTACCTCGATGCTCGTGGTGAGCTGCGAACCCAGCCACGCGTCACGCGCATTCGATTGCCGCCGTGGTTCTCAAACCTGCTGCCCGAGGGCGTACTTCGCACCTATCTCGCCCGCCGCGGAGGGATTCATCCGGACCGTGAATTCCATCTGCTGGCGCTGCTTGGCGATGACCTACCCGGAGCGGTGCGCATTGTTCGAGAACCTTTGCCGGGGCCCGATCGCGATGCGAACGAGCCGAACACGTCGCCGCCGCGCGACGGACCACTGAGGTTTTCGCTCGCTGGCGTGCAGCTCAAGTTCTCAGCGCTGATGGGCCAGCACGGAGGGCTCACGATTCCCGCCTCTGGCATCGGGGGAGACTGGATCGTCAAGCTTCCATCTCCGACGTACCCAGCCGTGCCGGAGAACGAAGCGATGATGTTGACGCTCGCCGGTGTGGTCGGCATTGGCGTACCCGAGCATCGCCTGGTGGCGATTGACTCGATCGAAGGTCTTCCCGAGCTCGGACCTTTTTCGGGAAAACAGGCGCTCGCCGTCCGCCGTTTCGACCGCAGTGCAGCGGGGCGCATCCATATGGAGGATCTGGCGCAGGTCTTTGGTCTCTTCCCGGACGACAAATACAGCAAAGTAGGCCTTGCACGGATAGCTGAGATGATCGGTCTGGTGATGGGTCACGATGCCGCACAGGATTTTGTCGCTCGCGTCGCCTTCATCGTCATGACCGGCAATGGCGACATGCATTTGAAGAACTGGTCGCTTCTCTATCCGGACGGCCGAACGCCGACGCTCGCACCAGCCTACGACCTCGTGTCCACCGTGCCATACCTGCCAGGCGAGCGCCTCGCATTGAATTTCATGGGTCGCAAGGAGTTTGCGGTGGTCACGCGCGAACGCTTTCGGCGTTTCGCGGAGCGGGCTGCGTTGCCTGAGCACGAGACGCTTGCCACGGTCGACCGCATTGTGGACGGGGTACGCAGCAGCTGGCCGTCGATTCGGCGCGACGGGCAAGTGCCGACGGAGATCGTGGAAAGGATTGATGCGCACATCAGGGCGATGTCGGCGCGAATGGGAAGAGGTTCGTTGTGAAGGTTCGCCGGAGTGGCTGGGAGCTTTCAGCCGGTGTGTTCATCGCTGGGTTATGTGTGTTCCTGCAGTCGGGTGCGACTGCGCTGGTCGGCCCTTGGAAGCTCGGGGGATACGCCGTGCGTCATGGTTGCGCAGGGGGCCGTGCTGGGCGTGGCGTGGCATGGCGGAGATTCAGAAGGTCACGCCATAAAGGTGAACGGGGCGCGCGCTTCGGAGTCGAGTCACAACTGAGTCGATGTCTCGCACATACAGGGCATTGCCTACCGTTGTCTTGCTGTGCGCCAGGTCTAGGCGTCGCGTGAAGGGTTCATAATCGTACGATCGGAATCCGAACGATTCGATAGGAGCTGGAGCTCTTCGTCATCGAAACCGTAGGACTTTCCGGAACCGTTGATTTCGACGATAAGCGCGCACAGCGCCGGATCGCTAAGCGTGCGTGCCCCACCAGCGAACACCTCGGTCTCGAATCCCTCGACATCGACCTTGATGAGGGAAGGCGGATGATCACCCGTCAGAGCGTCGAGCGTCGTCACTTCGACATCGACACCTTCGGCCGCCTGCGCTTTAGCGTCGGTCACAACGTGGTTTACCGTATCGAGAGATCGAGTGAACCGAAGTTTCCCGGGGTGAGATGCAAGTCCGCGGTTGTATGTGCGGATGCGATCGGTGAGGTCATTGATCCTCACGTTGGCTTGCAGGTGTTTGAATGTGCTCGGAATTGGCTCAACGGCCAGCGTTTCCGCGCAGCAGACTCCCGATGCAAGAATTGAATACGCGCCAACGTTCGCGCCGGCGTCGATGAAGCGGTCCTCGGGCCTAAGAAAATGAAGCAGGAACGCCATGTCTGCAAACTCGTGCAAGCCGACGTAGATGTTTCCGGTTGCGCCGGTCATTCCCGGCTGAACGATAAGAACGGTGTCGCCCACAAAGGGCATGACGGCGGCGCCGCCAAGAATTCGCGATCCGATCTTCCAGCGTGCCCATCGCGACAGGGTCCCTTTCTTGTCGCGAGCGCCGAGAGGATGGCGCATCAGCCAGCGGAGAGTGCCTAGGGTCGAGGAAATGACTGCCACGGTGGATCGCGACGGTAGGCTTGTCTGTGGGGGGGTCAAGAGGAAGGCTTGCGCGCGATAACGAGGCAATTTTCTGTGAGCGGTCCGCCTAGCGCTCCCGTTTCCGCCAAACGCGCGACGTACATGGCTGCCTCGGCGACCCGCCAAACACTGGATCGCAACGCCGATCGAAGCCCATGCGGCATCGGTCGAGCCGGCAGAACTTGCACCCGACAAAATCCTACTCGGCTAAGCAGCACTGCGAGCGCCCCCGGTCCGAGGATGTTGCAGTGAGTCGGGTCACCAAACTGGATCGCTCCGAAAAAAGGACTGCCTGGATTTGGAAATCTTGCGACAAAAACTCCATGTTCTCGCAAAGATTCATAGGCCGCCTGCAGAAGCCTCGGCAGGTCGATTCGTTCAATGTGCTCGAGGACGTCAATCGCGCTCACCCATGCCAAGCCACTACGACCGTTTAGAAAATCGAGTCCGCCCTTTCGCTCGACCATGAAGCCAGCGGCCACGGCGGCGCGGACCTGTTCGACTCCGAGGTCACAGCCGTCCACGGGGTGAAATCCGAGGTTTTTCAATGCGCCGATCATCTCACCGCGTCCACATCCAATGTCGACTGCAGGGCCTCTATCGATGGAGCCCAGGCAATCGCGCAGCTGGTGTTTAATAACCCTTTGAACGAGCTCAATCTCTCTCTCGGTAGGAGGATTAACCGATCGTCCCATGTCGGTGAGATAGGTTTCCATGCTCTCCCTCATGTCATGCAGCTAAAGTAGAAGGCTTGCGCAGCACCACAAACAGGTTGGCTCGAAGAAACGCGAGGGAATCGAGCGCGTTGACGGCACGCTCGTAGGCCATCATGGCCAAGAAAGCGGGGCGGGCGAACATGCCATAGGACGGTTCCTTTTCGACCAAATCCAGACGTTCGACCTTGAGTCCTGCTAGGCCGGCCTGGCGCCGAACTGCACCCGGCGTATTGAGTGCGAAAACCGTGGGGTATGGCTCGTGCGCGTCGACGGGTAGTCCGCGGAGGCGATTGGCGACGAATGAGTGAACCCAGAAGGGCGTGAGCTTCGCTGCGAGCGCAACATAGTGAAAGCGATTGGGTGTTCGAAACGCGTAGCAGCCTCCCGGGCGGAGAACTCTTTCGATCTCTTTCAGATGGGAAATCGGGCGCGCGACGTGTTCGACGACGTAGTCCGAGACGACCAAATCGTAGGATGCATCGCAGATCGGAAACGCGCCTCCATCGAAGACGTAGGACTGCCGGAGATGCTCGTTACTCTTCACTTCGTCGCTTATATCAATCCCATCGAGCTCCCCAAGAGTCGAAAGAAAGGCCGACGTACGGTTCGTCGGACCGGCTCCGACCTCGAGAATTTGAGCGTTCCGAGGAGCGACGTCCTTGCAGAGGCCATGAAACTCGGTGGTGCCGTCGCGCCATCCGGAACGGGTTCGATAGAATCGATCTATCCATCGGGCTTGCCAGGCTGAAGACTTGATGTGGCTTTGGTGATCGGCGCTCATGCTGTGTGTCCGTGCGGATTGTGAATGCGTCGGTGGATGCTGGCCAGGATTTGCGGCAGCATGCAGAGGAGGGTGACGGCGACATCCGCTAAAGGTGCTGGCGCCCGAGCACCGATGAATTTGTGACGGGTCATCCGTCTGTCCCCCAGAGATGCAGGCATGGTGCTGAACTGCCGCAAGCCCGAGCGGCGATCAGAATCGCAGAGAGACTCCGAAGATTCACCGTGCGGGTGAAGCAAAACTGCCGTCGGACAAAGCTCCAAGCCGTGCGCATTAAGTGAATGAGTGCGCCCTTAAAGCTCAAAGCCGCGCGAATGAAGCTCAAAGCCGCGCGAATGAAGCTCAAAGGCACGCGAATGAAGCTCAAAGGCACGCGAATGAAGCTCAAAGGCACGCGAATGAAGCTCAAAGGCACGCAAATGAAGCTCAAAGGCACGCAAATGAAGCTCAAAGGCACGCGAATGAAGCTCAAAGGCACGCGAATGAAGCTCAAAGGCACGCGAATGAAGCTCAAAGGCACGCGAATGAAGTTCAAAGGTACGCGAATGAAGCTCAAAGGCACGCGAATGAAGCTCAAACGCACGTGAATGAAGTTCAAAGGCACGCGAATGAAGCTCAAAGGCACGCAAATGAAGCTCAAACGCACGTGAATGAAGTTCAAAGGCACGCGAATGAAGCTCAAAGGCATGCGAATGAAGCTCAAAGGCGTGCGAATGAAGTTCACAGGCATGCGATTGAAGCCCGGAGGTATGCGATTGAAGCCCGGAGGCATGGGCATCGAGCCAATGGTGGTGGTCTCGAGACCCTCGCGCGGCTGCGAAAGGGCGAGGACGTGACCTCGCTCGACATAGTCCAGGGCTTTTTTGCACAAACGCGAGATCGCATGGAGAAAAACGGCTTCCGCGATCGGCATGTCGGGCTCATGGGGCGGGATCGAGACGTCGAGCTTGATGAGTGGTTCGATGGCATTTTGATGCGCGACGTCCTCGCACATATCAAGCAGGATTTTCGAACCATCGTCGAGCGTCTGTCGAACTGGATCGTGCCGGGAGGCCACCTGGTGTTGACAACGCCAGCGGCGTCGTCCGCGAAACTTCACGAGGACAAGATTGCGGCCGTTGAGGACGGCTTTCGTCGACGTCCCACCCATGGATGGCATGGCTTGACGCGTAACCGGGTCGGTCGCTTTGTCAGCCTTCGGTGGCTGCGAAGCCGTATCAGTGACCGGTAACTTCCCATGCGCGCGGAGGCGAAGTTTGAGGGTTCGGATGGAGGATGATGCTTGCTTCGACGCGAAATCATTGAATGGGCAGCTGCGCGCGTGCGATATGGAGTGCGCCGAACTCCCAGCATCGAGGCTGCGGCGTTCCTTGGCGGCGCATGAATTCCTTTCCCCCGTACATCCTAGCGGCCATCGCAGAGCCTCCCCATCTCGGGGCACATTTCCTGAGAGCGGCCTCGGATCTAGGGCTCGAGATGTCACTCGCGGATGTCAGGGGTGCTGAGCGAGCATCCGCCTTTTTAGCGCGCGTCTATTTCCATCTGCTCGATAAACGTCCGCTTCGCTTGCGTGAGTTCCAGAGGGCCGTTTTTCGCCTTCAGCTCGAGACCGGAGCGAGCGCTTTTCTCTCGACCGGCATTTGTCCGTTCGACGCGCGCGGTCTAGGCGCTTTGGGAAAGGCAGGGGTCATTCGTGCGAATTTCTCGACAGACGATCCTTGGAATCCAGCCAACGGCGCGCGATGGTTTCGGCGAGCTCTACCCCAGTACGACATCATTTTTACCCCGCGACAGTCGAACGTGGAAGACTTTCGGCGGCTGGGGTGCTCGAGGGTGGAGTATCTGCCCTTTGCTTTTGAGCCTTCTGTTCACTTCCCGGAGACTCCCAATCCGCACGTTGCTCCGCGCTTCGCGTGCGACATCTCGTTTATCGGACACGGCGACGTCGACCGCTTGCCCTACGTCGAGGCATTGGCGGGCGCAGGGATCGATGTGCGAGTGTTCGGAGGTGGCTGGGTCCGGTATCCGCGCTGGCGATCGCGCTGGGGTGGTATCGTTCTTGACGGCGACTATCGGCAGGCCGTTGCGCATGCGAAGCTCCAGTTGTGCCTGGTTCGGCGCGCAAACCGCGATGGCCACGTGATGCGGTCGTTTGAGCTCGCGGCGATGAGGTCGTGCATCCTGGCGGAGGATACTCCGGACCATCGCGCCATCTACGGTCCTCCAGCCGATGAAACCGTCACGTATTTTTCGACGCCGGCCGAGATGGTTGCGGAAGCGAAGCGGCTTCTCGAGGACCGCTCTCTTCGGGACGAGATGGCGAACCGTGTGTTCGAGAAGGTTGTCGAGCGTTCGAAGAACACATATCGCGATAGGCTCGAGCATATGGTGGCGGTCATCGAGTCGGAGCGCCAGCAGCGCTCGGTCATCTAGAGCAGGTCAGATCCTGCCCGCTTCGGAGGTCTACGTGGGATTAGGTTCAGTTCGGCGAACGGTGATGGTGACGGGGGCTGCAGGCTTTCTCGGGTCGCATCTTGTCGACCGCCTGCTCGCGGAAGGATTTGAGGTCGTCGGCCTCGATAACCTGATGACGGGAGACCTTGGAAACCTAGAGAGCGCCAAGCGGGATCCCCATTTTCACCTCGAGATTGGAGACGTGCGGGAAACCCTTCATGCGTACGCGGAGTGGATATTCAACCTGGCGTGTCCCGCCTCTCCGGTGCACTACCAGTTCGATCCGTATGCGACGCTTACAACGAGCGTGCTGGGGGCAATGCGCCTCGTCGACCACTCACGCCTTCGCACCTGCCGCATCATCCATGCGAGTACGTCAGAAGTCTACGGCGACCCTCTCGAGCACCCGCAGAGGGAAGAGTACTGGGGACACGTCAATCCGATAGGTGAGCGGGCCTGCTACGACGAAGGGAAAAGGGTCGCCGAGACGTTCTTGATGGACGCTCGCCGAACGCACAAGGCGGACGTCCGCATCCTACGTATCTTCAATACGTACGGACCGCGCATGGCATTCAACGACGGGCGCGTCGTCAGCAATTTCATCATGCAGGCGATCGAGGGGCGTCCAATCACGCTCTTTGGTGACGGGAAGCAAACTCGCTCGTTCTGTTATGTGAGCGATCTTGTCGATGGGCTCTTTGCCGCGGCACGAGAATCGGAGCTCGACGGCCCGGTCAATCTTGGTAACCCACGGGAATCCACCATGATTGAGCTTGCTACGACAGTTCGAGCCATCATTGGTAAACAGGTGGAACTGGTCTTCAAGCCACTTCCATCGGACGACCCAAAGCGGCGCTGTCCCGACATCACTCGAGCGCGCACACTCCTAAAGTTCGAACCGAAGGTCCGGCTAGAGGACGGATTGTCCGCGACCGTCGAGAACTTCCTCGCGCGTCTCAAAGCCCGGCCCTCCGCGGCGAGCGTTCCAGCGGCGAACGCGTAGAGGATGAAACTCGTATTTATAGTAAGACGTCCGACTCAACACCGGACGCCCCAGACACGCCCGCTCGATCTCGTGCGCGCGTTCGCCAACTCAAATATTCGCAAACGTGCAGCGATCGTCTAGGGCAGCCGCCGATTGAATGAAGCGAGGCTATAAAGAGCCGCTCGACGGGCGACGGCTGTTTCGAGCCTCGCTGTGCGCATTCGTGTCGTCTGGCTCTCGGATGTCTTACTACGTGCAACCGACGGTTGCACTAGGCCTCCGATGGATCTCGAGATGGGGCGCTGCTCCCCGTGGCCATCAACTCTTCGATTCGCCGTGAGTATCGTTCTCCGTAAGCGCGCCACGTGAGCTGATCTCGCACTTCTTTGGGAATCGCCCGCATTCCCTTGCGGGTCATGGCATAGGATATGGACTCGCGCAGGGCGCGACATAGAGCGTCTACGTCATCCACGGGAAAAACGCGAACAATGTTCTCGTCCTTTACCAGGTCCAATAGGTCTCTCCCTCCAGTTTGGTCCGAACAAACAAGTGGCAAGCCGCACGATAACGCCTGAGCGAGAACCAAGGATAGCCCCTCCTGGCGCGACGCAAGAACACACAAGTGAGCCTGTGCATAATAGGACCGCAAATCCCATTGGTTCACCGGATCTACGTGCGTGAACCGTGAAGTCGTTGGCATAGGCGCATCACCACGCGCGCCAACGTGTATGAGTCGCAGATCAGGCAATCGCGCGAGGACCTCGTCCCATAGTTCACAGCCTTTCTGATAGCTCCAGTTCCCAACGAAGAGAGCGGTCGGATCCGTCGTGGAGGGAGCGGGAGTAGACGAAAACATCTCTACATCGACCCCGTACCGATTTCGGAACAGATTCTCCTTCTTGAACCCCAATTGGGTGAAACTGTCCTCGACATGCAAAGATGGAATTATAATCAGATCTGCAAGCTTGTATGAAGCAAGTTCTCTCCGAATATCGAAAGGCGAAACCCGCGCGCCTCCAGCCAGATTATCCAGGATGTCCTTTTGGCGAACGATATGCGTGCTTCCGCGTTCAATAAGGACTCGTGCTCGATATCGTGTTCTGGCTGTCTCGCAAGCGCGAATGAACATCCCCGACATTCCGATGAATACGTCGCATGGTTCAAGTCTTCGCGCGACCAGCCAATCCAACGTCTTCACAAGCCATCGTTGAAACACGGGTCGCATGCGACGAGGACCATATCCATGCATCGCTAACAATGGAAAAACGTAGGGCAGAAGATTGCGCTGGCAACGCCTCGGGAGCCCGAACTTCTCGGCTCTTCGCATTGGGACGTAAGAGTAAAAAGTCACATCGTGGCCTAAGGCATGCAGTTCGCGGGCTAGATCGAGGACGTGAAATCGGCCGCCGGTGGCAATGGCGATCTTCATAATATAAACTCTTATTCAAATACGGACGCATGTCCCATTGGGATCGGAATCGAATCGCCTCGGTCCATACTTGTTCGCACATAGATATATCCGATGATTACAAGCTCTTCTAGGGCGTTCGCAAACGCAACGCCTTGCGAGTCGCTGTTGGTTCGTGCACGGAACGACAGTCTCAGTGTCGGTAGGGCGAGGCCTGGCGTTTCGTGAGGAACCTGTGAAGTGACACCACGCACAGAGGCCACGACACGTTCATCGGTGGTTCCATTCCGCGGATCGACTGCGAATGCTAACCTAGCCACGGAGCCTGGATGAAGCGTTGGCACGGATCCAAGCAGGGCGCGAACCAGGCGAAGGTGGATCGTTGAATTCGCTGAAAAAAAGAGCCGAAGTGCATCCAGTGGAGCCGCTTGGCATTCTTGCGACCACAGTAGGCACGGCAATTGCACTTACTACGATTGCTCTAGCCGTGAAAGCGGACGAGCCGATCAATGTCATTTGGCTATCGGCGGTCTTTTCCCTCCCGGCGGGGATCGTCGCGGCGCGGGGCCATGTCGGGGTGACCCGGTGGCAGCTGCCGACTCCTGGGGCATTTGTGTTCTTCCTTTGGCTATTGGGCATCATGCCAACACTCTTCGAGTGGACTGATGAATCCGTTGCCCAAATTAGCTTCAGTTCAGAAGCTATAGTATGGAGTAGAGTTGTCGCGTTCATATGGTTCTTATTTTTTGCGCTGGCGCTCGGCCGTGCACCTGGTCTAGAAAAGATGCACTCAGAAGACCGTCCCGTGCAATGGTTTGTATTCCTTGTTGTGCTGGGCATATGGGCGGTCTCTGTAGCAATTTCCGCAGAGAATGGCTCTCTCTCCCACTACGCATCCGAAAGGACGGTGTGGTCGGCTGGGAGTGTCGATTCGTCAGCTAGTTTATGGTATGCGACATTAACGCCTTTGGTAATGCCATTAGCGACGGGAATTCGCATGAGGCAGGCTCAATGGCTTAGATGGGTAGGCACACTAGCGATAGGGATTGGAGCTGTCGGACTATTTATCATGTCAGAACGGCGTCTAGCGGTCGTCAGCATTTACATGTGTCTTGCTGTCGTTCAAACTTATCGTTCGTCAATCCGGTGGCGATGGATTGTGTTGGCCGTAACTGCGGGATGGATCATGACAGGTCCCATGGTCATGATGTACCGAGGAATGCGGACTGAAGCCAGATCCGGCGCAGGACCTGTACAGCAGGCGTGGCAGAGCATGTCGTCCTACGCAACGGATGAGAGAGCACGTGTGAACGCTGTTCGGGCCACATCCAACAATGTGTGGACCAGGCTTGGAGCATCCACCGCCATTTTTATGATTATGGACCACACATTGGAGTTCGGTCCGAACTGGTCGCTGTCTCCGCTTTCTCCGGTGATTCAGTCGATTCCGTCATTTATGTGGCCAGAAAAAAATGAGTTTGCGAGCGGAATGAACATGGAGGACCAGGTTCTCGCGATGCCGGGCGTTCCTACTACTGATTTCGGGTTCAGCCCGATTGCCGAATTCGTTTTTCAGTTTGGACTTTGGCTGGCTCCGCTGGGTGGCTTGCTGTATGGACTGGCTTGTCGACTTGTCAATGCGACATGTCGTCGTGCGCTAGCGGGGGGACCAGCTAGCATTGCATGGCTGGCATGTGTGGTTTCTCTGTCCTATTTCGATGCCGGTACAGCCGCCTTTTCTTCACTGCGTGAACCGCTCGTTCTTGCAGGGGTCTTGGGAGTCGTACTCGCGCTATACAACAGAGCAAGCCTCGGCCATGGCGGAGGGCGGAGTGCGGTCGTGATGGATGGTTCAAAGCCATGTGGCGGCCGTCGTGCTATAGCGGCAAGCATTGCGCGCCGTGATGAATCCCCCGACGTATCCTAGCACTGTGGCTTCTAGTTCACTTGGAAGCGCTGCAGATTCGGTCGCCTCGGTGATCAAGGCGCTGCGGAAATATTGGCTTGGAGTCCTGGCAGTTACTCTGGCTGCGGTAGGGATTGGGATGCTCTATGGCAAGTCGCAGGTTCGGGTTTACGAGGCCGCGACTCTCTTGGAGATCAAGCCGGACGCGCCTGAGCCGTTGACGCAAGACGGCAAGTCGATGCTCAATCTTGGCGCTGGGCTTACCTGGGATCCCCACGAATACTACGAGACGCAATACAAGATTCTGGCGTCGAACCGCGTGCTTGGAGAGGTCGCCCGCCGTCTAGATCTGGCTTCCGATGGAACGTATTTCGGCCTTCCGCCGTCGGCTCCTCGTCCGACGTTGGAGGAAGTTACGAGCGCGCTTCGCGGCCAAGTCACTGTTGAGCCGATAAAATACAGTCAACTCGTCCACGTTCGTGTCAGCGACGTCAGTCCCACAAGAGCTGTTCGTATTAGCGACGCTGTTGCTGAGGCGTACATCGATCAGAACCTGCAAACGGCGGTCAACGCGACGTCTGAGTCTGTCGTCTGGCTCGAGAGTCAGCTGGAGCACGTCAAGCAGGACTTGGAGCAAGGCGAGAACGCCCTCTTCGAGTTCAAGCAGCGCAATGATCTTCCGAGCACATCAATCAACGAAGCTTCGAACATGCTTCGCGTGGAAATGCAGGAGCTTGACACCGCTCTCACTCACGCTCGAACCAAGAAAGCGGAAATCGGCGCTCGCGCGGCCGAACTCGAGAAGGTCGAGTCAAACAATCCCGACGCCTTGCCGGCCTCGGAGCTTCTCGGGAGCCCATTCCTTCAGGCCATGCGTACGCAGTACGAGGAAGCCCTGAAGGAGCGCAGTTCTCTCATCGCCGAAGGCAAGGGGGACAACCACCCACTGGTCAAACGTGCGACGGAAAAGATCGAGGAGACGCGGTCGACGCTGCTGGCAGAGGTCCGAAATATTCAGGGGGCTGTCGAACGCGATCTGGCTGTTGTCGCGCGGGAAGAACAGACCGAAGCGGAGCTATTTGAAGCGACGCGACGACGTGCCGTCGAGCTCAACATGAAGGAGATCGAGTATCATCGACTTGATCGAAACCGCGAAGAGAACGAGAAGCTCTACGAGCTGCTGCTTCAACGGATGAAAGAGGCTGATTTGGGCCGAATGATGCGCGTCAACAACGTGCGCATCGTCGACCGCGCGACCGAGCCGACGGTCCCCGTTCGTCCTCGGGTGACGGTGATCATGGTCGTGAGCTTATTTATCGGTCTCATCGCCGGAGTCGCGCTGGCGTGGATTCGCGATCAGCTAGACAGTTCCATCAAGACGCAGGTGGATGTCGAGCAGTCCCTCGGAGTGACCTTCCTCGGCCTCCTTCCGGAGATCGAGTCAGAGATCGGAAAGAAGCAGCCTTCGAGGCGGCGACGTCGTTCGGCAGAGCCGGAGGTGCGTCCCGAGCTCATCGTCCACGACAGGCCGCTCAGCGGAGTGGCTGAGGCAGCGCGCAGCATTCGAACGAATCTGATGTTCATGAATCCCGACCAACCGCTACGCAGGCTCCTGGTGACGAGCGCCGGCCCGTCGGAGGGTAAGACCACCGTGGCGTGTAGCCTGGCTATAGCGTTTGCGCAGGCTGGGCAGCGGGTATGCATCGTCGACGCGGATCTTCGTCGACCGAGGCTCCACCGAATTTTCAATCGTGAGGGAGATCTTGGTCTCACGAATCATCTCGTGGGAGAAGCAACCATCGATGCCATTGCCAAGCCGACAGGCATTGATAACCTCTTTTCGATACCGACCGGGCCGACGCCGCCGAATCCAGCGGATGTGCTCGGGTCTGAGCGTTTTCGTACGTTTCTTGCGGAGCTATCGGAGCGTTTCGACCGTGTCGTCATCGATAGCCCGCCTGTGGTCGCGGTGACGGATTCCGTGATCGTGTCGACACTCGTCGACGGCACAGTTTTCGTGGCACGAGCGTTCCGCACCGCGCGGCATCTCAGTGCTCAGGGCCTTCGCGCTCTCCGTGACGTCGGTGCACCGGTGGCAGGCGCCGTCCTCAACGCCGTGAATGTGAATCGCCACGAGTATAGCTACTACTACTATCGATATTATCGCGAAGGGTATCGGAGCACCCCGCCTCCAGAAAACTCGACTCCTGCCACGACCTGACGGGTGTTTTCGTCGTGGATGGAGTGTCCTCCCCATCTCGTCCATTACGTAGTCTGAGATCACGGCTCGCGAGTGCGCCCATGGCGAACCTGGGGTCAGTGTCGGTCTTCAATGGAATGCAACGTGCCATTCCATGAGTCTGTCCCGCCGCAGACCGATCGACGGGCTCGCTCCTGCTCACCCCTCGACCGGGCTCGGCTCAACCGAAGCGCGATCAGGCACGACGGTCATCACGTGCGGGCGGGCCAACGCGGGCGCGCAGTCGCTTGTGGTTCGCGACAGTGCCGTGGTCAGCGCATCGGCAACCAGCTGAAGAAGAACCTCGGACTGAGGGGTGACAATCCCAGAAGAGCTCGTCCACCCAACCCGAAGATCGGCACGTGCCATCGAATCTGTTCCAAGAGGAAACTGCGTCGTGACGAGTTTTGGCGACTCCGGCGGTGGTGCCGGCGGCCACGACCAGTGGCGTTCCGAAGGTTCACGCCGCACGACCTCCGCGGACACCAAACACCCGCGCTCGACCATGGCTGTCATGGCTTCAAGAGCATCAGCCTCTGTCGCAGTGGACGACAAACGAGCCAAAATGTCAGGGACGGCTTGCCGAAGCAATTCGGCGTCCGGGCTGCGCAGGTGCGCTCGTTCGCGGCGCAGCATCAGCAGATAGTCGAAGTACCCGACGAAGCGAACGAGCACAATGACCGCGACGGTCGCTGCGAGAAGGGCCATTCCGACCGCCCAAGTCCGGCACAGGGCAACCACGATTGCCGATCCAGTGAATATGCTGCACATGCCGTAGAGAACGAGCACCGCGCGCCTGTGAGTTAGCCCCATGTCGAGCAGCCGATGGTGGATGTGTCCGCGATCGGGGTCGAATGGGGAGCGCTTCTCAAGTACCCGCCGGAGCATCGAAAAGAGCGTGTCGATGATCGGAAGCCCCAGGGCGAGAACAGGAACGAGCAAAGAGACCGCCGTCGAAGCGATCTGAGCTCCTGCAAGGGACATCGCGCCCAGGACGAAGCCGACGAAGTAGCTCCCCGAGTCCCCCATGAAGATGCGGGCAGGGTTGAAGTTGAAGAACAGAAAGCCCGCGAGAGCGCCGAGCAGCGCGCTCATGACGACCGCAACGAGCGTATTTCCGCTGATGACCGCGACGACCAGGTTCGTGAGAGCCGCACAAAAGGCGACTCCGCCTGCAAGGCCGTCGAGTCCGTCGATCAGATTGATGGCATTGGTGATGCCGACGATCCACACGACCGTGACGGGAAGGGCGAGCGAACCCATATACAGCGTCCCGAATCCGGGCAGCCAGATCGCGTTGATACGGAATCCGAAAGCGAAGGCGACAACCGAGGCAGCGATCTGCGCGTAGACCTTATAGAGCGCTGGAAGTCGTCGCACGTCGTCAATAGCCCCGACGATGCAAAGGCCTGCCGCTCCGAGCGCGAGGCCGAGCAAGTGTTGCCGGTCGTCCTGGAGTACGTGGGCCGCTCTGGCTTCAGATGCGTAGAGAGCCGCGAGGGCCGAAAAAAAAGCGCCACATATGGCGAGCCCGCCCAGCCGAGGTATCGCGCGGACATTCACGTTCCGGCCTCCCGGGGCCGATACTGCCCCGAGGCGAATCGCGAGCCGCGTAGCGAGCGGGGTGAAAAGGGCGGTCATGACGCCGCCCACGAGAAATAGCGCAAGGAAGGATCTCATCGCGTCTGGCTCATCCGTCGTTTGGGCGGCTGCAAGCCGGGCGTGTCGCAAGATCGCAGGCGGAGGGCGTCAGCCATACGTTCAAACGATCCAGTTGCGCGGACACTCCCCATCATTCGATGGTTGTTATAGTGCCACATCGGGGGTGGATGCGCTCGTCCGTCCGACAGTCAGTCGTCCGAGCATGCGTCCAGGCAAGCTCATGAGAGTGCACCAGAGCCATTCCAGATGGACCGATCGATGCTGTCGCGCTAGGAGATCGCGCCTCTCGCGCGAATGAGGGCGCGTTCTGTAGATCCTCAGCCGGAATCCATCCAAGCCTATGAAACTCGCGCTCAACGCAGTGTCCGCGCAGATGGGTGGGGCCGTCACATATCTCCGCAATGTGCTGCCAGCGCTTTCTCGCGCCGTCATGGCTCGCGACGGAGGGGGGATTATGCTCTGGGCGCGTCCGGGATTGGTGTCGGAATCCGACGTCCCGGGACTGGTGCTGCGGGATCCGGGATCGTCCGTGGATGCCTCGGGTCTCCTCGGTATCGCTCGGCGCGTGAAGTTCGACCAGTGGGATCTCGCGCGACGGCTCCGCGCCGAGCGAGTCGATGCACTGTTCTCATCGGCGAACATCGGGACTCTTCGATGCCCGGTCCCGCAGGTTCTTCTC
>Ga0182030_10009702_pt1 | contig 19683 bp, 10 predicted proteins | sample 812S3MmetaG_FD_121299 | JGI IMG/M metagenome (GOLD analysis project Ga0182030, IMG submission 121299) | Permafrost microbial communities from Stordalen Mire, Sweden - 812S3M metaG (Illumina Assembly) | ecosystem: Environmental > Terrestrial > Soil > Wetlands > Permafrost | place: Sweden... | reverse complement strand
GGCCCGGATTCTGATAAGATGAAATTTTGCGCGCGTGGCGCTATCGTCTAACGGTTAGGACAGAGCCCTCTCAAGGCTTAAATACGGGTTCGATTCCCGTTAGCGCTACCATGTTTTCATAGACTTACGGGCCGTGGGAGACCACGGGCGACCACGCGCAACACTCCAGCAAAACCCCCACCCAAGAACAGGCCGGCAACGCACTGCAGTTTTGGCACCCGTTCGCGCACAGGCGCGCCGTGTGGCAGTGCCGGCGTGTGGCGGCAATGGTAGTGGCTCTGGTGCTGGAGGAGTTTGCTTCTTTGCTTTGGCCGCCACCGGAAGCATTACGTTCCGTTGCATCCTGCGATCCGCGGGCGCGTTGCTATCGGCTGAGGAACACGGTACGTTGAGGTTTCGATCCGAAAAGCTGATTCTCGACGAGCAAGAGGGGAATTGGGTCTCGTGAGGCAGCAGGCGAAGATCGCGAGCCGCTTTTTATGAAAATTGAGTACCTCAGCAGCGAGGGCATCCATCAGGCCGAGAAGGATGCTATCGAGCAGATGCGGACCGTCTTTAACGCATCATCCTTCAGCCAGCACTGGCACGGGTTCGCCGGGTTCGAGATGATCGACAAGGTCCACCGTGACCGGGAGATCGACGTCATCATTATTACCCACGACCGGTTCATCATCATCGAGCTGAAGAACTGGCGCGGCGCCATCACCCCAATGAATGATCACTGGCTGCTCAACGGGAACGACATGGGCCGCTCTCCCGTCAAGGTCACCGCCGACAAGTCCAAGATCCTCTCCTCAAAGCTCAAGAAGCTCAAGTTCCCCGTCGGAAACGTGTGGCTGGATTACCGCGTCGTGCTCTGCGGCACCGCGGATGCGAGCGCCATCAACCCCGACGAGCGCCAATGGGTATCACAGCTGGAAGACTTCCTCAAAATCGCCACCAAGGGTGGCTATCAAAAGCTCTTCCCCGACAAGAAGGCCGGCACCCCACTCGACCACCTCAGCGAGTACCGGGCGTTCTTCCGCGGACCAGAATTCCGGCCAACAACCTTCTCCTTCCAGAACTTCCAGATCTTCGGGGACGTCGTCTTCCCACACCCGGACGGGCTCTATAAGGAGTACAAGGCGATCAAGCGCGACGACGCACGGCACCAGGCACTCCTCCGACGGTGGGACTTCTCAACACTCGCTGGCAAAGCCGACACGATCGACGAGCGCGCCAAGATTGCGCTGCGTGAACACCAAGCCCTCGGGTACATCCTCGAACAAGACGAGGACCTCGCAAGCGTCGTCCTCCAGCCACTCTCGCACCCCACGAGAGACGATGTGAACGCGGACTTCTGCGAGCTCTACAAGCTCCCAGCGAGACAAGTACGCCTCTCCGAGTTCGTCAACCGTTTCGCTCAACGACTCACGACCAACGATCGCCTCAACCTGACCAAGGTGCTCATCTCCCATCTCGCCACGCTCCATGACATCAGCGTCGCGCACCGGGACCTGGGGGACCATAGCATCTGGCTCGAACTCCCAAGCAGAGTCAGTGTCTCCGGATGGGTCACGGCGTTCTTCCCCGAAGTCGCCACGGTCGGCCCGATGAAAGACCTCATCAGGGCCGGCAGTGTCAGCATCCCCGAAGACGTCAAGGGCATCGGGGAAAGAGTACCCAGCGACCCCTTCCGAAGAGACGTCTACCTGCTGGGCGTCATAGCGTACTACCTCCTATTTCTGCAATGGCCGCAAAAGCAAGGCGAGATTGCGGTCTGGAACGAGCCCGAACAGAACCCCTACGGTCCAGCTATCGCGACGTGGCTGGCGAAAGCCCTTGAGCTCTTCGCGGCAGACCGTTACGCGAACGCGCGCGCCATGCTCGACGCGCTTAACCGCATTCCCACCACCACGGGACGGCCAGGACTCGACATGAGAGACTTCGAGCCGTACCGAACGGACATCCTGCCCATCGTCACTTACCCGATGGAAGAGAACATTAAGCAGGGACGGTGTCACCTCTATAAGTCAACACACAACGGCCAGCGCGTCGCCGTCAAGGTATGGTACACGCTCAGACCGGACCCGCGACGACCCGAGGAGACCCACCAGATCCTCCGGTTCCTGGAACGAGCACGAGCATTCCAAATGCAGCACTGCGAAATCGTTCCCGACACAATCGACTTCGGACTCTCCGACGCCGGACCCTTTCTCGTCCAAGCGTGGCGTGACGGCAAAAACTTCAACGACATCATCACCGAAGAACGTTCGCCGGAAGCAGCGATCACCTTGTGCAAGCGCCTCATAGAAGCAACACACCGACTCCACGCGCTCGGCCTCGAACACGGCGATATCTCACCACAGAACATCATCACGGCAAACGACGAAATCACGTTCATCGACGCCATCGACCTCTTCACTGAAGCAGCGCCGCACACGCCAGCCTATTGCCCGGCGGACTACGAGTCTGTACCACTCGACCAGCGCGACTGCTTCGCCATCGCGAAACTCTGCCAGGAGATCCTTGACGGTACACAACAGAACCCGGGCGTGACCGCAGTCCTTACCGAAGTCCAACAGTGCCTCTCGTACGAGTTCCGGGTGTACCGCCTCGACCGCATTCTGGATGCGATCAACACCGCCCAAGCGCCACCCAGAGAGACCACCAGCATCACCATCCCCGTTTATACGCGACAAGTCACGACCACGGAACTTCTGGACACGGACAACGGCGGGTATCACGTCAGCATCTTCGCCGACGAACAAACCGATCACCTCCGGCTCTCCATCTCCGGACCACGACGACAACTCCTTTTTCGCATCAGACGAGAGAATAACCTCGCACGCTGGCTGCGGCTTCGCGACCACACGTACAACGAGTTCACGCGCCTCACCGAACGGGCACAAGCACGCACGGAAAACACGATCATCGCCCTCACGCCATCAAACATCGATTCGTACAACGACGCCATCAGCGCGATGCTCGCGCTCCCCGCGATCGAGGAAGAACGCGCACGGCTCGATGCCCCGCACGAGGAAGCACCACCGGCAATCGTACCGGAGGCCATCGCGCTGCCAGCCACAAGCACCGCGGCCATCTGGCGCGCCATCATCGACGCGGAGGAAGCAACACTCCCCGAACTCGAAATCACGGGCACCGTCCTGCGCGACCCACTCGTCCCACAGACCATGCGCGTCCCGTACTCCAAGACAGGAGAACCGCTAGACTACGACCCCGAGGATATCATCGAAGTCCTCCAGGAGTTCGACGGCGAACTAACATGGGTCGGTGAGCTCAACACGCGAGAGACCACCGAAACAACACTCGTCATCGACCGATCAGCACCACGGTTACGACAGAAGATCGGCGACGTCCTCCGCCTGCGCAGCGTCCAGGACCGGTCCAGCTTCGTACGACGACGCACCGCCGTATCGCGCATCCTGAACCGGGAAAGCGTCATCCCAAACCTCATCGACTACTTCGACCCAAACCACTGCCCACCAGCAGCAGCTTATGACCGGCCACCAACGGATGACGAGCTCAACGTGTACGACCAATACGAGAATGGCGTGCGCGTGTTCACACTCAACCAGCAGCAACGTGACGCGTTCCGGCGCCTCTGGACGACTGGCCCCGTTGGGCTCCTCCAAGGACCACCGGGAACCGGCAAGACCGCGTTCATCGCGTCATTCATCCACTTCGTCCTCGCCCGCGGCGCACAGAACATCCTGCTGGCCAGCCAGTCACACCAGGCCGTGAACAACGCAGCAGAGAAGGTCATCGAGATCACCACCCGGACGGGAACCACCGTCCAGCTTGTCCGGTTCGGCCTGGAAGGCATGGTCTCCGATGCCCTCCGGCCGTACCACTCCAGCGCCATCCTCGACGCATACCGCGACCTGTTCAACGCAGAAATGAAACACCGCGTGGCATCATTGAGCGCGAACCTCGGTCTCCCCACAAGCCTGGTCGAGGCACTCTTCGATCTCGAATTCCATCTCGGTCGATTCCAACGCGAGATCGACCAGCTCGAACGACGGCGCAACGCGACCCAGGAGCACACCCAGGAACGTCGCAGACTCGACGACCGCCTCAAGCGGCGACGCGAGCGCTTCGAGACCATCGCGCGCGAGAAGTTCGGAATGAACGGCCAAGACCACCATGTGGCGATCACGGCGCAACGCAAGGCGCTCATGCAAGCACACGGCGTCCGGTCGCTCGATGCGATTGTACGACTCGACAACGTCACCGCCATCGCAACCGAATGGATTGACCGGCTCGCCACGGACCGCGCCAACTTTGAGGAATTCCTCGCGAAAACAAGAACCCTTGTGTGCGGCACGTGCGTCGGCTTGGGCCACGCGCATTTCGGCGTCGCGAAAAACCGGTACGACTGGGTCATCGTTGACGAAGCAGCACGCGCCACGCCAAGCGAACTCGCTGTCGCCATCCAGAGTGGCCAACGCGTCCTTCTCGTGGGCGACCACCGACAGCTCCCGCCGCTGTACACGCCACAGCTCCTCGCCCACACCATCCGGACCTTGCAGATCACTGATCAAACCATCGTCACCCAGAGCGACTTCCAACGGTCCTTCGAGTCCATCTACGGAGAAACCGTGGGCGCGATGCTCAAGACGCAGTACCGGATGGCACCACCCATCGGCGCCCTCGTCTCCGCGTGCTTCTATCCCGCAACGCTCGAACCCGGTAGGGGCGACCCACCAGCATGGTACGCGGAACTCCCCAAGCGCCTCGCGAGCATCGTCACGTGGATCGACACGTCACCCGCCGGCTCTGACTCGTACGAGCAGCGTAACCCGAACCACAGTGTTGAAAACCCATACGAAGCACGAGAAATCATACTTCTTCTCAAAGAAATCGCTGCTGCAGAAGCCTTCCTCAACAGCCTCGTCACCGAGATCGATAACGACGAACTCCCCATCGGCGTGATCTGCATGTACGCCGACCAGAAACGACTCCTCCAGCGGCTCTTGAGCGAACAGGACTGGGCAACAAGCATCCGACGATTCATCAAAATAGACACCGTGGATAGCTACCAAGGAAAACAGAACCGGATCATCATCCTCTCGACGACCAGGCACAACAACCGGTACGAGCAAGGGTACGTGTGGAGCCCCGAGCGCGTCAACGTCTCCATCTCCCGCGCCATGGACCGGCTCATCATCGTCGGAGCAGCAAAGATGTGGCGCGACCGGAACCAAGAAGCACCGCTCGGCCGCGTCCTGCAGTACATCGAAACACACCAGGACAACGAGAACTTCACCATCAAAGAATCCGTACAGCAGCGCAGGGGGAACCGATGATCGCAACCGAACCACAAAAGCGCCTCGACCGCCTCCCGGTCGCGGAAGTCACCTTCGCGATCCCAGCACAGAAGTTCGCGATCACGTGCGCGATCAGCACCCAGGAAACACTACCGGTCGTCACGGAGTTCAGCATCCGCATGATCCATGCGTGCGGCACCATGAGCCCGGAGCAACTCCAAGACTTCTTCGGGTTCACGGAGAAAGAAACCGCCGCCGTCATCGGGACACTCCTCGACGAGCGGCTCGTCCGTTGGGACGATGACCAGCTCGGACTCACCCCGCAGGCACTCGCGCTCTTCCTGGAGAGCGTCGACAACGTGCCACGCTGCTTCCGCATCCAGGAATGGAGCGGCGACGTGTACTTCGAACTCATCAGTCTCAGCCCCATCAAGCGCAGCAGAGGTTCCGGACGCTCACGAGCACTCATCGACCTGCGACCAGCCGACCGCGAGCGCGAATCACGCACAAAGTACTGGGCCGAGCGCGCATTCCAAGAACACTTTCGCACCATCTGCCGGAAAGAACGAGCGGAAATCTACAAGATCTCCGAGATGGAACCCGGCGAGCGTCTCAGCGTCCCACTCTCGGTCACGTTCAGCATCAGCCTCGACGGCCGCGCCGAACTACGACGCTCCTTAAGCGACGTCACGCTAGAAGAGCGAATCGACTTTAGCACCGCGATATCCGACGAACTCGCCAAAGGAACCAGGAAGAACAACGACGGCGTGCAAGCACTCCTTGACCGGTTCCGGATCACCATGCCAAACGAGTGCACTACGGACGGCAACCTCGACCTCCCTAGGTACTTGGACTCCACGCACGTCCTCGGAAAGAACCCGTACGGGGACGAGACGAAGCCACTCATTGGCGCACTCTACCTGCCCGAGAACCGAAAGACCATCACCGACACCATCAGACTCCAACGCGAGATCAACGAAGCGACCGGCCACGGACCAACACTCAACACCCCAATCTGCTGGGTCGCGCCAGACGTCTCATTCTGGGGACGCACGACCGCTGCGCGAGCGTTCATACGAGAGATCGAGCGCGCCACCAAACCGGCACCCCAGCAGAACGCTGAGGAGGCAGAAGATGTCCCGGAGAAAGGCCTCGCCGTGCGAACACTCTTGCCGCCCGGACGACTCCCTGACCAGCGCAGCAGGATCGCGTACCGCACCGCAATTCCCGGCGCGATCGACCTCGGCGCTGACATCCTTGATGGAAAAGCCGAGGTCTTCTGGGTCCCGGAGACCTTCGTGATCGTCCTGTACCACTACCACGTCGACGGCCCCATCCCCATCCCCATCGGTTTCATGTCCACGAACGCGGCCCACCTCGCTGCAGCCCGAGATCTCATCGTCAACGAGGTTATCGGGCAGCGCACCGTATACGACCTGAGCAACCCCACCGGAGGCCTCGGCAAAGATTGCACCGAAACGCTCGCGTGCTTCGTACCCTACGAACGATAGCTGCCATGCACGACGCCAACATCGACAGGTGGAAGCCAACCCCGAACGGGGTAGCGGATGTCGGGTAGCTGGCGAGTACAGCGCATACCACAACGAATCGGGTTCGCGATCTCTCCGTCGGCGAACGGCGGTCGCATGCGAGAAGCGGACCCAAGGGCACCAGCAAACGCCATTAGAGGCGCGCTGCAGCAATCGAGCGAGGGGAACCTTCTCCTCGATGATGCAGAATTGGAAACGGGGAAAGCGTGGCGGCGGCGAACACCACCAGCCGATGGCGGGTCAATTTCCCGTTAGCGGAGTTCTTGTCGACGCGGCACGGGCGACGCTGGAGGTCCAGTCCCAGGTTTCGGCCCCATTCCGACACTGGCGCGTCGCCGGCATGAAGGGCGAATTGCCGAAGACCGCGCCACCGTTCGCGCAGGGGGCGCGCACGTTGCGCCGGTGGCCGCCGCCTGGACGTGTGGCGCACGCCAGCCGTAGCCAGATGCTTCAGCACCAGTGGGTCTCGGTCGTAGCATCATCGTTATCATGGGCTTGTGGGCTGCGATCTCTGCAACTGCGACCGGCAGGCGGCCTGCTGGACGCCACTCGACGAATGCCTGCTGGAGGCGCGCCGCCCGATTGAGCACACCGGAATCACGGCCTTCGATGGCGGGCTCGTTTCCCGTTAGCGTGGTTCCAATCGACGCCGCACGGGCGGCGCCGCGAGATCACGCCAATGCGCTCTCGTTCCCTGCTATTGATGTATGGCAAGTACAATAGCGCCATGCAGCCTGGAACCATCGAAGACACGAAGGGCATCGACCTACTTGAACGCCAGATCGACGAACTGGTCCGCGAGAATCCCGAAGTAGGGGACTTCCGCGAAGGATTCCAGGTGTATTGCATGGGGAAGTACTCGCTCGGCACCTCCGCGAGCACCATCAGCGCCTCCGGCAAGGATGATTTGGGCGTCGCCTTCTATTCCTGTCGGGACCGCACCTATCACGTCGTCCAGTGCCGGTCTCCCGATCGGGACTGGCTCGAAGCGCACCCCGGAGAAGTCCGAGCCTTCGGACCCTCCGCCCTTCAGGATTGCCGCACGGCGCTCCAGTATTTGCTGGAGAATTTCGATAAGACGGCGAATGACCGCCTGCAGGATTTGCACGCCCGCATCGGTGCCGATCGCAACCAGGAAGACTTCGAACTGGTATTGTTCCTGATCGTCTACGGGGCTCTCAACGATCGAGCCAAAGCCGCCTTTGCTCAGCTCAAGCTCGACTACGAGCGCACCGGGGTCCGCATCCTCCTGCAACAGATCGCCGACCTCGCGGACGAATTCCTCGTCGGCACCGCCCATCAGTCCGGTGAGATTCAATTGGACTTGCGCTACTCCGCCGACATGGGAATCCTTCGCGCACACGACTACTGCTACTTCCTCGCCAACGCTGCCGATCTCCTGGACGGATTCAAGAAATACGGCTGGCGGCTGTTCGATCTGAACCTGCGCTACGAGGTGCGCAACTCCTCGATCAACGGCGACATCTTGCGCTCGCTCCAGCACCAGAAGACCCGCCGCCACTTTCACCACTACAACAACGGCTTGATCGTCGTCTCCAAGACGTACAGCGTGCGCGACAAGCAGAATTGCATCCACCTCACCGGGCCCCAGATCGTCAATGGGCTCCAGACTGTGAAGTCGATATACAACGCGGTGACTGGAAACGACGTCACCCGGGAACAACTGGAGCGCGAGTGCCTGGTGCAAGTAAAGGTCATCAACACCAGCGATGCAGACTTCGTGGCCAAGGTGGTCCAGGCCACCAACAACCAAAACCCGATGCACCCGCGAAATCTCAAGGCCAACGGCCGGGAGCAGCGGGTGCTGCGTTCAGGCTTCGCCTCAATGACGCCCCGGTGGTTCCTGCAGGTGAAAGAGAGCGAGTGGGAATCGCTGACAGATGAGGGAGGGCGGTTCTTCAAGCAGGTGGTGGGCTTCAGCGCCGTGGACTTCCGGCCTGAAGCGCACAAGCGCAAAGGGCGTGTGGTCGACAACCAGGAGGCGGCGAAGGCCTGGTTGGCGCTCATCGGCTTTGCGGACCTCGCCGGTGATCGGGTGACCCACTATTTCTCCGACCCCGAGGTGTACCAGCTCGCGTTTGGCATGAGCCCGACGGAACACCACTGGAATCTCTTCGCGCGCAACACCGATTTCGATGCCGGCCGCCGCCACACCTTGAAAACCGTCCAGGGCGAGGCCTCCCAGTTCATGCTGGCGTACGCGCTCTGGCAGTTCGTCCGCAACTTCGTGCCCTCGGCGCAGCGGTACCGGGAAGAAGCCTTGGACGAGGGCGTGCGGGCCGGCAAGCTTCAAAAGACCAGCGGGAGCGTGACCAGCCCGCCATCGGTGCAGGAACAGTTCCTTGGCGACAATCTGACTTACCAGACCTGGCGCCTGATGGCGAACATGAAGGAGCTTTTGCTGGAGGTCGCATCGCACATCCTGGCGCGTCGGTACGGACCGCTGGAAGCGTCGCTGTGCTCGGCGATCCTTCACCGGCCCGAGATCGAGCCGTTTCTCGCAACCGGGGAGATGCGGGACATCGCGCTGGCTGCCGCCAAGGGTGGTGAACTCTCAAAAGACGCGATCTTCGCGAGGATATTCTGCATGCTGAAGTACGTGGCCGCTCAATTCTGGGAGGACCGACGCACCGCACTTCTGTCCACCTCAAGGATACGGACGGTTTTGCTGCGCCGCGACATCGCCGCAGACTTCAAGCGCCGCGTGTGGGAAGTGGACTCCCGGAAGGGATTGGATCGCATCTGGAAACCCGAGGGCGTGACCTTTATGGAGTCCTTGCCGGATCTGCGCTGAAGCCCCGCCGGGGGTTTATGTCGCCGCGGGCTTTGCGCCGGCGCTGCGCATTGGACCGCACAGGAACGGCGTCGCCTTGAGGGCCTGCGCAAAAGAAACATGCCAGCCGCTCTGGAGGCGTCCGATTTCGAGACACATGTCGCCCACGGTCCTCAGGTAGTCCGCTTCCGGCCCGCTGGCAGTTACTTTCGATCGAAGGCGTGGTGCCGGCGCTGGGTGTGGCGACAGCTCAATCATCAGGTCGAGCGCACAGGCGCGGATGCCGCGTTTGGCGTGATCGGTTTCATTTTCGCTGTGCACGATCGCGTAATTCACGCCACAGAAACCCGCGACTTCGAGTGCGGCGAAGAGGTCGATCCACGCCTCCGGCTGGCGGTTGGCGTAACTGAGGATCAGGCTGCCAGTTGGCTTGAGGATGCGCTGGCACTCTCGGAAGATCCGGGACAGGAGATCCCGGTAGTCGTGGGAGCCAGTGGAAAAGCCGTTCGTGGAATTGACCACGGCTTCGTTGATGAGCTTCTCCGTCGAGAGCCGAGACCAGGCGCGAAGCGGCAAAGAAAGTTCGTCGTACTGGACGTCGTCGTGATACGGCGGATCGGTCAACACCAGATCGGCTGACCCGGAAGGCAAGCTCATTCTTTCCGAACTGCCTTCCACCAGATAGGCATCAACGCCCTTCGGGATTGCCTTTCGGGGCGTTGTCGCGGGCACAGGTCCCAGGACCGTGAGTGAGCCCGCGGCTCTTTCCTGAAGCCAGGCCGAGGCTTTGGCAAACAGCGCCAGGCGCCGGGTGACGGTGCCGCGCCCGCTCCGGGCCGCCCCCCAAACGTTCGGTTCGGCCGGGAGCGTCGTGAAATTGAAACGGTGGCCTGCCATCGCCTCGTAGCTCTTGAGATACCAGCGGTCCCAGCGCGAGAGTAAGCCCGCCATCTCGGCCGAACCGTAGATCGCCATGCGCAGTGCGGTGAGTGCCCGCTCGTCGGAGGCCACGGTTTCGGACATCGCCAGAAGCCCTTCGATGACGGCCCGCTGGCGGGTCGGGTAGAGGTCGTGCCAGTGCTGAAAGCCGTGCCGCAGGAGCACCTTGGTTTCCTGGCCGTCCGGTATGCGGCCGAGAGAAAGCTTCGGCTTCCATCGCGGACTCTCCGCCTGCCGGATCTCCTCGCGTGTGGCGAGCGCCAATTCCCGCCGCCGGCGCGCCGTTCGTTCGACCAAGACGACTTCCCACTGCCATTCGCCCTGCATCGCTCGGGTCTGTAGCTTCTCGGTGTGCCGACACTGCGGGCACACCACGGTTCGCTCGGAGGTGTATTCCGCGTCCGGATCGGTCTCGAGCCCGCACTCCAGGCAGCGGGTTATCGCGCCGGTCTTGCCGTAGAACAAGTGGCCCCTGGGACAGGCGAGGATCGCCTCCGGTCGGCCCCGCTCCTTTCGCACGAGGAGCGAAACCATCGCATGGGGAAACAGGCGGCTGCGGGCTCCACATTGGGAACACGTGGCGCTTGCGACCCGAAAGGTGTGCGAGATCGTCGCCGGTTCACCGTCGGAGAAGGTAGTGGCGTAGGCGGAGCGAAGCAGCGGTTCCGCGGCCTCCTCAAGCTTCCGCGTGAGCTGCTCGATATCGTGTGGACTCGGCAGCCGCAGCATTCCCGAGAGACCCTGCATGGCCCAGGGATTCAGGTCCTGCGCGTACAGGTGATGTCCCCGGATGGCCGCGGCCAGCGGGATCACCCCGCCCCCGCAAAAAGGGTCCACCACCAGGCCCGGTCCCGGCCGATCCGCAAAAAATGCATCCAGGATTCCGCCAAACACGGCCTCCGTGCGCCGAGCCCACCACCGGTACACGGAAACCGGCGGCAGATGGATCTCGCGGTTGCGCACTTCCCGCGCCGCGCGGAGGCTGATGGCGCCCGCGTCGAAGCGCTCCAGGACGCTGGTCGGCCGTCCCACTTCGGGTTCCTCGCTCTTGCGCGCGATCTCCGTCCGCGGTGACTTCGACGCCAGCTTATTCATGCGGCGGAAGTCCTTCCTTCAGCGCTCCGCGGTCGAGTTGGAGCCTCACTTGTGTCCATAGTCCTTTCGGATGCTGGTCAGAGGGTAGCATGGGGGCGAACGCCTCGGCGCCACACCAGCCGATAACCTCCGCGCGGGAAGAATCGCACGCCTGGCACAGCACCAGTGCCCAGGAGGGATCGCGCAAGGCGACCGCCGCTTCGTTGCGGCTGAGGTATACCTCGAAGTGGGTTTGCGAGGATCTGCCCGTTGTCTTCACTTCCATGCGGCGTGGCCTGCCCCGCAGCGTGGGCGCGACGACGTCGTACCCCAGTTGATCGGAGATCAGACTGACCCGTTGTACCAACGTTGCAAGATCGCCTCGGCCGGCCTGTGTCAACTCCTGCCGGCTGCGGTCAAGCACGGCACATTCGCCCAGTTCGCCCAATTGCCTCGCGGTATCGCTCTGAAAGCGGTTGGCCAGGGCCAGCAAAAACGCTTCCCGCTGGTCGGGATCGGGAATCACTTCGCAGAGTACCTGGTCGTCACCGTCGGGGATGAGTTCCGACCAGACGGCATTCTCGCGCACGGCACTGTGCAGCCACAGCGGTGGCGATTGCTGCGCAGCGAGAGCAAGCAGGATCTGCGACGCTTCATCCGGTGGTAACCCGCGCAAGGCGCGGAGCTGGCCGGCAGGGTAGAGGACGGTACCAATTGAGGTGAGCAGCCCACACTGGAGGAGCAGGCGTTCACCTTTCACCAGGTCCTCGCAGTGATACATTCCGCCAGTCGGCAGCCTCAGATACGATTGGTGGATGACCGCAGTTTCTACGCCCGCGGCATCGCACACCGACGCGGCGACAAGTGCCGCTCGGAGCAGATGAATGGTCGGCAGACCCGCGAGGGGTTCATCGGGTGGGTGCATCACCTTCTCCGCCTCTCAGGTGAGCGAATAGCGCGGCGATGTCCGCCTCCGAGTCGATGGCGGGACCGTAGTCTTCATCGTCCGGGAGTGCCATCGTCACGATGTCCGGATCGTTCAGCATGTCTCCGAGGCGCTCTGCTTTCTCCCGGACCCTGCCGTCCACGACCTCGTCGATGGTATTGGTCATGACCAGGAAGGTGATCTGGGTGTCCTGATCAGGTGCCATGCCCAGGCGGTGAATGCGGTCGATGCTCTGCAAGTACTGACCTGCATTGAACGTCCGCTCAAGGTAGATAGCGTCGTGGCACACGTCATGCAGGCTGACGCCCTCGCTGGTTGCTGCGGGATTGGCCAGCAGGACCTGGCAGGCGTCGTCCGTTCGGAAGCGGGCCAGTTCGGCCTCACGCGTGCGGGTGGCGGAGGCGTCGCTGATCTCAGAGGGGATGCCGCCATGGATCAGCGCCGGCCGATATCGCTGCAACATACGTTCCAATGTTTCGAGGTTGCGGACGAAGTTCGACCAGATCAAGGTCTTGCGTCCTGCGTCGACGTTGCGTTCGACCATCTGCAGCAATTCGATGAACTTCCGCGGCGTCTCGTACTTGCCGTATTCGGAAAGCAGCTCGCTCAACGTGGAGCCGGGCGCAACCGCCAGGGGTGGGTGCTGAAAATCGATCGAATCGTGTCGGGAACCCCCGACCGCCAGAAGCGCCGGGTTGGTGGCAGCCTCGAGAAGGTACATCGTGATTTGCCCCATCTGCGCGAAGCTCACGCGTTCCGGTCGCGTGAGTGCGAAGTGGCCGGCGTATCGGTCGCGCAGTGCCTGATAGATCTCCGCCTGCAGGCCGGTCAGTGGGATCTCCAGGACGGTGTAATCCGGTGGGCGCAGGCCTAGTTCCTTTTTGGTCGTGCGGACGAACAGCGGTCGGATTGCTTCCGCGACCCGCTGCGCAGTGCCCGGCGGCGGCGCGGCCATCAGGGCGGCTGGCGGAAGGATGCGGCGGGCCTGATTCGGCCAGAGAAAATCCAAAAGCGCCCGCAAATCCGCCGGGCTCTGCGGCGCGGGTGTGCCGGACAAGATATCCCTGCGGGTGGCCAGATAGGCGAGGTTGAGGCAGGTGGTGCCCCACTGGCCATCTCGTCCGCGCTTCATGCGATGGGCTTCGTCGAGAAGTACCAAGGTCGGCCGTTGGCACACCCACGCGGACAACCGTTCGTAGCTAGCGGCGAGGCGCTGGTAGTTGACGAGCAGGACCTCGGTTGAAGCGTCGATCCGGTTTCCCTCAAATCGCGATACGACCGGGCACGGATCGAAACAGACCTCCGCCTCCCGCAACCAGGAATCGAATGCGGACAGCGGTGCCACGACGAGCATCTGCGAAATTCTGCCGGAAACCCGTTCCGCTTCGTAGGTGGCGTAGGCCACCGCGGTCTTGCCGGCCCCCGGAACGGAAAAATTGGCGCCGTGGGCCAGTCGCAGGAGATGGCTTAGATCTCGCGTCTGGAACGGGCGAAGGGTCCGCAAAAATCGCCCCGAAGGGATCTCGTGTTGGCCGTCCGGGATTGGTCCGCGGCCGACGGATCGGAGCGCCTCATCGAGTGTTTGGCGCTCGGCGTTTGACGCCATGACTTGGCGCTTCAAACCCTCTTCCCACTCAATCTCTACCTTGAATCTGCGACACGAAGGGCCAAGCCAGGCAAGATTCGCCAAAAACTGCTCCAGCGGGAGAGTGATGGCCCGTGCGGGGACCTTTCCGGTCGATCCCCACTCGGCGCGCGCTTGCAGCCAGAACGTGTCGGAAATGCCGTCGCCCCGGCGCACGTCGACCAGCGGAGGCGCCGGCCTCAACGAGAGGTGCAACGTCGGCGATCGATTCGGCTCAGGAACTGAGTTCATCCGTGAACGCTTCCAGGGTCCGTTTGATTTTTCCCAACAGGCGCGTGAGTTTCTTCTGGTCCAGAGATGGATCGGCCTTGACTGCGCGATAGGCTTCCAATCCGACGCGCAACTCCCGTTCTGCGCTCTCCAGGCGAGAGAGGGGCGCTCGCAGTTGATTACCCGCCTTCCGGTCCAACCGGGCGGTATCCGCAGCCTCGTCCATGACCCGCCGGATTGTCTCAATGACATCGTCTCGGGGAAGGACTACCCGTTCGGCGTCATTCGTCGGCATCTCCACCTGTTCATCGCTTGCGGAAGCGGCGACCAGACGCAGGAGCGGCGCGGGACCGCGCTCAGAGTCCTCGACCGGGGGCGGGAGGATGTCCAGCCCAGGAAGTGGTTCACCCGCGCCCTCCTCCATCGTCAGGGCGTCCACGTACTTGCCCAGCATCTTGTCCTCGGCCAGCGACGGAATGAGATAGTTCTCCAAGAAGCGGTCGTCGATCTGTCGAAGTTCCCGGTACCCGAGGCCGACCAAAACCCCGATCATCCGCGTATCCCGCACCTTTGCGGCCTTTTCCGGGTCCACCTCCCGCGCTTGCTGGTACTCCTCGTCGATCTCGATCAGAACCTGTTTCTTCTCGTCGAACTCCGTCAAGCGCAGCTTCTGCCCGCTGAGGTCCTGGATTTGGCGAATCAAACTCAGGATGCGGACCCACTGGCAGACGTGCTCCTTGCCTTGCTTCAGCTCCTTGGGCGACCGGGACGCCGCCCATCGCAGGTCGAGCGCGATCTGCTCGTGCGTCCGGTTGTAACGGGTGTTGAGTTCCTCCACGAACAGGAGCTCGTTGGTGAATGTGTACTCCTGCTTGAGATCCCGCTTCATCTGCAGGCGCAGTTCCAGTTCGTCGATCTCCTCCTGGGTCGCGTCCCCGGGGAGGACCGCCACGCGGATATACTTCTTGTCGATATCCCGGAGGGCCGCGGCGCGGGTATTGCCGTTCACCAGCAGACCCGCGCGCGTGACGACACCCGCTTCGCGCTGATCCTCTTCCGCAAGGTTGACCTTCAGCCTCTCGAAGCCTTCGGTCTCCCGCAGCACCGTGGTGATGACGTCCTGAGACTCCTCGCTGTACGGGCTTTCCAGGACGAGTTGGCGTTGCGGGTGCGACTCGAGTTGTGCCCGGATACGGTGGCTCCTCGGATTCAGCAAGACCGAGTCGAGCGAGATCCTGATGACCGGGAAAGTTTTTGTGGTGTCCTGCCAGGGGACCGGAATGCGCTCGCTGTCGCGCGGCAAAGCCTTGAGCGCCTCTTCAATTCGTGTTTTACGGGCTTCCTCGGAAATGATCGGCATGATCAGACGTCCTTTGTGTGTCCACTATGATGATCGTGAATTTCCTGAGCCAATACGCAAATCGTGCGGTCGGAATACACCCGACCGGCGAAGGCTTTGGCCATTTCGGCAGTTTCGTTCCGGAGCGACCACCCTGGTCCGGCAACCACGACCGCGACGGGCACGTGCGTCCGCTCAGCCATCGCCTGCAACCGCCCCGCATTTTTTCTAGCCGTTCCGCCGTCGCGCGCGATGGAGAAAGCCACCCCCACGATCGGGCTGCCGCCCCGAGCGAGGGCAACCACCCCAATATGCGACCCACCACCGACCAGACGATGCACTTCTGTGGCGCGGATGGTACCCCCAACTGATTTCGACCAACGGTATCTCACGCCCAGTCGGTCTAGCTCCGCACAAAGGCGTGAGGCGACTACTTCGAGCAGTGTTGACGAGGTCCGGTTGCGATGCGCACCCCAGGCGCTGCCGACGGTACGCTGGGCGAGCAGCCACTCGTACGGCACGCCGGAGACTCGCATTTGTTCGATCTCCGCCCAGCCACCACCAGGGTCGCCGCTCAGGAGCAGTTCAACCGGCCGCAAGGGGATGGCCCCTTCGGCCAATTCAGCGCTCTCAGTTCCCCGCACGATCCTGTCCACTACCGAAAATGCCGCGGCGATTGCCGCTGCGCTCCAGCGACTACCAGACCGATTCGGTATCTCATCACCCAAGCGTTCCTTAAGATCCCGGAACGACAGCCCGGCGATGGCGCAGAACACTTCCATCGTAAGCGGGTCCTCATGCTGGGCGGCCCCGAGGGCCTCCGGCGTCAGCCCCTTCAGTTTTCGTGTCGGACTCTTGTGGGCGAGCAGATCGAGGATTGCTCGGTAGCCTCTCAGGGGCCCAAGCAAATCCGGATTATAGATCGCGCTTGCGGTGTCGAGGTCGGACTCGGTCGCCGCGCGGGCGATGCGCCGTAATGCTGCCTGATGGTTTTCTCCTCCTCCGCCGATGCCGACCACGGCCTGGAGCAGCGCCTGCAGGCTCACCTCAGCTTTCAACGAATGCCCCTCGGCTATCCAGGCCAACGCGTCTTCAATATTCGACTGGCCCGTGGCAGCCTGGATAACATCCGCGTTTGTCACACCATGTCCTCAATGGTCTCCGTCAACAGACAGAATCCTCCGTAATCCTTCGCTAACTGAGGTGTTGGCGGGAGCGAACTCCTTTTTTATCACGTTTCCAGTGCTTGTGTTCGGCCGAGTGCATTTACCGCCTCTTGCGGGCGGAAATGCCACGCGGGATTCGAGGCTGACCGGGCATTCTGTGCACGGGTGGTGTCAGAGGCGCGCTTGCTCGCGTTCCGCCGTCACGGCAGCGAAACCAATCAGGGGCACATGCAGTTAAGCTGAAGGTGTGGGGTGCGCATGACCATCACGCTCGATCTCAAACCAGAAATGCACGCGGGTCTTCTCGCTTTGGCGAGCGGCAGCGGAATGTCCCTGGAACAGTATATCCTTGCGATGGTTGAAAACACGGTGCGTCCTCATTCCTTGAGTCCGCAGGAACGGGCGGCTGCTTGGATCGAGTCCGCAAAGCGATTCCCGAATACTTCCCCACCTACGGATGAAGCAATCAGCCGCGAAAGCATTTGCGGCGACCGCGGCTAAATGAGCGTCCTAATCGATTCCAACGCTCTGTTGCGCCGCGCACAACCCTCTCACCCCTCCCGCACGAGCGCCGTACAAAGCGTTGCAGAGTTAACCTTGCAGAATATCCATTTGAATCATTTGAATCCAATGGCAATGCTTCCACAAGTGGCACGCTGAGGAGAAGTGTTTGGACGGATCAGGGCTGCACGCGTACTCTGACCACTTGCCGGATCAGCGCCCTTAACTCCTGATAGATCCGCACTTCCTCGCCAGCATGCCAGAAGTTGATCACGAGACCATAACGTTGTCTGGTGTCCAGCCCCGTCGGGAATCGCCTTTGGCATCCAACCACCACATGCAGATTCTGATTCCCATCGGTATCAGTCCTGAAACGCGGCGCGCGAGCCCATTCAATCCGCCGGACTTGAAGTGTCGACCACTGCGGAGCGGTGCAGGGCGGTCTGAAGCCGAGCGCGGCGCCGCTGGGCGGTGAAGGTGGCTGGCCTGCACCCAGAAACCTGGACCTGTAGAGCGCGACTTCCTGCGTGGTCAGGCCTTGCAGCACATCCACAAACATTGTCCGCGCCAGATACTCTTTCCGACTGGATCGGACCGGCGGGTCGTAAGCGAGCGCGACCGTAATTCCGCGGGCTCCCTTTGTGGACAAGAACGACGGCGGCACCGGTATCCGATAGAAATGAAGTTTGTCTTCTTCAAGTTCCGCCTCGGTAACCAGTTGGACGGATTGTTCCGACGACCAGACGACGCGATCGAGTCGCGGCTGGCCGTATCCGACGAACCTGAGCGCGGTATCTTCATCAACAAGCCATTCCTTGCCGCAAGCCGGGGTTCTGGCAGTGCTTGCCACCAATGCACGTACCGCATTCGCGGAAGCCTGGGCACCAAACAGGCCTTCCAGACTCCGTTCCGCAAGGGCGGCCGCATGAGCCACATGCGGGCAGGAGAATGACGTGCCGGTCCTGCTGCCGATGAACCGCCCATCTTGTTCGCGGATGATTGTCGGCTCTCCGACCAGGAAGTGCCAGTCGTTCCAACGAAATCCCTCGGCTCCCATCCGCTGCAGCGCGTAATTGCCCCCGTAGTCAGCGAACTCGGGCTTGATGCTCTGGTTGTCCCGGCGATAACTACATCCAGGGCCGGTGCGGGTGAATGGACTGGGGCCGCCCCGTGGCGCGCCAGGAACTGCATCCGGAATGCGCAGGATCCTTCCCCCGAGTTGGACGGCCATGGAGTCGTTACGCGCGATTGAACCAACGGTCACCGCAAGCGCCGCCGTACCTGGGTTGCAAACCCGATGATCCGCAGTCAGCACCTGATCTCGGACGGCCCGCTGAATATCCACCAAGGCTCCATTGGCTTCAGGCATCTCGGGATACCGATTGCCGGCGGCGACGACAATGACGATGTCCAGTTCCCGCGCGAGTTCGTCCAGTTTCTCGGCCCACGGGAACTGACGACCGTCTTCGTAAGGCGCCAGGTCGTCACCAACAGAAAGGTTGAACACCCGGCAGCCCCACTCATCGTGAAAGTGGCGAATGGCATCCTCAATCGTGTGTTCGATTCGGTTCTGATCCGGGAAGACGGCTCGCGGCCGGCTTGGATCTATCGGGTTCTCTTCGTTTCGAAGCACCTTCGCCGAGCAAATTCGAACCTTTGGGTTCCACTGCCCAGTCTCGATACAGTTCGCGATGTCGCCGTACACGGCAAGCCCTGCGACGGAGGTGCCGTGGCCGTTCTGGTCTACCTCGGTATTCTCGCCGGTATCGAAGTCGCGCTCCGCAACTACCCAATTCCTCAGAAATGGATGACCGGAAACGACGCCACTATCCACGACGCACAGCATTGGGTCGCTTTCGTCCGGTTGTTGACCCTGATCGAGCGGTGGAAAATCCTCGAAGAAGCGCGTGTATCCTGCTGCCACATGCGGCGGCAGGTCTACGCGGGCGACGAGGTCGATCCCGAGCAGTTGTTCGGCGAATGCCCTGGTCGCCTGCACCTTCACAAGCAATAGGCTGGCGGTGCGCACTTCGTCCGTGACTCGGCAGCCGGCCCGTTGGCAAGTAGCCCGAAACTCCGCAAGCACTTCGCGAGCGCTACCGTCGTCCTCCGGCCGCCACAGGTCGACATCGAGGTAGAACGGGTCAGCTTGGGGGAAGCCTTCCGTCTTGATGCGCCTCCCCATCCGATCCTCGCGGGAGACGCTCCTGACCTGCTGGAGGGAGTCGAAGAACTTCTCTCGACCCTTC
>Ga0182030_10009701_pt1 | contig 19683 bp, 18 predicted proteins | sample 812S3MmetaG_FD_121299 | JGI IMG/M metagenome (GOLD analysis project Ga0182030, IMG submission 121299) | Permafrost microbial communities from Stordalen Mire, Sweden - 812S3M metaG (Illumina Assembly) | ecosystem: Environmental > Terrestrial > Soil > Wetlands > Permafrost | place: Sweden... | reverse complement strand
TCGTGATGGCCAAGATGCTGTTCGACCCGCCGAACTTCCTGGTGCTGGACGAGCCGACGAACCATCTCGACATGGCGACCAAGGAGATGCTCATCACCGCGCTGTCGCAGTACGAGGGCACCATGTTGTTCGTCTCGCACGACCGGCACTTCCTGGCCGCGTTGTCCAATCGGGTGCTGGAACTCACTCCCGAGGGCATTCACGTCTATGGCGGTGGCTACACGGAGTACGTCGCCCGCACCGGCCACGAGGCTCCCGGCCTTCGCAGCTGAGCCCGGAGAAAGCCGCGCGCCTATTCTTCAAAACTAGAGCGCAGCCCCTGTGGCAGCGGCGCGGCTCGTCGCCGCCGCCAGTTGCGAACGCGGATTGTCACGCGATATGATCACCCGGCCCCGGAAAATACGCGCGAACTTCGATTCGAAGTACTTTCGCAATTCCCGGGTGTAGAAGCCGATCGAAGGCTCCTCGTTAAACTCAAGTGCGACAACGCCGCCGGGATTGAGAAAATGCTCTTCAAGGTCGTTGAGAAAGAAATCCCACTCGTCAACGCCCCACAGGCCCTGCGTCTTGTGTCCATTGAAGCAAATCTGGTGGGCGGTGACGACGTCGAATCGCTTGTTGAGCGCCGGCAGGTTTTTGTGCGCTTCGATTCTAAAGCCGGTCCGGGGTACGCCCCACAAAGCGATCATGTCCCGGTAGAATTCATAGTCCGGGAGGTCCATGCCGTGAACGTTGTGGCCAAGGTATTTGCAGCAATACAGGAAGTAGCCGGCGCCACAACCCAGATCCAATACCGAGGCTTGCGCTGACTTGTCGAGCCCGAGTTCGATCACGCGCATCATCTTTGACCGCAGCCACAGCTGCTTGTCGAAATATTTGTAGCTGTCGTATCCCTCCGAGCTGTGTTTGGCGATCACCTCCCGGAACTTCACCGCATCGATCGCCGCGTCGGCCTTTGCGGCAAGCGCGCGCGCCCTGACGAAGTTGGGGATGTCCGATATCGAATACTGCAGGCGTCCTGTATTCGCGAATAACATGGCAACGCTCCATCAGGGCTATGGCCGCAGGCGTGACACGAAAATGATGCACCGCAGCTCAATCTAAAGTTCATGTGTTTTGGGGCAGTAAAATGGCGGCGTCTCTCACATCAACGGCGAGCGACATGCCCAAGAGAAATGCATTCAATCCTTCCAGGGTCTGAACTCCTTGGTTTCGCCGGGATTGAGACCGCCGAGGTGCCGGAGAACATTGTCGTAGGCGCGATCGCTGACCTTGTAAGTAAGCGTGTCTCCTGCAGGTTTGCCGTCGCTGGTGGAGCGCAGATGCAATGAGAGAGTGCCATCGTCCGACATGGCGGCAGTGCCGAGATATGGCATCGAGGCCCTTGCGTCCTGGGTCGACGGTTTGACATCCTGAGCGGTGGAAGCGCTGGCAATGCACAGCATGACGATAACGAGAAGCGTTCTGTTCATGGTGTCAGCTCATGGTCGGTAGATCGCAGGGTACAGGCTACTTGTTCATTCGATATCAGACCGTCGCCATACCCCGATAACCCGTCCGGTGTCCGGATCGTCGTCCTCGCGCAGGACTTCGCAGGGCGGCGGAAGGCCAAAGGGCGGCGCGCACAGGTTGAGGTGTCGCACCTGGCCAAACTTGATGTCGGTATTTTGTCGCGCGTTCGGATAGGTGGTCGCCAAGAGATAGCGGATGGTGGACCGCCGAAACTGATTGATGGCGGTCCGGACCGCTTCGTCCGGAAAATGGATCATCAGATCCCGCGCCAGCCATGCGTCGACGTCTGGAAGGCGATCGCGAAGAACGTCGAGCTCCATGAATTCGACATCGGGATATTTGCTGCGGTTATCGACGATGAGATCGTGCACAATGTCGGCTCCCACATATCTGAAGCCGGATGGCCAGTCGACATGCCTCATCCAGTGAAAGTCGCCGCATGGCGCGTCCAGCAGCGACTGGAGCGAATGGCGGCGCACAAATTCCGGTAGCTCGGCCCTGATCGACACCGTCCGTTTCAGTTCCGCGCCCCAACCGCTGCGGCTTTCGCTGTTATTCCACCAGTTTCTTCTGAAGATATTGGTGAAGACCTGTTTCGGGTTATCGGTGCCGAGACTGTCCACCGTCATCCTCTCGTTGATGATGGAACGCAGGCCATGCGGTGCGTTGTTCCGGATCGACGCGTAGAGGCGCGGGGTACGCTTCTTCAGCAATAACGCGGTCTCAGTAACAGCTCTGAAAAGCCGCATATGATGTTCCTGTCTGGTTCAATTAGCGCACGCGCCCGTTGGTGGTGGGATCGGGGCGCCGGCCGTTTTCGAAGGTTTGCGCGATGACGTCCCACAGCGGCTTGCGCTGCATCCGGTCGTCGTAGGGCAGCGGGCGAGGAAGCCGCGTCGACGTTGGATTTTTGGCCTTGGCCATTCCGCGATAGAACGAATAGTTGTCGGCCAACTCCCAGGCGATCAGCGCCTTGACGGCGGGGTGCCGCAGCGTCGGCTCCAGGAACTGCCGCGCCGTCCTGGCGACGGCCGCATCGCGGGCCGCGACGTCATCCGGAAAGACATCGTCGCAGACATCGAATTCGGTGATGTAGATGTCGACGCCGAGATCAGCCAGCGTGTGCAGAAAATCGTTGAAGCGTGCCGGGTCGTGGGGATATTGCGGCTGCAAATGACCCTGCAGACCGACGACATCGAGCCTCACCCCGGCATTCTTGAGATCGGCGACCAGCTTCAACAGTCCGCGGCGAACGGCGAGCCCAAGCTCGTCGTCACGTTCGGTTTGCGCCTCGTTCAACACGAATTTGGTGGTGCGATCGACCTGCCCGGCGCGCTCGAATGCGCGCCGCACATAATCGGGACCGAAGGCATCGTACCAGGGTCCGAGCCGGAAGCCGCCGGGCGCGTTATGACCGGGCCAGAACGGTTCATTGACGATGTCCCACGACTGCAACATTCCCGAATACCGAGCGACAACCTCGTCGATGTAGGCATCGAAATATTTGCGACGCTCGCCGGCGGTCATGTTTTTCACCCATTCGGGGTTCCACTCGTTCCAGATCAGGCAGTGCCCGCGCATGGCGATCTTGTGCAGATTGCAGAATGCGAGCAGCCGGTCGGCGCTTTCGAAGTGTTTGGGGCCAGGCTGCGGAGCGATCCTGCCGATCTTCAGCGCAATGTCGGTCGTAATGACTTTGGTCTGGGTGATGTAGAGATCGCGATAGGCCGGATCGCTATCGATCACTTCCGCCGCAGCCGCGCCAAACATGTAATTATTGGCGGCGGCAATGGCACCAAGCCCCTGCGCTGGCGCAGCCGCTGCGCTTCTTCCGTTAGCCGCGGCGGCGCCGGCGGCGGCCATTTGCAGAAAGCGACGGCGTGAAATGCCGGTCATTCCATCGCTTGCGTTTCGTAAACCTGATGCGATCATTGCGCGTTGATATCCCGATTTTGTGGTGATGATTTCAGGAAATGCCCTTGATCTTCTGACAGGGTGTCGATGACGTGGACGATATCTTGACGACGCTGACGATGGACTTGATCTGAAGCATTTCCTTGCGCGTCAGAAAGTGCAGCGTGGCACGCGGATAGGCGTCGCAGAATTGCGACAGCGTTGCCGCCGTCGCCGCGATGCTGTCCTGCTTTGCGACGACGGCGATGCCGCCATCCTTCAAAATATAGGCATCCCTGACATTGGTCATGGCGGCTGTCGCCATGCACATCTTGAACAAGTCGACGTAAGTCCGCGGCGGCAGCGTCAGGTCGCCGACAAGATTTCCAAGCAAATATTCGCGGCTCTTGTCGCAGTTCTCGGCTTGCGCGTTATTGGCGGCAAGCGCGAAAAAAAGGGCGATCAGCGTCAGTTGCTTCATGTCGTCATCAAGCCGGGTGAACTTGCGGTGTCGAATTGGCCGGGTGCGGCTGGAAGTCGGCCGGGAGCCGGTCCGGAACAGTGATGGCGGTTCGTATTCCGGCGCGCGGTAAGCCATAGGTTTCGGCCGCGCAGCGTTCCCACGACAAAGCGCGGGCATGTGCCGAGGCGCCGGCGGCGAGGACTGATCGAGTGTCGGTGTCCTCGGCGAGCTTGGTGATAGCGCGCGCGATATCGTCGATCGACGGCGGCACCAGAAGCCCTGTTTCGTCATCGAGGACAGCGTCGGGGACGCCGCCGACGGCCGTCGCCACACTCGGAAGGCCGCCGGCCGCGGCTTCCAGGTAGACAAGCCCGAACCCTTCGACCCGGCCGGAAGAATCCGGCACACCGGTCAGGCAGAAGAAGTCCGCCGCGCCATAGATGTCACGAATCTCCTTGTCCGGCAACGCGCCGAGAAATCGGACGTCGCAGTCCACCGACGCTACGAGCTGTCTCAATTGCCCGACATAGTCACTCTCGCCATCCGGGCCGATCACCAGCCATGTGATCCGTTTGCGCAACGCTTTGGGCAGCGTGGACAGTGCGGCCAGCGTGACGGGGTGTCCTTTGCGCCGGGTGATGCGGGCAACCGTGACGATGACAATTCGGTCGGGGGTTATTCCAAACGCCGCCCGCGTGGCGGCCCGTCCATTGCGTTGGGCGAACCAGAAATCCGACACGCCGAGCCGTACGGTTTTGATACGTTGTGCATCGACGGCGAACCGCTCGCGGAACAGGTCCCTGGTGTATCGGCTATTGGCGGCGATCTCGGTTCGCGATCCGAACACGCCGGCGCCTCGAATCACGAGGCGCTTGAGCGGCGTCTGGGTCTCATTGATCTCGGTGCCGTGCACCGTCATCACTATCCGCGCCTGCGTCATCTGACGTGAGAGCGCCACCGGAATAAAGAATGGCCAATCTGCGGCATGGATCACGTCGTAGCGTTCCGCCGCGACGCCTTTGCGCGTGAGCAGGACCTTGGACGGGAGGTCCCGCATCGAGTGCAGGCCGCCGCGAAAGCGCTGAACCTCAAAGGGCAAGGAGCGATCTTCGATGGCGGTATCCTGCGCATAATCCGGAGCGATCACCCTCACATTGGCGCCGAGATCGGTCGCAGCAGACGCGATCTCGCGCGCATAGGTACCGATCCCTCCGGTCGCCGGAGCGAACTCGCTGGTGAGCAGGAGAATGTTCACGGGGTCACCTCAGTATGCGGAAGAGGCAACGGTCATGCCCCGGGCATTCTGTATTTCCTGATGGTAGCGAAAGACACGCGCGAGCTGCTTGTTCGGCGTGAAGTCCGCGATGGCGCCGGCGATCCGGACAGGATCCATTTCGCCGGCGTCGATGGCGTCGCGGACATCGATGAATGGCCGTGCGAGAGCTTCCGCCACGTCGTCGGGGTCACCTCGCGCGACCAGAAAGCCGCTGTCGCGATCATGGATCACCGGTTCAAGCTGGGGAAGATGCACGGCGACGACGGGCCGCCCGACCGCCAGGGTCTCAAGCACGAAGCGCGGCATCCCTTCAAATTCAGAAGTCAGGATACCAGCATGCGCGGATGCGAGCGTCGCCGCCATTCCCGCGGCGTCCTTGAACCCGTGCCGAATGGTGATATCCTCAATCACGGCGAATTCAGCAAAACGATGCGGATCGCTGGTTCCGATATAGTGGAATTCGACCCCGCCCTGCAACCGACCCCGCAGGCGATCGATGGCGCGGAACATCAGCGGCGGATCCTTGAATTCGTCCAGTCTGCCCGCGAACACGATCCGGAACGGCACCGTGCCGGTGGGCATCGGCTGCGGCTGAAATATATCGGTGTTGACCCAGGTCCACAGCGTGTCGATCTTGTCCTTTCGGCGCGGATAGGTTCTCTGCAGCCGCTCCGTGATGAAGGGATTGACGCAAAGGAATTTTGCGCTGGTGGCGACCGCAAAGCGTTCGCCGGCATTGTGGACGAATGAATATCTCCGGAGCAGCGAATCCATCTGCAGTTTCGGGGCTCCCTCGCCATGGAGCATCTGAACGAACGGAAGCCTCAGGATGGCGGGCAGCCATGAAAATTCAACGCGGCGCAGGTCGATCGAGCATCGTCTTGAGCGGATCAGCCGCGCGATCAGGCCGAAATGGCGCAACAACGCCACAAAAAACAGGCCGGTCAGGGAGGTGCGGATGCTGCGGGCGGCCTCGCGCGCCTGCAGATCCGAGTAGCGGAGGATAGGCAGGAAATCGAATGTTCGCCCGCGAAAGACAAGTTTATGAACCTCGCCAAGTTTCAGATCGCCTGCCGAATCGACGCCTATGAAAAGAAGATCGGTGTCCGCCGGATGGAAGGTTATGAAATCCCGTATATAGGTCTCCAGGCCGCCAACCTTCTCGCCACGGGGATCGAATGGATGAATCAGGCAGATTTGGTATCGGGTTCTGGCGTGGCTGGTGTTGCGCGCGCGCAACGCCAATGTGAGCGTGGATGTCATGCCGCTTTCCCCATTCGTGCGTTGACAATCTGCGGGATGCTACAAACCACCAGCCGCGGTACGATCGCCAGGCAGCGTGCATAACGCGGTCCGAGCCGGCGCGGCTCGCGCAACATCCGCCACGCCCATTCGAGCCCGGCCTTTTGCGTGAGGGAAGGTGCGCGGGCTTGGGTACCCGCGATGAAGTCGAGCGCGGCGCCGATGCAGAGCAATCCTGTTCCATCGAGTTCATCGAGACAGCGCGCGGCAAACAATTCCTGGCGCGGCGCGCCGAGAGCCACAAAGCAAAGCTTCGCACCGGAGGCGCGGATGCTATCGACCGCAAAATCAGCTTCGCTGGAATAGGGATCGAAATTCGCACCCGGCGCAAAGTATCCGGCGACCTTCAGTCCCTGAAATCGTTCAGATAAAAGCTTTGCCGTGATGGCGAGCGTGCGATCGTTCGATCCCAGCATGAAGATCGAAAGACCCTTCTTTCGTGCCTCCCGGCAGACGGGTTCGACAAGATCGGCGCCGGTTGTGCGCCTGATCCGCGTTCCCAGCAGACGGCTCAGCACGACGATCGGAAAGCCATCCGCCGTTACAAACCGCGCGCGGCGATAGGCTGCACGAAAATCAGGCCGCCGTTGCAATTGCACAACATGATCGAGATTGAGCGTGCAGACGCTGAAATTATCGCCATGTTGTGCTGCCGATACGATCGAAGAAACGGCCTCGGGGAGCGAAAGAACGTTGATGGTGACACCATCGACGGTGAGATTGTGGTGCTGCCTTGTCTGCGTGTCCAACATGTCGATCTCCTGATGACAATGTGGCCGAGGTACGCATGCACAAATTACAAACAGAGTGCCCATTGCGGCGGCGACGGGAACTCGGATGTCGAAAAAATTCTTTCCTCGACGAGCAACGACAAGAGATCGCATCAATGCGACGCAACGATGGCGATGATCTCTCGCGATGTGATGAAGACAATAAAAAATTATTCGCTGTGTGGAGATCAGCCATGCATGCGGTCTCAACGGCGCTGGCGAAGCGCCTGACGATCTCGGCAACACGATCGCCATCGGTCCGCCGTCATCATGCACTCATGGTTCGGATTGCTGTTGATGCAAACGGAACATTTTGAGGAGCGACGTCGCGTAAAGCAGCGCAAGCAAAGCGATGTAGGCCGCCGCGCCTGCCGCGATATGCTCTGCGAGGCCGACCAGCGACGATGCTTCCGGAAGAGTACCCAGCAGCGCCGCCATCGCCGTCGTTGCCAATCCGATCGGGGCGAGATGATTGAGCGGCAGCGTCAGGCCAAATCTCGAGAATCCGACGGCAAAACTGACGATAGCCGCGGCGATTGCTGCAACGACAGTAGCGCCGGCAGCGCCAACCAATCCCCAATATCGAATAAAGATCAGGCTCAATACGATAGTCACCGCTGCATCGATGGCAGAGAAGACGATCATCAATCGCGTGCGGTTGTGCAGCAGGAAGGTCTGATCGACGAAATGCGCGCGGAGATTACGAATCGAACCTGCCAGGACTGACAGGGGAAGAACGGCAAGCGTCACCTGCTGGAAAGGTGCGGCGATCAGCAAATGCACGATTTCCACGCGCAGCATGAAAATGCCGATGACGCTCGGGGCCAGGATTGCAATCAACAGCGCGCTATTGTTGGCAAGCTGGCGCATCGCGACCTTGCTTCCGTCTTGCTCCATGCTCTTTACGGCGAGCGGGAAGGCCGCGGCCGTCACCAGCATGGCGGCGACCGCCGCGGCGCGCTGACCGAGACCGTAGCCGACGGCGAACAGCCCTGCCGCGGCCACCCCCAGCATATCGTTGACGATGAAGCGCGATGCGTTGAGGCCGACCCAGCCGAGTGCGCCTCCGATGATCAACGGAATGCCGTAATGCAGCGCATGATTGACGATTTCGCGGTCGAGCGGCCAAAAGCTACGGCTATAGCCGATCTTGGGCAGAACGACGACGGCTGCGACAAGCTGCGCGGCGGCGTATCCCGCAAGCGGCCATTCGGCCGATTGACCGATCAACTTGATCAAGACGAGGCCGACGACAAATCCGGCGGAGGGTCCGACGATCTGCTGGATGGAATAGACCCAGACTTGGTGACGAACGCGGGCGCGCTCACCGATATAGAGATTGAGCGTGCGCGTGATCACATAGGCGACGGTTGCGATGAGAAGTCCGGAATTGGCGTCGGGCGCGATCACCAGGAGAAGGATGACAATGACGGCAATGCTTTGGGCAATGACGGAGAGAAGCAAAACCGCGTTTTCGGTGCGGTAAAACCGCAACGTTTCACCCTGGTCCTGGTAACGGCCGAGAAAACGCAGCGCATATTGCGACCACCAGGCGAGAAAGGCGATTTGCAGCAGCTCATGCGTCGCAGTGACGAGCGTGATGACACCGACCGTATGCTCATCGACAAGATGGGTCCATACGACCATCGCGATCAGTTGAAACAGCGGTCCGACAATCTGCGCGGGCAGATAGAGCAGCGTATGTCGCAGCAGCATATTTCAGGCCCCCAGCCAGCGGCACAGGCGCGGAGGCGCGATCGCCCTGATTGACAGCAATGCAAGAATGCTGCCCAAGGCGGTCACTGTAAATGTGATCGCGAAGCCAGTGGCTGGACCAAATTGGTTCAAGCCCACATGGTCGCGCAGAATCACGACGATGAAGATGTGCCAGAGATAGATGAAGTAACTACCCGAACCCAGGACCGCAAGCGACGTTGACTTGACGTCGAGAGTAAAAAGCAGAAGGCAGAGCAGCGTGGCATAACCGAAAAAGGCAACCGAATCATAGTCGGCGGCGTCGCCAACACCGAACAGCCGTACCATCGCATAGATCATGAAGGCAAACAGCGTTGCGCCGGATATCAACGCGAGCGTGTCGCGCAGGCTGGATCGCGTCCCATATATTCCGATCAGCGTCCCCAGCGCCATGAAGGAAAACCAGAACGGAATATCGCGCATACGGACTTCTTCGATCAGTGGATCGGAGAAGCCGAGGCGGGACAGCAGCGGGTCGAGATAGCTCCCGACAATCAGGCCGAGCGCGATCGAGAGCAGAAGAAAGACAACGAGCCGCGGTTCCGATTGCTTCACGCCGCTTTCGGAAGCTGAATAAAGCAGCCACAGGGCAACGGTGCAGCCGACATAAACGAAGACATAATAATAGACAAATACATAAGCAAAAACGAACCTTGCGAGCGTCTTGGCCAGGTGGTGGTCCATCGCTGGATTGCGCAGGGCCATATAGATGTAAGCCGCGACGAACGCGATCGCGTAGGGGATCAGGACTGCCTTGAGCCGCTTCCAGAGCGGAACCCGCCCGGAGAGCGCGGTGAGATATCCTGAGGCAAACAGGAAAATCGGCACGCACGGCCTTAACGGCGCGTCCGCCAGTGTTTGCCAGGAATTGAGCGGCTGTTGAAGCGAATGGATGCCGATCACCATCAGGATAGCGATACCGCGCATGGTGTCGATTCCGGCATCGCGGCGCGACGCGATTGCCTGCAAATCCCGATCCGGAATGGACCCGAGTAAATCTCTCGCCATCAAGTTCATCTGGTACCGTCCGGCGAAAGCCTCATTGGCGCTCAACCACGTTCTCGTTGCGATAGGCCTGCCCTGCGGATAGCTGCCGCGCGGCGAGCTCGGCGATCAGGCCGATGACGGTATCCCGGTCAGCGGTTGCCAGGCCGTTCCAGCGCGTCAGGTTTTGTGCCGCGAGCGCGACGTGGCGGGATCGCCATTGCCGGTCGGACAGCGCCGCCGCAATTTTGCTCGCGGCCGCGGCCGGGTCGGCCGGGTCGACGAAAATGCCGGACACATCGAGCACCTCACGGAAGATGGGGGCATCCGGCGCGATGATGGGGAGGCCGCCATATTGAGCCTCAAGCAGCGGCAAGCCGAGGCCTTCGTCATGCGATGTGGAGATGAAGACGTCTGCATCGTGAAGCAGCTGTTTGACGCGTTCTCCCGGCTGGTAACCGTGCAGCGTCACGCCGGGAAAAGTCAGGAGTGTTCGCCAGTCATCCCCCCAACCCGGCCGCCCGACGATATCCAGTGTCGCGCCGGGGAAACCCTGCGCGCGCAGTGCACTTACGATCCTTGCCGCCGCGACCAGGTTTTTCCTCGGCTCCACGGTTCCAAGCGCCAACAGCCGCAGCGGATGCGTTTCGAGGCTGGCGCGATCTTTCGATTCGAGATCGAAGACATTGCGGACCGGCGGCCGGTAGAGCGTAATCGCGGCGTCGCGCCGGCAATGGGCTGCGAGCTTTTGCCGGGTGTCGATGGAATTGGCGAGGAAACGCGGGTAGCGGCGCAACGCAAGCCTGAAAGGCGCGGCCATGTAGAGCTTGGCTCGCCGATTGAGATCGGCCGGTCGCGACAGCAGGAAAACATCGTGAATGTAGGGGAGAACGCGTGACGCAAACGGCCGCAACAGCGGGCTCGGCGGAAAACCGGGGCACAGCAGGATCGAGGCGGAGGTCGCGAGCCGCATCGGCAACCCGAAGGTCTGCGTCGTCACCATTTGCCGCGTGCCTCGCGCCGTGACGGGTACGACCTCCAGCGGCGCCAGTGCGGCTGGAGAGAACAACTCAAAGGTAATGCGTTCGAGGCCGGTGACATGACGTCCGAGATGGGTGTGGTCGACATAAATCGTCATGCGTCGTCCTGATCTTAAAGGTAGACCGCGACCGGGTGAGACCTGTCCTGGGAGCGGAGGCCCGCGGATGCAGGGAGGCGCCGCTCGCGCGGCAGCAGAAGCGTGATCAGAAGAACGAACTGCGCAAGCTGAATGTTCTTCGATGAAAAGCTGACCGAACTCACCGCTATCACAAGAATGAGTGGCACGATTGTCCATGCGGCGGCACTCGCCCGCCGTAGCATTTCCGTGAAAAGCCCGACCAGTCCGACTGTCAGCAGGGCAGTAACAATAATGCCATACTGGACGATGCAGGAGATCCAGAAATCCTCGATCCCGTATTTGAGGCCAAACTGGTTCTGAAGTGCATTGGCGCGCACCGGGTTCGGACCCAGGACCAGTTCATGCCAGTCGAAGTGGGACAGCAGGTCGAAGGTTGCGTAGCGCGCGAATGTGCTGCCCTTGTCGGACGAAAACCGCAGCAGCATCTTGTCGAAAATGCCGAGGTCGAGTGCCGCAAAGACGATCGCGGATGCGGCGAAGAACAGGCAGATCGCGGCAATCACGACCGGTAGCGAGGTACGGCCGCCGCGCAGGATACGGTAGATTTCGTAGGCGGCGAAGCAGCCGATGAGGGTCAACACCGTCATGAGCGCGGTCCGGCCTCCGAATGCCATCAGCGACCCCAGGCAGAATGCGATCAGGGGCAGCCGCAGCAAGGCCCGCGGACAAAGCGCTGGACGGAAAACGAGCGCAAGAATGTAGCCACCTACGATGCCCGAGGCGGTGAGCGGGTGGCCCAACAGAGCAGAAGAGCGCCACTCTCCCAACACGACCACATCGCCTAGCGTCAACGGGATCAGGCGGTGACCGGAGAAGTATTCATAGTAGCCAAGGACAATGTTGACCAGCATCGTAAGGTGAAGCGCCCACACCGACGACGATTTCTGCAAGGGCGAGAGGCGCCAGATGACAAGGCATAGCACGGCAGGCAGCAGGAACGTATCGACGATGACCGTAAACGGACGCTCCAGCGCCAACTGTTGAACCAGCAGGCAGAGCCAACAGAGCAGGTAAACCAGCACAAGCTTCGCTTCGGACAAGATCCGGTTGATCTCGCCGATCGGATCATTGTTGCGTACGAGCAGCAGACCAAAAGCCAGAAAACTGAAGTACGTCGCCGGGTGAAACTTCTCGTAGAAAACTCCGCCAGTCGTCACATAGTGGATCTTCCAGGTGGTCAGCATCGCCGAGGAAATGGTGAAGGTGGCTATGACGGCCAGCAGCACCAGCCCAGCAATGATCCGATCGATCAACGGCATCGCCTCGACCGGCGTGCCGGCAATCCGGGGCGGGCGACGGATTCCCGCTGCGGCGGGATGAATGCTGCGATATGACCTGGTTGGCGCGACCGCCGTCAATCCGGCCACGGGGTCGGGCGGCATCACTGCGCTGCCTCGGCGGTGAGCCCGGCGGTCGCGTAAGGCTTGAGGTAGGCAGAACTGCGGTAGTAATCGTAGAAGCGCAGACGGCCCAGATCAACACGCGTCAGGACTATCCCGAGAATTCGGTCGCGGACGGGAGACAGCAGGTCCATGGTGTGAGAAAGAACCTCGCCGGGGGTCTGGTCCCAAGCCAACGCCAGAATGATGCGATCGGCAAGTTCGGCCAGTGCCCGGCCGTCGACCAGCGGTACCAGCGGAGGCGAGTCAATGACGATCACCTCGTAGCGGTGGCGCAAGTGATCGAGGACGTCGACAATCCGTTCGGAAAACATCAGCTCCGTGATGGTGTCGACTTGCTCAACGGCGGTCGACGGCAGTATCGAGAGCCCGGTGCTGCGGTCCACCAGAATGGCCTGATCCGGAAGCGCTTGACCGAGGGCAACTTCCAGCAGCCCGGTGTCGGCGTGCGGGCACAGTGAGCGCGTCAATTGCGGGTTGCGAAGATCGCCGTCGACCAGAAGGGTCCGGATACCCAGTGTCGCGAATGACTGCGCGAGATTGGTGGCGAGCGTGGTCTTCCCCTCATTGTCCAGCGCGGATGTGACGAGCACGACCTTGACCGGCTGAATTCGCATCGTGCGCTGAAGCGCGAGGCGAACAGCGCGTATGGCCTCCGCGAAAAATGTGCCGGGAGCATCGATCGCGTAACGCATGAGCGGCGGCTGCAGCGGAGCTGGCAACAGTTGCGTGGTTCTTGCGTCGTAGCGATCAAGTTCACTCCGTCCGCGCCTCGCCCGTCCGGCCAGTTCTCCTGCGCCGATCAGCGGCACTGCGGCAAGCGAAGGTACCCCGGATATTTGCTCGGCTTGCTCAAGTGTCTTCACCCGCTGGTCCAGATAGTCGGCGAGAAATGCCAGAACGCATCCGATGCCGAGGCCAAGCGTCAGCGCCACGCCGAGAACAAAAAAGGTTTTGGGCGAGGATGGCGCGATTGGTATGCTGGCCTTGGTAACCACGTGCGAGTCAGGCATCTCGAGACTCTCCTGCGCCGTGGTTTCCTTGTAGCGGGCGAGATAGGATTCATAGAGCGTGCGATTGGCCTCTGCCTCGCGCTGCAATTCGCGCAGGCGTACCTGCGCCTGGCCGGAAGAACTTGAAACGCCCTGCAACTGGTCGAAGCTTTGCTGCAGGGATGCCTCGCGCGAGCGCGCGACATCGTAATCGTGCCGCGTGCTTTGCAGGATGCGCTGAATTTCCTCGTTGATGAGACGCTGGGTGTCGCGCAACTGTGCGTGTCCGTTGGCGACGAGGGGATGGCGCGGTCCGTATTTGCTCGACAGATCGGCTTCGTTCTTGGCGATTTCAGCATATTGGGTGCGCAGCTTGGTGACCATTTCGGACGAGATCACAGCATTGATCCCGCCCGGGTCGCTACCGGATTTGGTCAATTGCTGGGCTTGCTCGAATTTGGCGCGCGCCTCGGCGGTTTGGACGCGGGCGGCGATAAGCTGGTTATTGAGGTCGGTGATCTGCTGGTCGTTCACCGTGACGCCCTGCGACACCGTGAGATTATTGGCGGAGCGGAAATCCTCGACCGCCCTTTCCGCCGCGACAACCCGCGACTTCAACCCGTCGATTTGCCCATTGAGCCAGGTGGAGGCAATTCGTGTCGCGTCATATTTGGCGCGGACCTGCTCTTCGAAATATCCCTCTGCGATGGCATTGGCGATCAAAGCGGCTTTGCGCGGCGATTCCGAGCTGACATTGATATCGACAAGGAAGGTGGTGCCTTGGCGGGTTACCTTCATCCGTCGCTGGAGAATCTCAACCGACCTCGTCCTGGCGGCGTCTTCCGGGCTTGCGCCTGTTGAAGGGCCGCTGCTGGCAAATATTCGCTTGATCGGATCGAGCATGCCGGGTGTCGGCATGAATTCCGGGTCGTCCGTCAGTTTGAGCTTTTCCACCACGCGCAGCAGGATGGCGATCGACTGGATCAACAGCGCTTCGCTCTCGATGGTGGCGTCGTCGGTTCCGAAATTCGTCATCGACATCGCCGACTGGTTTGATTCAATGGCGTTGGCACGCCGTGGATCGACCAGGACCGTGGAGGTGGCCGTATATAATGTGGTTGAAGCCAGGACGTAGATCAGCGCGAGGAAGCCCAGGCAGAGTGGAGCCGCCGCCACCACATGCCAACGGCGGCGCAGGATACGCACCATCTCGCGCAGATCGACCGTCGGCTGCGGCCATCGCTCGACGACGGGGCCAGCCGGATCCTCCAGCGCAGGCTGGTCAAAATTGCGCTGTAACATTGATTCCTACTAGTTGTTTGTCGAAGCTGAAGGTCGGAGCATTGCTGTCGCGAGCGATATATTGGTGATACAGCGAGATCGCACTGAAGCGATTGAGCACGTATTTGATGCGGGCATCGGTGCTGATGACGTGATCCTTGCGGATCTCGCCGAAGAACTGGTCGGTCTCGTATCCGCCGGTGAGCGACAGGATGACGTTCCGGCGCAATTCGTAATCGAATCCGAGCTGCATGGCGTTGGCCAGAACGCCGCTGGAGCTGGTGTCGGAGATTTCCGTGACGAGTTGTTCGGCCTTGAAGTGAACGTCGAGCAGGCGCGTGGGACTCCAGGTCAATATTGCGCGATATGACGGGCCTGCGACGGTGCCGATGGTTGGGTCGACGAACCGTTGTTGCACATAACCGGCGCCGAATTCGCCGGTGATCAGGTGCGTCAGTTCAACGGTGAAGCCGGACAGTGCCCGATACCCCTGCGAATCCAACGGTTGGCCCGGGGTCCCGCGGATATCGCGTTGGTTGCCCTCAACCCCGGTGAACCAGCCAAGTGTCGGTGACAACGCGTAGTCGACCCGACCATGAACGGAATAGATCTGACCGTCGAGGCCGCTCTCGTCGATGATGGTTCCATTCTGCGCCTGGGTCGAACCGTAATCGTAGGAATCGGTGCGGAACCCGATCGATGCGGTCAGCCGGTTGAATTGCTTGCGCAGGGTGACGTCGCCGGACAGAAGATTGTAGGGCGTCGGCTGCACCGCGCCTGACGGCGAACTAAGCGTGCCGACGCCGATATTCAGATGGGCGATCTGAAAATTGGTCAAGAGAGTAAGATCGTGCGCAATGTCGAACCAGGCATTGCCCTTGAGGCTGGCATTGGTCTGATCGAGGCCCGGATTCGCCTGATAGACGGTCGACTGCTCATCCAGCGTGAGGTCGATGCCGTGCTGCTCCCACAGCGTATGCGCGCGCAACGAGGGTTCGAACACGGCGGCGACGTCCGATCGCTTCAAGGTGTCGGAGGAAAATACGTTGCTGTCGTAGAAGCCGCCGGATATCAGCGAAGGACTGAACATCCAGGAACCGGCGCGGATGCCGACCGGCTCATATCCGGGTTGTTGCCTATTCTTCACCGGCGTGTCCTCGGGTGGCACCTGTTCGCGGCTATCCGGATCTGTCAGAGTCGGCAGCGACGATGGTTCGAATATGCGTTGTGCGTTCCATGGTGCAGCGACTCCCTCAGTGGTCGATGAAATGACCTGTGCATTCGCCGGCGACACGAGGCCGAGCACGATTGCTGCCGCCGGAGCCGGCGCGATCTTGAGACCGCATCGGCGCAGTGTCGTTGCGGGACCAGACGACCCGCGGCGCTCCCCACTCGCGTCCAGCCATGAAAAGGCAGATGCACATTTCATTACGCGTCCCTTGTGAGAGAAATCGCCGCCGACATTGCGGTGTCGATGATCGATCGCTGCTCAAAAAAACATCGTGGGCCCGCTCACAAAGGCGCCAACCTCGCTGTGGTCCCCACAATCATCACGCTGCACAACGTTGCGTCGTCAGAACGAAAGCACTTTTCTCGATTGCATCACGAGCTGCGAGAAAAAGTTTTCCGCATCGCGAGAAAATTATACGCACCGCAAAAAGACGACACTATGGCAACTCACTGACGTCGCCACATGTCGCCAACATGCACGTCGCGATTGCGACACGTATGCGAACGCCGCGCGGAGAATGGCACGAGGAATGCAGACTCAATAATCCGGAAAATTTGGAACCCGCTCATCGAGCGGATAATCCTTACGCGTTCACCACGCAGATCTTCGAAGTCAGGAAATTCGCAGCCGTCTAGCTATGGTTCTCTTGAACAGCCGGCGAGGCCGTTCGAACAACACGCTAAAGCTCAAAGCAATGAGAATGCAAAATGCGCTGAGTCCCAAGAATTCCAGCAAGATACGGGGCGTCAGCGCAGCGTAGCGCTGCTCCTGATGATCGTGGTTCAGCACGATGTAGGCGTACAGCTTGATCAACGGATAGTGGGTGACGTAAAGCGAAAATGAAAAGTCCGCGAACCATCGGCTGCCGTTGGCAATATGGCCCGCGACCGTCGCGCGAACGCCGGATTGAGGCATGGGCTGATGGCGAAATGTCATCAGCAAGAACGAGAATGTGGCGGCCAGGAACAGATCGCGGAGCCAAAAATGGCTTTTACTGATTTCGAACCTGCCGAATAGAAGCGCAGCAGCCAGCATCGATAACGCCAACCAGCGCCAGCGCGACGAGATGCCCGGCAAGATCCAGAGGGCGGCGCCGATGAGCCAGAACGGAAAATCGAGAACTATATTGGTGTCGTCCAGCGGCGCCAGCCCGAGCGACAACAGGCCCACGAGCGTTACGCATATCAATGAAATGATTAGCCAAATCGAAAAAGCCCGCGACAGGGCGGCCAGCATCACCGGAAAAACAAAATAATAGACCACCTCATTCGAGATGCTCCAGAGCGGGAGATTGTTGCAAAGCGGCCTGACCAGGAAATTCTGCAGAGCCAATGCGTTTCCAATAACTGTCGCAGCCGTGTCGGTGCACCCGGACAAAGGCGCGGCATATTGCAGCAGAGCTGAAAAAGCAGTCGCAGCGATCAGCACCGGTCCGATCCTAACCCCCCGATCGATCGCGTATGGCTGGAAACCATTAGACGACGTCACGTCAATCCTCAGCGCGGCGCCGCCGACCAAATAGCCACTGAGCACAAAAAAGATGATGACGGCGTCGTGCCCGAAGGTGGAGATGATATAGGTGCCTCTTGCGAGCCAATTATGCACGTCTAGCGCATCATACGGAACCACCAGCGTGGTCCGAATATGAAAGAACAGCACAAGCAAAGCTGCAAGGGCGCGCGAAAAATTCAGAAAATGCGAAAGCGCCATCTCGGGCACCAGGACATCCGTGCCGACGGTCGGCGTGGTTTGCATTTTGTTCACGGGCGCCCAACGCTCTCGAGGCGGAATAAGCTGCAGAGAAGCTAGAAGTAGCGTTCGGGAATACGGATGTTGTCGCCGGGGAACACCGGAATGGGAGCATCGAGCCGATAGATTTCTTCGACACCGGCGCCGGATCGCCGCAGGAACACCTTGCTTTCGTTGGCGCGGTAGGTAAATCCGCCGGCGCTTGCGACAGCATCCATCACAGTCAAGCCCAGGCGATAAGGGTACTCGCCGCTTTTCTTGACCTCACCGAGAATATAATAGGGGCGATACAGGGCGATCTCGACGTTGACGCGCGGATCGCGCACAATTCCTTTTGATAGCGCCGATGCGATGGACCGTTCCAGCTGTTTGGTTGTCAGCCCCGCGGCCTTGATGTGTCCCGCCAGCGGCACCGACACCTGACCGCTGCTGTCGATCTCATATTCTCCGGCGATATCAGGCTCGCCATAGACCTTCAGGCGAACCCTGTCGTTCGGTCCAAGCACATAATTATCAGCCGGATTGTCGGCGGGCGGCGCTGACGGAAGCGCTTTTGGTTGGGCCGTAGCGGGAGTAGTGAATTGGGGGGCAATGCCGGAAGTCGTGATAAGGACAAGAATGAAAAACCTTAGGCCGGCGGCGCGGATCAACCGTTGCTGCATGACTACATCCCCACAAAATTGCCGATAACAGCCGCGGATGATAGTTGCGCAAACAAGGCAAAAAAATGTGATGGAGGGTTCCATCGCATGATGCAAATGTAAGCAGCTCTCACAAAACCAGAATCGTTGTGCCTTCGATGGCGATGCAGGTCAGGATTCCGGTGTGCCACGCGCCGGTGTCGATGTTGACACGGTTGTGCCTGATATCGGGATACGGCACTGGCGTATGGCCGTGAACGACGAATTTTCCGTGGTCCTGTGCCGAGTTGAGAAACTCGTGGCGAATCCAGAGTAGATCGTTGATGTCCTGTCGTTCGATCGGGATGCCCGGACGAATGCCGGCATGTACGAACAGGAAATCTCCGCAACAAAAGCTGTTGGGAAGACACTGCAGGAACAGTTCGTGTGCGCGCGGAAACGCGCCAAGGAAGCGGCGGTGCAGCTCGATCTCGGATTCGATCCGCGAGCGCGGACAAATCCCATAGGATGCAAGGGTTTGCATGCCGCCGAGTTGCTGCCAATGACGCAGGCAGGCCGGGTCTTGAAGGAAATCTTCCAGCATGGCTTCATGGTTGCCGCGGAGGCACACCGCGCGGTTTTCAACGAGCCGGACCGTCAGCAAATCAATGACCGTCCTAGAATCGGGGCCACGATCGATATAATCGCCCAAATAAACTTCGACCGCATGTGCTATCGGTCGACGCCTGAGGTCATCCTGGATGCGCGCAATGACCTCGATCAGCAGGTCGGCCCGGCCGTGTATATCGCCGACGGCATAGATACGCGTGTTTGCCGGCGTCGAAGCGGCAATGGATCGCAGGTTTGCTGATGATGGCGGTCGCATCGTCCGCGAAGTTCGATCACGGAACAGTTCCGCGGTCAAATAACGGCAACGCGTGCGGGCCGCGGATGACGCACGTGTTAATTTCAGAAAAAGATCAGACGGATCAACGCAATGATTGCGATCCAGGCGATCGCATTGGCCGCAATAAGGCGGTTTCTGAGTCTGCGACCCGACGGATCGTGCTGTTCCAGCACGGAGCAGTCCGCGTCCTCAGCGATCATTGGCGCCTCCCTGGGAAATTCTTCCGAGACAAGCGAATCGTTAGCTGCGGTCGTTTTCATCTTCTGAAGCTTTGCGATCATTGGCGAACTCGTGGCGCGTCAATACGGTTTCACCAAAAACTACGAGACGTCATTTAGCTTTCAGTGAACAAGGTTGCTCAAAACGAC
>Ga0182030_10009700_pt1 | contig 19689 bp, 20 predicted proteins | sample 812S3MmetaG_FD_121299 | JGI IMG/M metagenome (GOLD analysis project Ga0182030, IMG submission 121299) | Permafrost microbial communities from Stordalen Mire, Sweden - 812S3M metaG (Illumina Assembly) | ecosystem: Environmental > Terrestrial > Soil > Wetlands > Permafrost | place: Sweden... | reverse complement strand
TCCCGGCCGGGTTGATGACTTCAGGCCAGAGAATCAGCAGATGCCATTCGGCCGAACCAGCGGATCTGTCCCCTTCCGTGGGTCTTGGCGTCGTAGAGGGCGTGGTCCGCCCGTTCGATGAGGGCTTCAACGGTACTGTCGGATGGTTCCGAAACCGCGACACCGATACTGCACGCCAGCCCCACCACACCCTCGACGGTTCCGATTTCCGAGTGCGCAACATGGGCGCTGATTCGCTTGGCGAGTTGCTCCGGAACATCGGAATCGGGGTTCCCGAGCCAGCCCACAACGAACTCGTCTCCGCCGAAACGGGCAATGACGTCCGACGCTCGCGTGGTGAGCTTCAGGGCTTCGGCGACAGCCCGAATTGCTCTATCACCGCCGTCATGGCCAATTGAGTCGTTGATCGATTTGAGGTCGTCGAGATCGATGAAGAACAGCGTCAGCACCAGCTCTCCCCGGCTGCGGTGAACTGCCGCCATGTCGAGTGTGAGGGCTTCGAGGGCAGCACCGCGGTTCAGAAGGCCTGTCAGCGAGTCCCGAGTCGCCCGCACAAGCAGCGCCTCGCGTTCGGTCTCGCCGGCCTGGACGGATCGATGAAGCTGGTTGAGGGCGGTTTGCAGCGCGGCGCCGGTTCGCCCGGGAAGCCGACGTCGGAGGACGGGGCTGTCGAGGTCCCCGCCAGAGAGCGCAATCGCCTGGGCCTGCACGGCTCGGAGGGTGGAAGTCATCTCATTGAAAGCGGCCGAGGCCAAGGCCAGCTCCTTCGGACCCGATTCATCAAGGGGGGGAATGTCGAGCTCACCCTCCTGAACCGACGTCGCCGCCGCGACGATGTCGTCCAGGGGTCGCCGAACCTGACGGCTCAGTATCAGCACCGCACCCAGCGCCAACACGACGAGCAGAGACGTCAGCACATACGTGACGACGAGGGCGCTGGTAGCTGAATTGGCCTGGTCCGTCGTGGCGTTGCGAAGATCGACAGAGCTGGTCAGGACCAAGGTGGTCAACGAACTCGCCCAGGCCACCTCGACGCGCGCGATCTGTCCGATTTCGAGGGAGCTGGTGGCGAAGGGGGGAGCCAGATGCCCCAGGCCAACGGCGATGCCCGTCTGGACATAGGCGGCGAACTGCTTGGCGAGGGGACTTTGGGTCAGCGAATTCCAAGCTGTGGCACCGAGAGGCCCTAGTAATTCGGGAAACGAGCGCGTGGAGGCCTCGAATTGTTCCCGGCTCACAATGAGGTCCTGAACCTGGGTAGGAGTCGCTGTCACCGTGAGCAAGTTCTCGAGAGACCCTCCGCCCGCCAGGTTCTCCTCGCCAAGGCCTGCGGTGAATGCACCGAAGGACGAATCGAGGGCGATGAGTCGACTCTTCGTGGTCAGGGAGTCCGACCCTGCATTGGTATCGGAAAGGTGGTTGAACGTGCTTTGCCACTCATCCTTTATCGCCGAGCCGATGCGATTGAACAGGGCGGAGACCTCGCCGGCCGACGCGGTAGCGCTGTCGATGGCACTGCGCAGCTGAACGAGTTGGACGTATTCGGTGTGGAACGCGCCGGCGGGGCCGAATACTGCTTGCTGATCAACGGCTCGTCTGGTGTCGACCAACTCGGTCTGCACGTCCATGCCAAGCAGGGAATTGAGTACGGCGGGAGAGACATCGTAGGAGCGCGCGACCACAATCGCCTGGCTGGGGATGTACTCGTCATAGAGATCCACTCGAGCTCGCACCAGGGCGTCAAGCGTGAGCGAAGACTGATGGGCGGATTCTGCTTGGTTCCGTGTCGAGAGCTGGCGGGCAACCATCGTTGAGGAGAAGGCCAGAACAATCAAAAGTGGAACGAGCAGGATGACGACGAACGATGTGCGGATGCTCAGCGGAAACAGTCGACGACGCAAGTGGCGTGCTGCTCCTGCATCCGAACTGGCGCTCGTGCCCTCTTCGGAGGGTGCGGCTGCATCGGGGTTTGATTTGTTGCGCACGCTGAACCGCTCTCAAGAGGAGCGTCAAGTGGAATATGCAATGCCGGTGACCAACCGAAAGAACGGCGCTCTGTTCTTTTGTATCGGCACGTCCAAGCTCTACCCAAAGCTCCGGATGTGAATCCATTGCAGCATCGATCGCATCGACGTCCTCACAGGTGCCCGAGGGAAGCGGTGTTGGTAGCGGGAAACGCCCTACGTCGGAATCACAGTTCGAACAGAATGCGATTGTGGATTACCGGGCCACTGCCCAACGCTTTTTTCCGGACCATTCGATCTTCGACATTTTCGATCGGCGTTCCTTGGCCGCTGGACTGAACCGGTGTTCCGCGCCCTGCGGCGTAATCCCACCGACCGCTCCCGACCTGACGCCAGCTGGCGCCTTGAGTTCGGGCTGCCATGGCCGCCTCGTGACACAGGCGATCCGCCGAACGTCGCAAGAGATCAGCGAAACGAAGGAGGGCGAGTGGCAGCATTGGTGTCCGAAGTTGAAGCCCCGGGAATCGATCCAGGTTCCAACTGGAGTTGGTCCATGGGGGACACCGCGACGCACTGTGGTGCCATGTTCGGCGACGGGACGGGATGTACCTACGGCTCCGGCGGTCTCGAATACAGCATGTTCTCCGGTACGCCCACACTTGCCTTGGTTGCTCACGAACTGGCCAACGCCGAGACGCAGAATGATGCCGTACCGAGCCTTCTGAGCCAGGTCGCGGCAGCGACAGGAGGGACGACCTGGTCGCCGACCGACGGAGTCGCCTCTTGTCCGGTCGCTCACTTCATGGGCTTCCAGGATGCAGTGGCCGGGACCTGGCAATGCCCCGCCGTGCTCGCGTCACCTGTCGCCGCTGATATTCACGAGTCCTCCTGAGGGGGAACCCTGATTGGTCTCCGATACGGGGACGATCTGCGTCGAGAGAGGGCACAGCCGAGAGAAGAGATACACCTGACCCTCGTGGAGACAAGTCAAGTGCATCAGCCAACTTGCCGATAGGACACCGAAGGATCTGGATTCGGCGCTCGGTCTGCGCGTCCCATTTGGAGCATGAATCTCCAGTGAGGAGACTGAGGTGCCACTGACAGGTCTGCGTGAGACGATCGTCAAGGCGAGTAATCCTGCGACGATGATGGAGCGGGTGCTCGCCGGGGCGTTGGTCCTGGTTCCTTCGGCTGACGGTGCTGTCATCGGACTCTGCACCAACATGGACTCCCTGGTCTTCGCCGCTGCGAACGGGAATCTGGTGGATTCGGTCGGCTCGGTCCTGTCCCTAGAGGGCAGTCTCTCGGGCGTTGCGATCAGGAGTGGCGTCACTCAGTGCTGTCGTTACGCTCCTACTGACGAGCGCGTAGACGCAGTACTGGCAGCTGAAATCGGCATCCTGTCGCTTATCTGTGTACCGCTGAGCCGAGGTACCGATCGAGTCGGGGTGCTGATACTCACCTCACGGGTGGCTTGCGCTTTCGACTCCGCAGATGAATCGAGTGTGGCAGGTCTCGCACACTTCGTGTCGAGCGTCATTGATGCCGCGATGGAGCTGGACCTTTGCATCGCGGAACTCATAGGGACTCATCAAGTAACCACCGACGTACTGGGACAAGGCCACCTTGCGGGCTCGACGAGGACTGCCCGCGATCGATCGACCTTTGTCGCGAGCGTTGTGTGCCCTGGAGCCGCTCTCGATTCGGCAGCCCGAAACCGCATTGAGCGGGCGTTGACGGGGGATGGACATTCAATTGTCCTCCAGCCCATCATCTCTCTCTCGACTGGCGTTGTGGTCAAGGTCGAAGCACTGTCCCGATTTGCCGCCTGGCCACAGCGCGAACCGGATTACTGGTTCGCCGAGGCGGCTTCGGTCGGCCTTGGTTGTGACCTCGAGCTCTTTGCCATCGAGCGCGCGGTGTCTCTCTTGGCCAGTATCCCCGACTCGCTCAGTATGGGAGTAAATGCAGGACCCGAAACGTTTTGTTCACCAGAACTCCTGGTCCTGTTGTCCGGCAGCACGCCGGGTCGGATCGTCGTCGAACTGACTGAGCACGTCGGCATTGAGGACTACCCAGGATTACGTCGGGCGTGTAAGGACCTTCGGCGGATCGGAGCCAGGGTCGCACTCGATGACACCGGAACGGGGTTCGCAAGCCTTTCACTATTACTTGAAGTTGAGCCTGAGTTCATCAAACTCGACCGGGTGTTGACGAGAGACATCGATTCCGACCCGGTCCGGCGTGCTCTCGCCCGGGCGCTTGTCACTTTTGGCCAGGAGGTCGGAGCCGAAGTGATTGCCGAGGGAGTGGAGAATGCAGCCGAACTCGCCGTGCTCATGGACCTGGGTATTGCGTATGGCCAGGGCTTCTATTTGGCTCGGCCGGGTAGTGTCGAGGACCTGAACAGGTTTCTTTCCCGAGACTCGCGGTTGACGGCGTGAATCCGTTCAGTCGCTGCGATCGGACTTCGTTCAACAGGTCCGCCTGAGGTCGAGAGTGGGTCGGCCCACGCTGGCGGCGTTGGAACACTCCGATACTTCACAGAGGATCGTCTATTTCCCTGAAAGAAAGACGAGTGGTGTGCTCAGCTGTTGCGAGAGCGGCGGTGCAGTAGGCCCAGCAGCCCGACCATGAGAGGGGTGGCGACGGCTGCAGATCAGGAACCAGTTGCGTTTCTGGGTATCGGCACAATGGGGCACGCCATGGCCCAGTAGGGCCTTGGGTGCCGGTATCCCGATAATCGTCTGGAATCGTGATCCAGGGGCAACGCGGGATCTTGCGGACCCTGGAGCAGAGGTGGCCCCAACTGCCGCTGATGCAGCGCGACGTGCCACCATGAGCCTGCGGAGCGGGGTCAGCTGACCATCTTTGCGTCAGGTCCCGAAATCGGTCGTTCCCGTCTCGGGGTTGGTGCGGTTGGAGCTGGGTCGAGACTCAAACTCGCCGCCAACGTCTGGCTGGCGCTGGCGGCGGAGGCGGTCAACACTTCGGTGGCATTTTGCCCATCTGATGGAGCTCGAGACCGAGACGCTGGCGATCGCATTAGGTGGTGGCCCGCTCGGGTCCCAATGGCAGGTAGCCAAAATTGAAGAGAATCGTTGTGGGGGACTTTTCAGCGCAATTCGCCTTTTCGCTCGCTCTCAAGGACGTGGATCTCGCTCTGGAGGCGGTCGGCCGGGAGCGCTTCCGAGCACTTACGTGTCTGGCTGACGAATGGCTAGAGGTCGTCGATCGTGGGCTCGGCAACAGCGACCTGACGGTTGTTGCCCGAGCGCTTGAGCAAAAAGGGAAAGCCATAACGCGAGCTAATTCGGCGTGGGGATACTACTGGTTGGCGGATGCGGTGACCGGCTAAACGGGCACCCGCCAAAGGAGTCGAGTCCCATCTTCGCCGGTCAGAATTTCGAAGCTTCCGCCTAATCTCTCGGCCCGACTTCGTAGGTTGAGGAGCCCCAAGCCGGCTCCGAACGCCTGGGAGACTTCAATGCCGATTCCGTTGTCCTGGACTTCGAGACATACATCCTCGGCCACACTGATCGTGACGACGTAATTGGTCGCCTTGGCGTGTTTGCCAGCATTGGTCAGCGCTTCGCGGAGCACCGCGAGCAGGCTATCGGCAATGCGCTGGGAGATCGCGTTGTCGACAGGCCCCTTGAAGGTGACCTCGGGACGAACTCCGAGCGACGAGGCCATCTCTTCAGTGAGTTCGAGCACGCTGTGCCGTAAGCCACCTGTAATCGTCTTGTTCCCGAGTTCGAAGATGGCAGTACGGATTTCGGTCACCGTCGTGTCGAGGTCATCTACCGCCTTATTGACACGCTCGACGATCTGATCTCGGTCAGACAGACGCACCGCTGCCTGCAGCGACATCCCCACGGCAAAGACGCGTTGTATGACGCGATCATGCAGGTCGCGTGCGATTCTGTCTCGGTCGTCCAGGACGCTGAGCACACGGACCCTCTCATGAAGGCGAGTGTTCTCAACGGCGATCCCCGCCGCAATGGCCAAGGCCTCAGCGAGTGCCTGGTCTTGCTCGTTGAATTCGTCGGCGCCGAGTTTGTCGGTGAGGTAGAGATTGCCGTAGACCACCGATCGTACTCGGACGGTGACGCCGAGAAAGGATTGCATCGGCGGGTGGTGAGGCGGGAACCCGTAGCTGTCGGGATGAGCACCGAGGTCCGTGAGGCGTAACGACGTCGGTTCAGTGATGAGCACGCCCAGGACCCCTCGCCCAGTTGGGCGAGGACCGATCGCCTCTTCTTCCTCATCGCCCATTCCGACCGTGATGAAAGGATCGAGGCCAGTTCGCGCCTCATTGAGTACGCCGAGTGCGCCATAGCGAGCATCAACGAGAGAACAGGCCTCTTCGACGAGGTGGCGGAGTAGGACGGGCAGCTCGACGGCAGCCTCGATCATGAGGACAGCGTCGATGAGACGCAGGAGCTTCGCCGGATCCTCAACATCGTGATACGGCACACCTTGATCGTAGCTACCAGCGGCTCCTCGGCCCAGCAGCACGTGGACTGCCAGGACCTGGGTCTCGGACCCCAGGACCTAGGTCTCGGACCCCAGGACCTAGGTCTCGGACCCCAGGACCTAGGTCCCTATGGATCCTGCGTAGGTCAGGCGCAGACTTGAGCGATGACGCCCACAACTCCAGGTCAGGACGGAAAAGGTATCGCACCGGCAACTACCGGCTTTGACGGTGCCGAGGCGTCCACTCCGAACCGAGGAATGCCGGTGGGCAACGTGGGCCGCCGCATCGCTCATCGCCGGACCGAACTCGGCCTGAGCACGCAAGAGTTGGCAAAGCGAGCTGGCATCGACGCGTGGTTTCTCGCTTACTTCGAGCAGAGTGTGGACACCAGTCTCAGTGATGGGTCTCTGCTCCGGTTAGCCGTCGCACTCGATACGACCACTTTCGCTCTCGGCGGCGGTCGAGCTGATCGCTCATCGAGCCCGGGCCCCGCCGGGCTGCACCCGGTGCTCGAAAGCCTGTCTGCGGATCAATGCCGCCAGCATCTCGTGGCTGGCGGCATTGGGCGTATCGTCCTGACGACAGGATCAGGCCCTGTTGCCTTCCCGGTGAATTTCGTGTTCACGGATGGAGCTGTGGTCCTTCGGACCTCCGATGCCATGATGGCCAAGGTCTCCGGTGTCGTGGCCTTCGAGGTCGACCACATCGACGAGGCCGTGAGCGGTGGGTGGAGTGTCCTCGTGCGAGGTCACGCCCGTCTGATCGAAGACGCCGAAGAGCGTGCCGTCGCTGCGCACCTTGATGTGGAACCGTGGGCGGGCGGAGAGCGCCTCAACGTGATCAGGATCGAGCCCTTCGAGATCACTGGACGTGTCATCGTCCATCGTCAGCGAGAGTCCGGGCACAGCGCGTGATCACCACGAACTCAGCCCGAGTTGGAAGCTGACTGGAGGGATCCGCGTCGCAGGGGACAGCGGAGGTGGGGGAGTCGTCGCCATCTCGTACGCAGTGCGTCCCTTCGTCCGCTCACGACCGCCCCTCGTTGTAGACCTCGGTGAAGATGTCGCCTTGGGCCGCCCCCGACCCGGACGTACCACCGCCGCGTCCTCGGAGAATGAAGGCGATGCCGACGGCGAGTACCGCTCCGGCGAGCGGGCCGGCCACGTAGACCCAGTAGCCGGTGAAGGTGGTGGAAACCAGATCAGGCCCGAACGTACGAGCAGGATTCATCGACGCACCCGAGATCGGGCTTCCCCACAGCCCCGCAAGCGCTATGTAGCCCCCGACACCGAAGGCACCGATGATGCCGATGTTCTGCGCTCCCGAAGCCGTGCCCAGGATCACGCTGACCAGGCCCATGGTGAGGATCAGCTCCATCCAGAACGCAGCCGTGTTCGAATAGCCGTGCGCCGGGTAGTTGGAGCCGTACTGTGCCGAGACGTTGATCACGGCGTGCAGGAAAAGTGCAGCGACCGTGGCGCCGATCAATTGCATCACGACGTAGCCCGGCACACGCCACCAGCGAAAGTCCCGGCGCAGGGCGAAGGCGACGGAGACAGCGGGATTCAGATGCGCCCCGGACACCTTGCCCATGAACAAAATGATCGCCATGACCATCAGGGCCGGTGCGACGACGGCTGCGGTGCGACTGATCGTGTCCGGGAAGGCGTGACCCATCATGCCGCCACCGGCAGCCACCAGGACGAGGAAAAACGTTCCCAACAGTTCTGAGAAAAGGCGACGCCATTCCTGGCGGGGATCATTGAAGTTGGTGATCCGATCGACGACTTCTTGTTCGTACCGTGCGACCGGACCGAGTTCCGGGACTTCTTGGCGTGCACTCATGGGACCTCAAAACCTCCTGGTCAGCGTCTTCAGGAAGGGCGAATTATCTGTCGCCCGGGTAGTGCTCAACTGCCTGCAGCGTGTTGTGGTCACGTCACAATCAAGTAGATGCTCTTCCCGACGAGCCAGAGCCCAAGCGCCAGTGAGACGACGATGATCACCTGATCTTTGTGGCCGTCGATCCATGAACGGATGCTGCCGAGGAATGCTTGGGCGGTTTCCGGTCGGAAGCCTGCGTAGATCTCCAGGGCGATATAGCCGCCGGTGGCAATAATGCAGAACAAGAACAGGGCTATGGAGCTCTCCCACGATGTGAGCTTCGCCTCGACAATGACGGCGACCCCGGCGGCAACGAGTCCCCACGGTTGGGTAAGAGGAGCCAGTCCCATCGCGAACCAGGGCGACATGTTGTCGAGCCCGGTTTGCCACTTCGGTGGTTTCTTCGGCGGCCTCGGCTTGCCCATCCGGCGGCGTTGTCGCACCGCGATGAGGACCAATGCCACGCCGATGGCGATCTTTACCGCCAGCGCCGCCAGCGAGGGTGCGGTGTTCGGCTTCGGCGGTTTGTTCCCCGTGACGAGGACGGTCAGGGCAACCACGACGGCGAGCGAGAGCAGCCATCCGAAGATGAATGCGGCGCCCTTACGAGTACCGCCCTTGGACAGCAGAATGAGGAGAAAGGCGGTCAGGGGGATCGGCTCGAGCGTGATCACCAAGCCAATGAGGAGCAGGTCCAAGATCATGGCTATCGACGGCCCTTTGCTGTTCGCGCGTCGCCGTGCTCACTGACCGCGTTCATTGTGCGCCGGAGGGCCGGGCGATCGACCGATTGGTCCGACGGGGAGGGCGTGTTCATCCTTGCCTCACAGCATCTTCGGCTCGCCACAACCCCAGTGTGCCACCTGCAGCCTTGCAACCGCCATGGACAGTTCCACTCGGCGCCACGCCTGAGGATTCTGTCGAGAAGGACCCCTCGCCATAGCCTTGGTGATAGCTCTCGTGCGTCGCCGTCGTCGTGACAGACGACGGGCTGACGGGTCAGCGGCGTCCCGCACCGGCCCATGACGAGTCAGCAGACGCGTCGTGTTCGACGACTGCATCGGCCCCGTACATTGTCGGTGGCAACATTGACTGCTGAGCGTGGACAGGTGCGACACATTCGGGCCCGCGCACGACGCGATACCCCGCAGGATGCGCGTGGTCAGGGCGTTTGTCGGGACATCCAGAGCGCGTGCACCCATCAGAAGCGGCCCCTACGTTGTGGGCGCGGGGGCTGGCAAGGGTAATCTTCAATCGTGATCGCCGTCGGGACATGTCGGATGACGGGGCCAGGCTTCCGACCTGTGGCGCGGAGGCTGCTCAAGAGCGGCGTCATGTCGCTCACCCTCGCAGTCGTCGCCGCAAGCACCCTCACGACGATCGTCTCTTCGGGGCCAGCCGCAGGTGACCAGGTATCAGATCTCAAAGCGCAGGCTGCCGCCATCGCGCGGGACCTTGTACTGGAGCAGCTCCAAATCGATGCGTACCAGCAGCAGTACGACGTCGATGGCGCCAAGGTCGCCCGGGACGAGATCAGGATCGAGGCCACCGAACATGAGATTTCGGCCGACACCGGTCGGGTGGGTCGTGATCGCAAGCGCCTCGAGGGCGAAGCCGTCTCGGCCTATATCAACTTGGATCCAGAGTCGGAGGGAACCCAGGTTCTGTTCGAGGGGAACCAGACTGACGCGTTTGCCAGAGCAGAGTACGAAGATGTGACGACCGGTGATGCCAACCTCACCATCGATGCTCTTCATACCGACGAGAGCGGGCTGAATGCTCAGCGTGCCGTGCTCGAGGAGCAAGAGGCGCAGGACCAAGCGGTAACCAATCAGCAGGCAGCGCAGGCCAACGCCGCACGCCAGACCCAAGTCGAACTGAATGCCAAGCAGTCCGAAATCACCGGCCAGCTCGCCGTGGCCGTGGCCCAGCAGCAGGCTGCACAGGCCTCGGCCGCCGCCAAGGCAGTCCGGGCTGCGCAGGCCGCGGCTGCAGCAGCGTCTCCTTCCCCTCAGCCGCCATCGGGGGGCCGGAGTGCAACCAGCACAACGCAACCTGCTCGCTCGACACCTGGAACGCCCGCCGGTGCCTCATCCGGCGACCCGTCGCTTCCCTCATTCCTCCAATGCGTCCTCCGGGTCGAATCGGGTGGCAACTACAACGCAATTTCACCGGGGGGCGCATACATGGGGGGCTTCCAATTCAGCCAGCCGACGTGGAACGAAGCGGCGCAGCTGGCCGGCATGCCGCAGCTCGTCAACGTCCCCCCGAACAATGCGACGCCGGCTGAACAGGACGATCTCGCCATTGCGCTCTACGATGCCGATGGGCAGCAGCCCTGGGACGACTCCTGCCGCAATGGTTGACGCACCGCACTCGTCAGGCCACGCCGTGTCTGAATGCGGCGCTCGTGCTGGGCGGCTCGACTGAATACCGATTGTGCAAACTCGAGGTCGGGGCGGTCAGCGCTCATAACGACGCCGTAGGCTGCGCCGGGTGGAGCACTTCTCTTTGGCCGTGATTGGCTCGGGATCCGGCAACGTCCTGATTCCGGACTACCGCGACGGTCGGAAAGCCGCCGTGATCGAGTCGAGAACATTTGGAGGGACCTGTATCAATCGGGGCTGCATTCCGAGCAAGATACTGGTCCACACGGCTGACGTGGCTTTGAACGTCCGCCGGGCGTCCGACTTCGGAATAGAGGCGGACGTTGCATCGGTGGATTGGACAGCGATTCGACATCGGGTCACCGCGCGCATCGAGGCTACCTCGATTCGTGGGCGGGAGGGCCGGATCAAGTCGGCGCATGTCAGCCTTTTCGATGGACGGGCGCGTTTTGCCGGACCTCGTGAGCTCGTCATTGACGACGATGTGCATATTGAAGCTGATCAGATCGTCATCGCAACGGGCGGTCATCCATTTATCCCGGACGTCGTGGCGCATGCTGGCGTCGATTTCCATACTTCAGACACGATCATGTGGATCGACGAGCTGCCAGCCAGCATGGTGATTCTTGGTGGCGGCTCCGTGGCCGCGGAGTTCGCTCACGTGTTCTCGAGCCTCGGTGTCCAGATCCACATCGTCACGAAAGCCCCGACGCTGCTGGAGACGCTCGATGCGGAAATCTCTCGGCGCTTCACTTCCAAAGTGGCGGGACAATGGGACCTCCACCTCGGCGGCTCCGTCTCCGGGGTTCAGAAGGGTCCCGGAGGTATCTCCGTGAGCCTTGAAAACGGTACCCGAGTGTCAGCGGAACTCCTCTTGGTGGCGACGGGCCGGAAACCGAACACCGATGGCCTTGGTCTTGAGCTCGCCGGCGTCACCTGCCGGGACGACGGACGCATCGTCGTCGATGACTACGGGATGGCTGCCCCCGGGATCTGGGCAGTGGGTGACGTCAGCTCACCCTTCGAACTGAAACACGTGGCCAATGCCGAGGCTCGCACTGTCGCTCACAACCTCTCTCATCCTGAAGATCTACGGGTGCTTCCGCATGAGTGGGTTCCGTCGGCGGTGTTTACCGAGCCCGAGATCGCCTCGGTCGGGGCCCGTTCTCAGGACCTCGAAGGGAAACACTACGTGGAGGCCGTTCAGAGTTACGGCGACACTGCCTATGGGTGGGCCCTTCAAGATCACGACGGCATTTGCAAGCTGTATGCCGATCCGGCTGCCGGCACACTTCTGGGTGCGCACATCCTGGGGCCATACGCCTCACTCTTGATCACTCCATTGATCCAGGCAGTTGCACATGGTCAACGAGTCGCAGATATGGCGCGCGGCCAGTACTGGATCCATCCCGCTTTGAGCGAGGTGGTGGAGAATGCTCTCTTGAAGCTTCCACTGGACGCAGAGGTGCGCGACGGCCAACTGCACTGATCTCGGCTGACGGCGCGCCACCGCCATTCATGGGAGAGCCTGGCCGACAGCCGAACGTGCGTGCCTCGGAGGTGTCTCTCCGTTGCCGTGTCCTCATGAAAACGATTCGTCGAGCGCCCCCAAGGAGCGGATCAGCTCGGCGTTGGCGGCGTAGTCGACCGGGCAGGCGATCACCGTGACGGTGTCGTCCGCAAGGGCGGTCCGCAGGGTCGGCAGAAGTTGCTCGGGGGAGGTGATCTCGTAGCCGGTCGCTCCGAAGCTCCGGGCGTAGGCGACAAAGTCCGGGTTGCCGAACTCGGTGTCCACCCGATGGCCTATCTCGAGATCCATCTTCCAACTGATGAGCCCGTAGGCGTTGTCGACCCAAATGAGGATGACCATTGAGATTCGTTCGCGCAGCGCCGTTTCTATCTCTTGGGAGTTCATCAGGAAGCCACCGTCGCCGGTGGCGACGAGCACCTTGGCGCCGGGCCGGGCGATTTTGGCGCCGATGGCTCCGGGAACGCTCCACGCCATGGTGGAGAGGCCGTTTGACATCAGGCACGTGTTCGGCGCGTAGGTGGGGTAGAGCCGCGCCATCCACATCTTCAGGGCGCCGGTGTCGACGAGGACGATGTCGTCGCGGCCCAGGGCGGCGCGGGTATCGGCCACAATGCGAGCTGGCGCCATCGGAAATCGCTCGTCGGTGCTCCCTTGCTCCAGCTCTTGCGCCAAGAGCCCCCGGATCTGGAGCTTGGCGGTCTGGTTCTCGAAATGGCAGTCGAGAGCGGTTGTCAGGGCATCGAGGCTCCGCCCGATGTCCGCCTGCAGGCCAACCGCGACGTTGTAGTGGCGGTCGACTTCGGCCGGAAACCGGTGGATATGGATGATCTGTTTGTCCCCCCGGGGATTGATCCGGACCGGGTCGAACTCCTGGAGTTCATACCCGACCGTCACAATCACGTCTGCCTGGTCGAAACCGAAGTTGACGTAATCGTGTCGCATGAATCCGATTGCACCAAGTGCCTGTGGATGGTCGTCGGGAAAGACTCCTTTGCCGTGAAAGGTGGTGGCAACGGGGACGCCCAGTTCCTCGGCAAAACGAATCAATGCAGGACCCGCGTCGGTCCTGGCCGCTCCATGCCCCGCCAAGACGATCGGATTCGCTGCATTCCTGAGGATGGCGGCGGCGCGATCTACTTGGCTCGCAGAGGGCTCGTCAGGACGCGGGATATTCACCGGTAGTGGTTGTGCCTGCGCGGGCGCCGGGGCACTCTCGATGTCTTCGGGTACCGCCAGATAGACAGCTCCGGGCCGCTCGGTCTGGGAGAGTTTGAAAGCCTTTCTGATCATTTCAGGTGCTGCCTCTGGCGTGGCGACGAGGGCCGACCACTTGGTCACCGGGGCGAACATGGAGACCAGGTCGACCCCCTGATGCGATTCCTTGAAGCTGCGGTTCATACCGACCTGAGCCGAGAGGGCGACGAGGGGCGTCGAGTTGGTCGTGGCGTCGGCCACGCCGGTGAGGAGGTTGATCGCTCCGGGGCCGAGGGTGGCGGAACAGACGCCGGCCCGGCCGCTGAGCCGACCGTATGTCTCCGCCATGAAAGACGCCCCTTGCTCGTGACGAACGAGCACATAGCGGATCGAGGAACGGGACAGAGCGTCGACCAGGTGGATGTTCTCCTCGCCGGGGATCCCGAAGACGTGCGTGACGCCTTCGTTCTCGAGACACTCGACGATGAGGTCAGCCACAAGAGCCATGGTTTCAGGCATACGTGATCCTCCTACGGATGCGATTCTTCGCGGTCGGAGTCCGTCCGACAGAGGCTCACCGGTGCTGACCCCGTGGTGACGGTCCCCCGGAATCTCAAGAAGACAGCATTGCCAAGGAGCACTGGGCCAACCTGGGCACGTGCTTCATGAGGTGGTTTCCACACATCCGCTCCGGGTCGAAGCCCAAGTCAGGCCTCTTTTCCCTCCGCTTCGAGCTCGGAGGCGACAGCGTCGTAGCCGGCGTGCGCCAGCATTCGCCGTAGGTCGACGAGCTGTTGGCCGTCGATGTCTTTTTCATTCGGACGCCTGAGGACCTCGGTCTCTGTGCCAATCCGAAATACGAACATGTCGTCGTGCTGCTGTTCGATGGATCCGATTTCGCCCAGCAAGGACATCACGTCGTGCCACTCGACGTTGTGACCGGTCGGTTCCTGAAAGATCTGGAGCAAGGTGTCTCGATGATGGCCACTGAGGTGCCTCGGCCCTGAGGTTGACGACATCGGGATCCTTTCGTCGTTCTGGACACACTCAATGTATCTGGACACCCTCAATGTAGTGGACAAGTCGAAACTTCATTGGATCGTTCATCGAGCATCTGCGGACTGTGGAGTGGTCGATGGTGCACCTCGTCGGCCATATCGCACCGGTCACCGGGTTGAGGATCTGCCGGTCATGAAGGGCGACGACCGGAGCGTCGACCAGGGCCTCCATGACGCCGTGAGCCCGATGTCTACCCGGCCGCGACCTCGCGCTGGAGAGCGCTGAGCGCACCGACGAAGATCTCGGAGAAGGTCGGAAAGGGCTGAATGGTGTCGGCCAGGACGTCAAGAGGGACGTGGGCCCGGATCGCCAGCGTGGCCTGCTGGAGCCACTCGCCCGCCTCGGGTCCGAGCGCGTACGCCCCGGTGAGTTGTTGGCCGTTACTCACGAGCGTCAGGAATCCCTTGTCGTCGGCATAGGCGCGTGTGTAGGTGGCTGTCTTCGCAATCTCCGTGATGGGGACGGTGGCGCTGAACCGGTCCGCGGCAGCGCCCACGGACGCAGCCTGGGGATCCGTGTACACCACACGTGGGACAGCCTCGTAGTTCGCCTTTCTCGGCGTCCCGAGGATGTTCGCCGCCACGACCTCACCCTGATATTTGCCGACGTGCGTCAGTGGCCACAGCCCGTTGACGTCTCCGATCGCCCAGAGACCCTCTGCCACGCGCAGGTGGGCATCGACCGGAACGCCGCGGGCATCCTCTTCGACGCCGACCGTGTCGAGTCCCAGTCCGGCGACCCGCGGCCGCCGCCCCGTGGCGACCAGGATCCGATCGCCCTTCAATGCGCGGCCACCATCGAGTTCGAGCACGTAGTCCTCGCCGTCACGACGCGCGGCGATCGCGTTCGCCGAAAGAACCAACTCAATGCCTTCCTGCTGCAGGATTTCGCCCAGCGCCTGGCCGAGCGGAGCCGGCTCCCGGCCCAACAGGTGGTCCGCCATGTCGGTGATGACGACCTCGCCTCCGAGTCGGCGTACGACTTGACCCATCTCCACCCCGACGGGCCCGCCACCCAGAATGACCAGACGGCGCGGGACGGACTTCATGGAGGTTGCCTCGCGGCTGCCCCAGATGCCCTCAAGGTCGCGTAGACCGGGGACGGGGGGAACGAAAGGATCGGCGCCGTTGGCGAGGACGATGTGGTCGGCCGTGTGGCGCACGCCGTCGACCTCGACGACACCCGGTCCCGCCAGCCGGCCGCTGCCGCGCAGCAGATCAATGTGATGATCGGCCAGCCACCGCTCCTGTCCGGCGTCGGAATAGTTCGACACCATGAAATCCCGCCAAGCGAAGACGGCCTCGACGTCCACTTCTGCCGTCGAGACCGCCTCCCGCGCTCCATGCACTGCTTCACCGGGTCGCAGGAGGGTTTTCGACGGGATGCATGCCCAATACGAGCACTCACCCCCCACGAGCTCCCGTTCCACAATGGCGACCCGAAGGCCCCCTTCGGCCAGAGCGCCTGCGCAGTGTTCTCCCGGTGAGCCTCCCCCGAGCACAATGACGTCGTAATCGCTGCTCATGTCGGGAGCTCCTCGCCGGCACGCTCGCGTACCATGTAGAGCGCGTACCAGTCCGGCCAGTCCGCATCCGCCTTTCCGATCCGTTCCTCGTGGTGGTGTGCCTCGGCCGCCCGCCGGAGGGCGCTGGCCAGATCGTCGGGCGACTCGTACGTCGTGGACATGGGGATCTCTTTTAGCGGCCCGGCAGCCGGGTCTTGATCTCCTGGAGAAGCCAACCGTTCCCGTCGGGATCACTGAAGGCGGCGAAAGAGCCGTAGTCAGCGTGTTCCGGGGCGGGTCCGTCGACGCGTCCTTGAATCCCGGCGTGATGGAAGACCCCGGTCACGTCATGGAAGGTCTCACTGACCTCGATTCCCCGGGCCAGGAGGTCCGCTCGTGCCTTGTCGATGTCGTAGACCGAGAGTTGGAGGCCTTCGAAAGTGCCGGGCGACGCGTCGGTCAGCCCCTTGCCGAAAATGATCGAGCAGGCGGAACCAGGCGGGGTGAACTGCACGACTCTGTAGTTCTCGTCCTTTGCCAGATCGGCATCGAGCCTCCACCCGAGGGATGCATAGAAGTCCTTTGCGCGGTCGACATCTGCAACGGGCACGACCACGACTTCAAGTCGCAACTCGCCCTCCCGGACCGGCTCGGTGCCACTCATCTCAGGCTCCATTCGTTGGTCAATTCCTGATTGGATGACGCAGGAGGCGACCCACGCAAAGCCGCAATGACGACGGAGGGCGGGCCCTGTTGATTCGACTCTTCGGCCGCGGGGGCGACCTACAGCACCTCTTTGTGCGTGGATCACTTTTCCCCGCGCTCACAGGAATGTCAAGGGTCCATTGGAGGGGTCACCCCTGCGGGGAGCATGGGCGCCGACGGGCCTGTGGCGCCTGTTCCCGGCGGATCGTGCCGGGTTCTCCCTCTCGGGGCTCCTCGGAGCGAGGAGATCAGGGCGGTGCACAGTGCGCTCTCGTCAGAGGGTGGAGCCCGCGCATGCATGTCGCCAGCCCCGTGCGTGATCCCGAAGGGGTGGGGTCAGGCCCGATACTGTTGGGCCCGGGTCAATGAGAGACGTATCCGGGGAAGAGTCCGACGTGGTTCGCACACTGTCGGGAGGCCATCTGTTCGTGAGCCGAGGCGCAATCTCGGGTGTGAAGACCAGTGGCTGATCAGGAACCGATATCCCAGATTGAGCAGGGCTCCGGCAACGGCGGCCAACTTCCAGAACATCCGGCTCCCCAGACGGCTGCGGCGAGTCGGGAGGAGGAGCCTGACGTTCGGTTCACCTACGCCAACGAGCGGACATTTCTCGCCTGGAATCGTACGGCGCTCGCCCTGATCGCCACCGGGGTCGCTGCCACGCAACTCTTGCCCAAACTCCAGCTTGAGTGGGGGCGCCGCCTGTTGGGGTTACCCCTGATCGCTCTGGGTGCGATTGTGGCGGCGGAGAGCTTGCGCCAGTGGCGGGCCAACGAGCGTGCCATGCGAAGGGGAGACCCCCTGCCCCGGTCGCGGATGCCCGTCGTCCTCACGATCGGCATCGTTGTCGTCGGTGCCATCGCCGTCGCGCTCACCGCGGCGGGGAGCCGATGAGCCCTGTGGGAGCCACGTCGGATCTGCCCGATGTCGGCCTGGCGGGGGAGCGCACGGTTCTCGCCTGGAACCGCTCTGGTCTTGCTGTCGTCGTCTGCGTGGCAGTGCTGCTGCGTCGCGTGTGGCCGCTGCACGGTACGGATCAGGAGGTGGCTCTCGGCCTCATCGCGGGTGCCGTGGTCGTCTGGGCCATCCTGCTGGCGGTGCTCACGCTCTCGCCCGGTGCCCGTGGCGCAGGCGCGCCCCACGACGCAAAGGTCTTCCGTCTGATGACGGGCGGAACGCTGCTGCTCGCCGTCGTGGGTTTCGTTGCCGCCTTTGCCGCCCCTTGAGCGGCTCAGTCCTTCTGGTTCTCTGAGGCGAGTCGCTCTGCCCGCAAGCCACTCCGGCGGAGCTTGCCGGCATCGTTCCGCAGAGGCTGATCCGTGTATTCGACCGAACGGGGGACCTTGTAGCGAGCCACTCTGTCGGCCACAAAGGCCAGGAGATCCTCGGGCGGCACGGTGGCCGGGTCTGCTTCCACTATGGCGTGCACAACGTTTCCCCGGTCTTCGTCAGGGAGGCCGATGACCGCCACCGATTTGATCTGGGGGTGTTCCTGCAGCGCCGCCTCGACCTCGGCGGGGTAGACGTTTGCGCCCCCCGTGAGGATCATGTCCTCGAGCCGGTCACCCAGATACAGATAGTTGTCTTCGTCGAGCCACCCCATGTCCCCGAGGGACTCCCATCCGCCTTCACGCCGGCGCGCCGAGGCGCCGATGTAGCGGTAGGTCGGCCGGTCGCGCGCGGTGCGGAGCCACACCTCACCATCTTGGCCATGCGTCAGCTCGTTCCCAGCCTCGTCGCAGATCATCACGGTGCCCGGCGTCGGGCGTCCGACCGAGCCTCGGTGGGCCAGCCATTCGGTCCCGGTGATGATGGTGGCGGCCTGCGCCTCGGTCCCGCCGTAGAGCTCGAAGATGTGGTCCGCCCCCAGCCAGTCGATCCAGACCTGCTTGAGCCATTGCGGACAGGGTTCGGCCAAGTGCCAGACGGCGTCCAGAGACGACAGGTCGTATGCATCCCGGACCTCTTCGGGCAGTCGCCAGATCCGCTTCATCATGGTGGGCACCAGGTACACGGTGTCGGCTCTGTACCGGTCGATCGCCTCCAGCGTGGCCACGGCGTCGAAACGGGGGAGAACGGCGACATGACTCCCGGCGAGCCAGGCCGAACACGACCACACGATGGGACCGTTGTGGTACAGCGGGGCGGGAACAACCATGCTGCCACCGGCCTTGCCGAAGAGTGGTGGCGCGTCCGGATCGCACAGTGCCGGATCGCCCGACACGATCAATTTCGGTCGTCCCGTCGACCCACCTGAGGTCGGGGCCTTCCATGCGGGCGAGGTTGCGTCGGGGAGAACGTCGTCTGGGAGGTCTGGATCCGGCCTGTAGCCAATGGGCAGGGTCCGACGTCCGCCGGCCAGCTCAGCGGGTCCGCCGATCAGGACGGACGGGTTCGCCAGCTCCAGGATCGCTTGCAATTCACGCGCCGGGAGATTGGCCGACACGGGCTGAGGCGTGGCGCCGATCTTCCAGCAGGCCGCGAAGGCGACGAACCAGTCGACTGAATTGGGAAGAGCGATCGTGACCATGTCGCCTTCCCCGGTTCCTCCAGCGGCAAGGTCACGGGCCAGCCGATTCGCCTGTGACTCGAGCTCTGAGCGAGTGATGCTTTCCTCGCCGCACGTAATCGCCGGTCGGTCGGGGTCCTGTTCGGCCAGTGAGGTCAACTGCCGACCGTAAGAGATGAAGGTCACGGCAAGGAGCGTATTGCGCAGCGGTCGTGGCCGAGGGACGACTTTCAGCCGGAGATCTCGTGGAGCGTCATTCGCTCTGGGCGTCGGAGCGCCAGGTCTCGAATCGATAGCTGACGCCGCTCTCCTGGTGAGCATGACTGCGGCTCTCGAGGGCAAACGCCTCCTCGTACGGAGGAAAGAACTTCGTGCAATCGAAGTCGCCCTTGACCTGGGTCAACAGCAACTCGTCCGCCTGGCCGATCGTTCCGGCGTAGACGGTGGCCCCCCCGATGACCCAGACGTCCTC
>Ga0182030_10009699_pt1 | contig 19689 bp, 14 predicted proteins | sample 812S3MmetaG_FD_121299 | JGI IMG/M metagenome (GOLD analysis project Ga0182030, IMG submission 121299) | Permafrost microbial communities from Stordalen Mire, Sweden - 812S3M metaG (Illumina Assembly) | ecosystem: Environmental > Terrestrial > Soil > Wetlands > Permafrost | place: Sweden... | reverse complement strand
TTCGCCGTGGCGTTCAGGTTGACGGTCATGCTGTTCAGCGATCTCACGAGGTCGCCGACTTCATCGTTGCTGGAGACCTCGATCTTCTGGCTGAGATCGCCCAGTGCGACGGCGTCGGCGAGACCGACGGCGCGACTGAGGCCGCGGCCGATATTGACTGCAATCCATGTCGCCGACGCAACGGCGATCAACAGCGAACCGATAATGATGCTGACCAGCAGGGTTTTCGCGAAATTCGCCTCTTTGGATCCCTGGTCTGCGAGATCGGCCATCTGCTTGTCGTTCAGCTTGACGTACTGCTCGATCGCATCGAGGCTTTCATTGAACGTCTTGCGGCCTTCGCCGTTCGCGATTGCCGCGGCTTTGATGTTGCCCGCCTCCAGCGCCAGACTGGCCGATTTCTCGGCGGCCTTGGCGACAAGGTCGAGTTGCGTGCTGACATTACTGGCGCTTGACCCTAATACGGCCTGGCCGGCGATCTGTGCAACTTCCGACTGAAGATCCTTAAGTCGCTGCAACGCTTCCTTGGCGTCCGATTCAACTTCCTGGGCGTTCGAATTGGAGTAAGCCGAGATGATCGCGCGCGACAGACGGGATGCGTCGAGCCTTGCTATCAGCAACGCCGTCACAAGCCGCTGATTCTCGGAAGCGCCCTTGCTCAGCTCGATGACGGCTGCGTCAAGGACTGAATCGAGTTCTTTTGCGGCAGGCTGTCCCTGGCTTTTCCAGGTTTCGGCAGCCTTGTGGTTCGAGTTGAGCAGCGCGAGCTTGCCGGCCTGATCTTCAAGCTCATTCATCTGCTTGATTGGGCCTGCCGCCTGGTCGAGCATCCGCTTTCCGGCGTCGCTCGCCGCCCCGTAAAGTTCATCGCGCAGCTTGAGAACCTTATTGCGTCGCTCAAGCATCGTATTGAAATTATCCTGTGTGTCCTTGTCAGATACTGCCGCAAGCATCCTGTTCTGGGCGCGCTCCTGTCCCTGAATGCCGTCCATCACATCCGCGGCCTTCTTCATGCGGCCGGCCTCGCCAACAATACGCTGCTGCGCCTCGTCCAGCGAGGTCAGCCTGGTGTAGGCGATGGCGCCAGTGATCATCGACAGAACGATGACGGTGCCAAAAGCTCCGGCGAGCTTGCTCTTTACGGTCAACCTCATGTTCAAACCTCAGATTTTCTATCGGTGAGCTCAGCTCAGGATGCGTTCCATGTTCGGAACGATGACGAACTCTTCACGCCACTTGGTGATGAAGCGGATAAATTCCGGATTCCAGTGCATGCCGACCCGCGGCGTCGGCTGCACGTCGGCCGGCGAGATTTCCGTCACCTCGTAAACCTTGTCGGCGACCACGCCGACCAGCACCGGGTCGCCGTCGATCTTGATCTCCAGCACCACGATGCGGGTGTCGGCGGTGCTTTCGGCCTTCGGCATGCCGAACCGCACCCGCAGGTCGGCGAGCGGGATGACATTGCCCCTGACATTGACGACCGACGGCAGGAACGGCCGCGCCCCCGCCACCCTCGTGGCCGGGACCGGATCGATGATTTCCCGAACCAGGTCGGAGTCGAGGGCGAACACTTCGTCGCCGATTCCCAGCATCACCACCTGCATCAGCGCGGCGGCTTCGCCGGCTTCCGGTTTGCGCTCGATTACACTCTGATTCATCAGGCGGCCTCTTTGAGCGGTTTGTCGGCCAGACCCTGGCCCGCCGCGATCAGCTGTGCGACATCGAGGATCAGCGCGGCGCTGCCGTCGCCGAGGATGGTGGCACCGGAAAACATCGTCACATCGGAATGAAGTTTCGACAGCGACTTGATCACCGACTGGTGGCTGCCGATGATCTGATCGACGATCAGCCCGACGCGAGTCTCGCCGGATGAGGCGATAATGATCTTCTGATGACGGTCGGGCTCGCCGGCGGCGTCGAACAGGCTCCTTAGCCGTACGAACGGCACCAGATCGCCACGCATGTTGAGGAAGTCGCGGCCGCGCGCGCGTTCGTCGGCGGACGACAGCTCGGCGCATTCCTCGACCGCGGAGAGCGGAATGATATAGCGGCCCTCGCCGACCCGGATCAGCAGTCCCTCGATGATGGCGAGCGTCAGCGGCAGACGGAGCGTCACCGTAGTGCCCTGGCCCGGCGCGGTCGAAATGTCGATCGATCCGCGCATCGCCTCGATGGTGCGCTTGACCACGTCCATCCCGACGCCGCGGCCGGACAGCGCGGACACCACCTGGGCGGTGGAGAAGCCGGGATGAAACAGGAACTGGTGGATGTCCTGATCCGACATCACAGCGCCCGGCGCAATCAATCCCTGTTCTTCGGCTTTCGCCCGAATCCGCACCGTGTTGAGGCCGGCGCCGTTGTCGCGGACGGTGACCAGAACCTGCGCGCCGGCATGGGTGGCGGCAATTTCGATCCGGCCGATATCGGTCTTTGCGGCAGCGACCCGGCTTGCGGTGTCCTCGATGCCATGGTCGATGGCATTGCGGATCAGATGGACCAGCGGATCGGCCAGCCGCTCGATCATGGTCTTGTCGAGCTCGGTATCCTCGCCCGAGGTGATGAAGTCGACCGGTTTGCCGAGATCGCGGGAGAGATCGTGCACCAGCCGGCGGAAGCGGCCGAACAATGATCCGATCGGCACCATGCGCGCGCCCATCGTGGTGTCGCGCAGGCTGGCGGCGAGCCGCTCGATTTCCTCGGCGATCGCCTTGATCGAAATATCGTCGGTGGCCGCCGCCAATTGGCTGAGGCGGGCCTGGGCGATCACGAGTTCGCCGACCCGGTCCATCAACTCGTCGAGACGTTCGGCCTGGACGCGCACGGTCGCGTTCGCCTTGTCGTCGGGGCGCTTGGATTCTTCGCGCTTCTTTTCCACAGGCGGCGCCGGCTGGCTGGCGGCGCTTGGCGCCGACGGCGGCAGATCGCCCGCCGGCCCGGCAGGCTGCAATGGCGGCGCCATCTCCATTGCTGCAAGCGGCGCCTCGGTTGCGGCCAGCGGCCTGCAATCGAGTTTCATTTCGTCCTGGACGAAGATGAAGACGTCGTCGATGGCGTTCCGCTCGCAGTCGCTGTGCAGCGTCACATCCCATTTCAGGAAGCAGTGTTCCGGATCGAGCTCATCGAGAAACGGCACATCGTCGGTCAGCGCCATCACGAAGCAGGCGCCCAGTTTGCCGAGGTCGTCCAGCAGGTCGAGCGGGTTGGAGCCGTTGCGGAGGATGTCGCTGTCGAACTCGATATGAAGCTGCCATCCGACCCGGGCCTGCGCCGCAACCGGCGAGGCCTCGACCGGATGTCCTTCGGTCGGCTTGTAGCCGTCGGGCTCGACCAGGCGATGCAGATCGTCGAGGATGGCGTCGCCGATGATCGAGTCGGTGGTTTCGGGCGCTTCGATCAGGGTCCGGATGTAATCCTTGGCGGCGAGCGCCACGGAAATGAGATCCTGGTTCGGCTTGATCTCGCCTTTGCGCACCCGGTCAAAGGCGGTTTCGAATTCGTGCGTGAAGCTCGCCACGGCGTCGAAGCCGAACATCGCGCCGGAACCCTTGATGGTATGCAGCGCGCGGAAGGCCGTATCGACCAGATCCCTGTCGTCCGGGCGCAGGCCGAGATCCAGCAGGGCGCCTTCCAGGGCGTCGAACAGTTCGCTCGCTTCCTGTCGAAATACTTCGGCCGGATCCAGTGTGGTCATGATCGCACCAGTTTGCTGACGACGGTGAGAAGCTGCTCCGGCTTGAACGGCTTGGTGATCCAACCGGTAGCGCCGGCCTTCTTGGCCTCGAGCTTGACGGCCTCGCTGGACTCGGTGGTCAGGAACACGATCGGCAGCCCCAGCAAAGCCGGCAAGGCGCGCAGCGCCCGTATCAGTTCCAGGCCATTCATGACCGGCATGTTGAGGTCGGTGATGACGAGATCGAAACGACTGGCCTTGGCCTTTTCCAGCCCCTGGGCGCCATCGCCCGCCTCGGTCACATTGTGCCCCGCAGGCGCGAGCGTGACCTTGATCATCTGGCGGATACTGGGTGAGTCGTCGACGGTCAGAATGTTTGCCATTACTTGGTCTCGCCTGGTTGAGCGGAGTGGCTGTCGGGCATTGCGCGGCCGGACACGCCGGCGCGAGCAATCGCCGAGCGGAGCACTTCCGAAACCGCGGTCAGGCTGACGCGGTTGCCGAGGTGGCGCGCGGTCTTGGCGGTCGAGAGCAGAAGCTGAACCGCGGTGACATCGGCCTTGTCGACACCGGAGCAATCGAGTTCCAGCTTCTGCTGGGCCGAAAGCGCTTTGCAGATCAGATCGTAGACAAGACGAATGCCGCCGATGCTGCAGTCGGCGGGAAGACGAAGCAGCTGCTGCGGTTCTGGCTGAATTTCCATGGCATCATGCTCGAACTGGTCGATGTCGACGAAATGCGCCAGGCTCGTCGGCCTCGACAATTGGTGACCAGAAAGCGCAGAGGGACAGCGGGAGCGAGGCGAAGGTCGATTCGAGGAACGTTCGATCCATCAAGCGATATGGCGCGCACCCTTCCTGATGGTTAATTTCGTTCTCCGTCAAACTACGGACAACCTGGGGATGCCGACGGGGCCATGCGCGCAGTATGGGCCGGCGGCGAGGCGATCTGTCCGGCCGCGCGCGGCATCGGGCAGCGAATTGCCGGTGCCGAGCAAGCGGCACTGCAGTCCGCACACCCATGCTACGCGGCGACAGACCGGGCAACCGCCGCTGGGACTTCTCCCCGCAATGGCAAATGCACCGCTCGTCCAACCCGGCGGCGCCCTGACATCGTCTGCCACCGCCCGCATCATCACCGATCTGTGAAGGGCGCCTTGGCGACTTTTGTGGCTGGACGCCCTCGGCACCGCAGCGCCGCACCGACAGGGCCTCCTGCTCGGCTTCGGGGTTGCTCGGCAAGATTGATAATGATCGCGCCGATCAGAAAGAAGACTGCTCAGGGGCTGATCGACAGGACAACGTCCTCCGAAAAGCGGTATTTGAACGTCGGCATGCCCGAATCGCTGTTGCAGGCGCGGACCAGGCGACGGCCTGAAATTAAGGCCTCATTTAGGTTTGATTAAGGCCTCATTAAGCATGGAAAATGCTTGTTCTCCAATCGGTTGGGAACTTTCTGACTGTGACCTATGGGTGACAGCATTTTACGCAAAAGCTGTCTAAGTGCGCGCCATGGATGGAGCCGACACGCGGCCAATCTCAAATGATCTGCTGGAGACTAAAACCAATGAAAAAGCTTCTACTCGGAACTGTGGCCCTCGTCGCCCTCGGCGCGACCGTGCCAGCACTTGCCGCCGATCTTCCGGCTCGCGCCCCCTACACCAAGGCTCCGGTCTATGCGGCGCCGATCTACAACTGGACCGGCTTCTACATCGGCGGTCACATCGGCGGCGCTTTCGCCGGCAACAACAGCCTGACCGGCAGCGATGGCCGCTTCCTCGGCGGCGTCCAGGGCGGTGCCGACTATCAGTTCGCGACCAACTGGGTGCTCGGTATCGAGGCGCAGTACAGCTGGCTCACCAACAACAACAACGGCGTATTGTTTCCGGGCGGCACGCTCGTGAGCACCAACAGCAACCAGCTTGGATCGGTCACCGGTCGGCTCGGCTACGCCTGGGGCCCCGCGCTGCTGTACGCCAAGGGCGGTTATGCCTTCAAGGATAGCGACGGCGTGACCGCGACGGTTGGCGGCGTGCCGGTGGCCTTCACCACCGACAGCAACCACCGCGACGGCTACACCGTCGGCGCCGGTGTCGAATACATGTTCGCCCCGAGCTGGTCCGCCAAGCTGGAATACATGTATTACAACTTCGGCAGCACCAGCTTCACGACCGGCCCCGTTGGCCTCGTCGGCGCCCGGTACCGCGACGACGAAAACACCGTCAAGGCTGGCCTGAACTATCGCTTCAACTGGGGTGGCCCGGTGGTTGCCCGGTATTGATCCGCATCTGATCTGATCGAACTGACGGAAAGGCCGGCCTCGAGCCGGCCTTTTTGTTTTTGACTGCCCAATAATCGCGCAACCCCTCAAATTCTCCCGATTTTGTTAACCGGGTAACGAGATACTGCCGCCCGACCGGGATCCTGACGGATTCAGCAGCGGGGCGGGGGCGACATGGCGGCGCGATTTGGCATCGGCAAACTTGGTTGGCTGTTGAGATTTCTCCGCCCGCAATGGGGCGTCAGGGGCAGCCTGTTCGCAGCCTTCGCTGTGATCGCCGGCATGGCCATCGTCATCAGCGTTGGCGCGGGCATGGTGCTGGGCGACCTCGGCAGCCTGATGCTCGATCTCAGCGGGCGCGATATACCGCGGCTCTCGGCAAGCCTGCAGCTCGAGGCCCAGAGCGCCAGCCTCGCCAGCCAGGGACCGGCCTTGTTGGCGTCGCAGAGCCAGGAGATGCTGAACGAACGCTCCAAATTAATGAAGCAGACCCAACAGGTTACGATGGAGAAGCTGGGCCAGATCATCGAGCTCGGCGCCGACAAGGCGGTCGTCTCCGCGCTCAGCGAAACCGTCAAGAACATCGACGACACCATCAAGAGTCTCGGCGCCGCCGCCAAGGAACGGCTCGACGCCGGGGCAGTTCACGAACAGCAATACGAGGCGCTCCGCAAGGCACAGGCCGCCTTCGTCGCCGCGTCCGGCCCGGCGATGATGGACGCACAAGCCAGGATCAATGCGGTTCTTGGCTCCGCCAATCTCTCGCAGGACGACGCCGTCGAGGCTGCGCGGTCGGTCGAGCAGCTCGGCAACATCATCGCCAATACCAACCTGTTGGCTTCCGACATGACGGCGGCACTCGCCGCCGGCAACAGCGACGCGCTGGAGCCGATCGAGAAGGCATTCAAGACCGTCCAGAGCGGCGTCAAATCGAACCTCGACACCCTCCTCAGCAACGACGGCACCGCCGCCCTGAAGGACGCCGCGTTGAAGTTGCTGGCGCTTGGCGAGGGCAAGACCAGCGTCTTCAAGATTCGCCAGAAGGAACTCGACGCCGACGATTACGGCCAGCTCATCCTTGAAGAAACCCGCAAGCTGAATATCGGCCTGGGCATCAGCGTCAGGCAACTCGTCGATGCGGTGAAGACCGAAACCGACAGCTCGACCGCACGGGCCGGGCAGAAGATCTCGTTCGCGACGCGGGTCATGGTTGCGCTTGGCAGCCTCACTTTGGTCGGGTCAGCGCTGTTCGTCTGGCGCTATGTCGGCGGCAACATCCTGCGGCGGATCGGCAATCTGCAACGCTCGATGCAGCTATTGTCGGCCGGCGATCTCGAAACGGAGATCTATCGCAGCAGCCAGCACGACGAGATCGCGGCGATGGCGAGTTCGCTGCAGATCTTCCGCGAAAGCATGCTCGAAGCCCGCGCGCTGAATGCCGATCAGGACAAGGATCGCATCGCCAAGGCCGAACGCGCCTCCCGCATGGAAGCCCGGATCGTCGAATTCGAGGCCACCGTCCGCGGCGCGCTGGACAGCCTGCAGCAATCGGCCAATTCCATGCAGAGCACCGCGCAAAGCATGTCGGCGAGCGCCGACCAATCCAGCGCGCTGGTCAACGCGGTGGCGTCCGCCGCCGAGGAAACCTCGGTCAATGTGCAGACGGTATCCTCGGGCACCGAGCAATTGTCGTCGTCGATCTCCGAAATCGGTCGCCAGGTGGTCACCTCGGCGCAAATTGCCCGCAAGGCGGTCAATGAAGCCGGCGCAACCGACGCCACCATGCAGGGGCTTGCCGAAAACGCCGGCCGCATCAGCGTCGTGGTCGACCTCATCCAGGTCATTGCGTCGCAGACCAACCTGCTGGCGCTCAACGCCACCATCGAGGCCGCGCGCGCCGGCGAAGCCGGCAGGGGTTTTGCGGTGGTCGCCTCCGAGGTCAAGAGCCTCGCCAACCAGACCGCCAAGGCGACCGACGAAATCCGCTCGCAGATCGCCAATGTGCAGCAGGTGACGACGTCGGCGGTCGGCGCGATCCGAAACATCGGCCAGACCATCAGCGAGATCAACGAGGTGACTACCGCGATCGCCGCCGCGGTTGAACAGCAGGGCGCGGCGACGCGCGAGATCGCCCGCAACATTCAGCACGCCGCCGGCGGCACATCCGAGGTTTCGAGCAATATCATCGGGGTCAGCACCGCCTCGGCCAAGGCCGGATCGGCCGCCAGCGAAGTGCTGAGCGCGTCCGGCGCGCTGCGCCACGAGACCGACGTCCTGCGTTCGGAAATCGACGCTTTCCTCTCCAATATCCGGGCTGCCTAAGAGTTTCGCCATGCGCCGCAGGTTCAAGCCTGCGCTCGCAGCGCATGGTTGGGCCGGCTTTGCCGGTGTTAAAGTCACCGCGGCCGTGTTTTGGCGAAATCGCGGTCGTTTTTCGGCTGGCGCCAGGTCGATTGTGCGGCTAAGTCGATTGTGCGGCTTGGTCGATGGCACTCAAGCTGACGGACGTTGCGACATCAGGCGATGCATTCAAAAACAGACACGGTTCAGTCCTCGGTCGAAGCGCTGCGCTACCCCTGGGAAACTCCCCCCGGCCCCGATCAGGTCGTCGAGGTCAGGCCAGGCGTGCTGTGGGTCCGGCTGACGCTGCCGTTCCGTCTCAACCACGTGAACATCTATCTGCTCGCCGACGACGACGGCTGGGCGATGGTGGATTCCGGATTCGGCAACGAGGAATCGATCGCGGCCTGGACCGCGCTGTTCGAGGGTCCGCTGGCCCACGTCAGGATCACGCGGCTGATCGTTACCCATTCGCATCCCGACCACGTCGGTCTGGCGGGTTGGATCGTCGAGCGCTTCAATTGTCCGCTGCAGATGTCGCAGGTCGAGTACCTGCAATCGGTCTACCATCAGAACCGCGGCACCGAAGAGCGCAAGATGGCGCAGCGCTTGTTCTTCCGGCGTCACGGCATGGACGAGAATCTGACCGACAAGCTGCTCGGCCGCGGACAGGATTACCTGAAGCGGGTTTCGATCCTGCCGCCGTCCTATCGCCGTATCTCCCATGGCGAGGAGATCTGCATCGGCACCCGGCGCTTCAAGGTCATCACCGGGGGCGGCCATGCGCTCGATCAGGTGATGCTGTATTGCGCCGCCGACAAACTGTTCCTGTCGGCCGATCAGGTGCTGAGCAAGATTTCGCCCAATGTCAGCGTCTGGGCCGTCGAGCCCGATCAAAACTCGCTCGGCGAATATCTGGCTTCCTTGGCGAGCCTCACCACCACCCTGCCCTATGACGTCCTGGTGCTGCCCGGCCACGGCGTGCCGTTTTACGGATTGAAGACCCGGATCAAGCAATTGGCCGACCATCACGAGGAGCGTTGCGGGCTGATCGCCGACGCCTGCCGGGAAAGCTCGAAAACCTCCAAGGAACTGGTGCCGGTGGTGTTCCACAAGCACGTTCTGGACGTGCATCAGATGGGCTTTGCCGCCGGCGAATTGATCGCCCATGTCAACTACATGCTGGTCGAAGGACGCCTGACCGCCGAGGAGGCCGACGGCGTGCTCCGATTCAGGACGACCTGACTTTCTCGGACATTTGCTGATCACGAGATTACGCGATCCAGTCCTTGCGCGGTACCCCCGCTTGAACATCGCGGCCTCGGCGGCCAGCATGTTGATCTGGATCAAGTTTTGTCCGCCGCTGGAAGCAACCCGGCTCCCCGCCGACCTGGTCCAAAAAGGCCGATTTCGGCTCGACAGCAAAGCTGGAAACGATCTAAAAAGGCCAGAGGCCGCTCCGGCCTCAGCTTCCGTTCCAGGTTTTGCGATGGATTACAGCGAATTCTTCAGTGCCGCCCTCAACCGCCTGCACAAGGAGCGGCGCTACCGGGTTTTCGCCGATCTCGAGCGGATCGCGGGCCGGTTTCCCCACGCGGTGTGGCATTCCCAGAAGGGTCCGCGCAACGTCGTGATCTGGTGCTCGAACGACTATCTCGGCATGGGGCAGCACCCGAAGGTGATCGGCGCCATGGTCGAGACGGCGACCCGGGTCGGCACCGGCGCCGGCGGCACCCGCAACATCGCAGGCACCCATCATCCGCTGGTCCAGCTCGAGCAGGAGCTGGCCGATCTGCACGGCAAGGAGGCGGCGCTGCTGTTCACCTCCGGCTATGTCTCGAATCAGACCGGCATCGCCACCCTCGGCAAGCTGATTCCGAATTGCCTGATCCTGTCGGATGCGCTCAACCATAATTCGATGATCGAGGGTATTCGCCAGTCCGGCTGCGAGCGCCAGGTGTTCCGCCACAGCGACATGGCGCATCTCGAAGAGCTGCTGCGCGCGGCAGGGCCCGACCGGCCGAAAATAATTGCCTGCGAGAGCCTGTATTCGATGGACGGCGATATCGCACCGCTTGCCAGGATCTGCGATCTCGCCGAGCGCTATGGCGCCATGACCTATGTCGACGAAGTTCACGCCGTCGGCATGTACGGTCCGCGCGGCGGCGGCATCGCCGAGCGCGACGGTGTCATGCACCGCATCGATATTCTGGAAGGCACGCTCGCCAAGGCGTTCGGCTGTCTCGGCGGCTATATCGCCGGAACCTCGGAGATGATCGACGCGGTGCGCTCCTATGCGCCCGGCTTTATCTTCACCACCGCGCTGCCGCCGGCGATCTGCTCGGCGGCAACCGCCGCGATCCGGCATCTGAAAACCTCGACCTGGGAGCGCGAGCGCCATCAGGATCGGGCCGCCCGCGTCAAGGCGATCCTGACTGCGGCAGGGCTGCCGGTGATGTCGAGCGAAACCCACATCGTGCCGTTGTTCGTCGGCGATCCCGAACGCTGCAAGCGAGCCTGCGACATCCTGCTGGAAGAGCACAACATCTACATCCAGCCGATCAACTATCCGACTGTCGCCAAAGGCACCGAGCGCTTGAGGATCACGCCTTCGCCCTACCATGAGGACGGACTGATCGATCAGCTCGCCGAAGCGCTGTTGCAGGTCTGGGAGCGTCTCGGACTGCCGCTGCACGCGAAATCGCTGGCGGCCGAATAGCCGGGCTGGTCAGCCTGCTTCCATGCTCCCGCAGAGGTTGGCGCGGTCAGGCAAGCGTGATTTCCGGGCGGTTACAGGTCCCGGAGCCGGTTGGGCGACCCGACGCTGATGGAAACCTGACGGGAAATCGCTGTCGCTTGCCGTGGCGCAAAGCGTTAGATTGCCGACCGATCGGGGCTTTGGCCTCCACAGGGAGCAAGCGCGATGCTGCACGACTGGGGCGTGATCGCAGCCGCATTCGGCTACATCGGGTTCCTGTTCTTCGTTGCCAGCCATGGCGACCGGCTGTCGCCGACACAGCGCGGTCGTGCCAGCGCGCTGATCTACCCGCTGTCGCTGGCGATCTATTGCACCTCGTGGACTTTTTTCGGCTCGGTGGGCTTCGCCACCCGCACCAGCGTCGATTTTCTCGCGATCTATATCGGTCCGATCGTGATGATCGCGTTCTGCACGCCGTTGCTGCGGCGGGTGATCCAACTGGCAAAATCGCAGAACATCACCTCGATCGCCGATTTTATCGCCGCCCGCTACGGCAAGAGCCAGGCCGTGGCCGCCACCGTCGCGCTGATCGCCATCATCGGATCGGTTCCCTACATCGCGCTGCAGCTCAAGGCCGTGGCATCGTCGCTTGAAACCATCCTCAGCGAAGACCAGGCCTTCTCCCATATTCCGGTCATCGGCGACATCGCGCTGATCGTCACGCTGGCGATGGCGGTGTTCGCGGTGCTGTTCGGGACCCGGCAGACCGACGCCACCGAACATCAGCATGGCCTGATGCTCGCGGTCGCCACCGAATCGATCGTCAAGCTGGTGGCCTTTCTCGCGGCCGGCGCCTTCGTCACCTTCTGGATGTTCAGCCCGGTCGAACTGATCGACCGCGCGATGAAGACCCCCGAAGCGGTGCGCACCATCGACTATGTGCCCTCGGTCGGAAACTTCATCGCCATGGCGCTGCTGTCGTTTTGCGCGATCCTGCTGCTGCCGCGCCAGTTCCACGTCAGCGTGGTCGAGAATTCCAGCGATGCCGAGGTGGGGCGCGCGCGCTGGCTGTTTCCGCTGTATCTGATCGCCATCAACCTGTTCGTGATTCCGATCGCCATCGCCGGACTGGTGATCTTTCCGTTCGGCGCGGTCGACAGCGACATGTATGTGCTGGCGCTGCCGATGGCGGGCAATGCTCCGCTGCTCAGCATCGGCGTCTTTGTCGGAGGAATGTCGGCGGCGACCGCCATGGTAATGGTGGAATGCGTCGCGCTTTCGATCATGGTCTCGAACGATATCGTCTTGCCGCTGGTGCTGCAGCGCAGTCCCGAATCGCGCACCGCCAGCAAGGATTTTGGCGACTTCCTGCTCAGGGTTCGCCGCTTTTCGATCTTCGCCATCATGATAATAGCCTATCTTTACTATCGCGTGCTCGGCAACGCCCAATTGGCGGCGATCGGGCTATTGTCCTTCGCGGCCATTGCGCAGCTGGCACCGGCGTTCTTTGGCGGCCTGTTCTGGCGACGCGCCACCGCGCGGGGCGCCATGGGGGGCATGCTGGTCGGTGTTGCGGTCTGGATCTATACATTGTTCCTGCCGAGCTTCCTGGAAGGCAATACCGCCGGCCTGTTGCTGCTGCAGCACGGTCCGCTCGGCATCGAGGCGCTGCGCCCGCAAGCCTTGTTCGGCGCCGATCTGCCGCCGCTTCTGCACGGCGCCCTGTGGAGTCTGTCGCTCAACCTGTTGACCTATATCGTGCTGTCGCTGGCGCGCCAGCCGTCCTCGATCGAACGATTGCAGGCGGATCTGTTCGTGCCGCGCGCGCTGGCGCCGATCGCGCCGACCTTCCGGCGCTGGCGCACCACGGTGACCGTGCAGGACATCCAGAGCACGGTGGCGCAGTATCTCGGTCCCGACCGCGCCCGTCAGTCGTTCGAAGCCTTCGCGGCCGCCCGCCACCTCCGCCTCGGACCGGCCGCGCCGGCCGACTTCGAGTTGCTGCAGCATGCCGAGCATCTGATCGCGTCCTCGATCGGGGCGGCGTCCTCGCGTCTGGTGATGTCGCTGTTGCTGCGCAAGCGCACCGTCTCCGCCAAGGCGGCGCTGAAACTGCTCGACGATTCCAACGCCGCGTTTCATTTCAACCGCGAGATATTGCAGACCGCGCTGAACCATGTGCGGCAGGGCATCGCCGTGTTCGACGTCGATTTGCAGCTGATCTGCTCAAACCGGCAGTTCGGCGAACTGCTCGGCCTGCCGCCGCACCTCGTGCAGCTCGGAATTCCCTTGAAGGAAATCCTTGAATTCATGGCCTCGATCAGCCCGCCCGGGTTCGGCGACAGCGACGCCTTGATGCAAATGCGCCTGGCCGCCTATACCAGCGAAGGCGAGCCCTACCTGGAACGGCTGCCGGATCGTCACATGGTGATCGAGGTGCGCACCAACCGGATGCCCGGCGGCGGGCTGGTGATCACCTTTTCCGACGTCACGCCGAGCTTCGAGGCCGCCGAAGCGCTGGAACGCTCCAATGCGACGCTGGAAAAGCGGGTACGGGATCGCACCGAGGAGCTCACCCGTCTGAACTCGGAACTGGCGCTGGCCAAGAGCACCGCCGAGGACGCCAACATCTCGAAGACGCGATTTCTGGCCGCGGCGAGCCACGACATCCTGCAGCCGCTGAACGCGGCACGGCTCTATGTGACCAGCCTGGTCGAGCGCCAGAGCGGCGGCGAGGATTCGCGGCTGGTCGAAAACATCGACGATTCGCTGGAGGCGATCGAAGAAATCCTCGGCGCCCTGCTGGATATTTCGCGGCTCGACGCCGGCGCCATGACGACGTCGATCACGAGCTTCAGGATCGGCGACCTGATGCGTTCGCTTGAAATCGAGTTTGCGCCGATCGCGCGGGCCAAGGGGCTGAAGCTGACATTCGTGCCGTGTTCGATGCCGGTGGAATCCGACCGCCTGTTGCTGCGGCGGCTGCTGCAGAACCTGATCTCCAACGCCATCAAATATACCCCGCGCGGGCGCGTGCTGGTCGGTTGCCGGCGCCATGGCCAATCGTTGCGGATCGGCATCTACGATACCGGCGTCGGCATCCCCATCTTCAAGCGCGGCGAGATCTTCAAGGAATTTCACCGGCTGGAGCAGGGCGCGCGGATTGCGCGCGGGCTTGGACTAGGGCTGTCGATTGTCGAGCGCCTGGCGCGCGTCCTCAACCACGGCATCGCGCTCGACTCCAATCGCAGCGGCGGTTCGTTGTTTTCGGTCACGGTGCCGACCGCGCAGGCCGTCAATCATACCGCGGCGGTCACCAGCGCGACCCCGCTTGCCAAGACGCCGATCAGCGGCTCGCTGATCGTTTGCATCGAGAACGATGCGGCGATCCTGGACGGCATGAAGACCCTTTTGACCGCCTGGGACGCCGAGGTCATCGCCGTGGCGGATCCCGATGCCGCCATCGAGGCGATCGAGACCGCGGGCGGACGGCTCACCGGTCTTCTGGTCGACTATCATCTCGACCGCGGCAACGGCGTCGCTGCGATCAGGGAGATTCGCCGCCGCTTCGGCGATACCATTCCGGCGATCCTGATCACCGCGGATCGCAGTCCGCATGTGCGGGCCGCGGCGCGGGAGGAGAACATCGCGGTGCTCAACAAGCCGGTCAAACCGGCCTCGTTACGGGCTTTGCTCGGTCAATGGCGCATCCAGCAGATGGTCGCCGCTGAATAGCCGAACGGCATTTTTTGCTTGCGCGTAATCTGATCGGCGTCGGATGCGGTGCTGCCCTATTGCGGCGAGGAGGTGCCCTGCCGCCACTGGCCGCCGGCAATCTTCGCGGCGGCAATCACGGCCTGGGTGCGGCTCTCGACGCCCAGCTTTTGCAGAATCGCGGACACATGCGCCTTGATGGTCGCCTCCGACACGCCAAGCTCGTAGGCGATCTGCTTGTTGAGCAGGCCTTCCGACAACATCATCAGCACCCGCACCTGCTGCGGCGTCAGCGTCACCAGCCGGTCGCGCAGGCGGGTCATATCGGGGTCGACGGCGGATGACAGGTCGGTGTCCGGTGGAACCCAGACGTCGCCTTCCATCACTTTCCCGATCGCGTCGCGCAAGGTCTCGACCCCGAAGCGCTTGGGAATGAACCCCGAAGCTCCGAAATCCAGCGACCGGCGGATGGTGCCGCCATCGTCGCTGGCCGATACGATCACCACCGGGATCGCCGGATATTGCGCGCGCAGGTAGATCAGGCCGGAAAATCCGCTGATTCCAGGCATCGACAGGTCGAGCAGGATCAGATCGACCTCCGAATCCCGCTCCAGCAGCGAGGTCAGTTCGTCGAACGACCCCGCTTCATCAATCGTCGCCGAACTCACCACGCTGGCGACCGCCTGCCGCAACGCGTCGCGAAACAGCGGGTGGTCATCGGCGATCACGAGACGGGTGCTGACAGCGGTAGTCATTTTTTTCTTGCAAATGGGTTGCGGCAGCGCCGTGAACGCTTTTTGGAGGCCTGCCAAGCGCGTTCTTTGGCAATTGTCCCCTGCCGGACGAGCGCATGCAAGCGCGCAATATCGCTTTGCGGCAAAGCAGTTAACCCGGCTTCCGTTGTGCGCCGCAGCACAAAACAGACGATGCGGCATCCAATCCTTGGCAGGCCGGGAGTCGGGAAAAAACAGCGAGGCGGGCCAAAAGTCTTATTGGGGGACCTTTCACGGCGATGTTACCTTAAGGTGAACCTCCTGGATTAATCCGGCCAAGTCCGGCGACGGGGGCGAATTGCATCAACGATTTCGGGGAGCGAGCAATGACAATGGCTGCAACGGCGGGCCGCGAAGTCCGCACCGGGGGAATGACTGCCGAAGAGCGAAAGGTCATTTTCGCCTCCTCGCTCGGGACCGTTTTCGAATGGTACGACTTCTACATCTACGGAACGCTCGGCGCGTTCCTCGCCAAATACTTCTTCTCAAACGTGCCGCCGAATGTCGGCTTCATCTTCGCGCTGCTGGCGTTCGCTGCGGGCTTCGCGGTCCGCCCCTTCGGCGCGCTGATCTTCGGCCGTCTCGGCGACATGATCGGACGCAAATATACCTTCCTGATCACCATGGGCCTGATGGGCGTCGGCACCTTCTTCATCGGGCTGCTGCCGGGCTTTGCAACCTGGGGGATTGCCGCCCCGATCGTCCTGATCGCGCTGCGCCTGATCCAGGGCCTCGCGCTTGGCGGCGAGTATGGCGGTGCCGCGATTTACGTCGCCGAGCATGCGCCGGCCAACAAGCGCGGCTACTACACTTCGTGGATTCAGACCACGGCGACGCTCGGTCTGTTCATGGCGCTGCTGCTGATTCTCGGCATCCGCACCTGGATGGGCGAAGCGGCGTTCGGCGAGTGGGGCTGGCGCGTTCCGTTCCTGCTGTCGGGCATCCTGCTCGTCGTCTCGATCTGGATCCGAATGAGCCTGAACGAGTCGCCGGTGTTTGCCAAGATGAAGGCAGAGGGCACCACGTCGAAGCGGCCGCTGGGCGAGGCGTTCGGCGAATGGTCGAACGCCAAAATCGCAATCCTGGCCTTGCTGGGCGCGACCGCGGGCGAAGCCGTCGTCTGGTACGGCGGACAATTCTATGCGCTGTTCTTCCTGACCCAGACCATCAAAGTACCGGCCGTGACCGCGCAGATCATGATCGTGATTGCGCTGGCGCTCGGCACACCCGGATTCGTGATCTTCGGCTGGCTGTCGGACAAGATCGGTCGCAAGCCGATCATTCTGGCCGGCTTCCTGCTGGCGGCGCTGACCTACTTCCCGATCTTCAAGGCGATCACCCACTACGCCAATCCGAAGCTCGAGACCGCGCTTTCGGCAGCGCCGGTGACCGTGATCGCCGATCCCGGCGAATGCTCGTTCCAGTTCAAGGCGACCGGAACCGAAAGTTTCACCACGAGCTGCGACGTGGCCAAGTCCGGCCTCGTCAATCTTTCGGTGAACTACAACAACGAAGTCGCCCCGGCCGGGACCAAGGCCAAAGTGAAGATCGGCGAACAGACGCTGTCGGCTGACAGCCCCGATTTCGCCAAGGCTCTGCCTGCCGCGATCAAGGCTCACGGCTATCCGGCCTCGGCCGATCCGGCCGACATCAACGAGGTCATGACGGTGGTCATGCTCTGGCTGCTGGTGGTCTATGTGACCCTGGTCTACGCGCCGATCGCCGCATGGCTGGTTGAACTGTTCCCGAGCCGCATCCGCTACAGCGGGCTGTCGCTGCCCTATCACATCGGCAACGGCTGGTTCGGCGGCTTCCTGCCAGCCACCGTGTTTGCGATCGCGGCCGCTACCGGAAACATCTATTCCGGCCTGTGGTATCCGGTCGGGATCGCTGCCATGAGCCTGATCATCGGCTTGCTGTTCCTGCCGGAAACCAAGGACGTCGACATCAGCAAGACCTGAGATTGATCGGGCGGCGGCTGCCGCCCGATCCGGACCATCTCGACGAACCGGCCGCGGATCGCTCCGCGGCCGGTTCCGTTTTCACCTCGTGGCGCCGATGAATTGCAGCACGATCTCGCGGCGGTGCGGGCGGGCTCGATGCTCGATCAGGTAGATCGCCTGCCAGGTTCCCAGCGCGAGTTCGCCCTTCACGACGGGGACATGCAGCGAACTTGCCGTCAGCATGGTTTTGACATGCGCCGGCATGTCGTCCGGGCCTTCGGCGTCATGGGTCCATCCGGCGTCCTCGGGCGCCATCCGATCGAGCGCCAACATCAGGTCGTCGAGCACCGAGGGATCGGCATTCTCCTGAATCGCCAGCGACGCCGAGGTATGGCGGACAAACAGCGTCACCGCGCCCTCGCGGGCGCCGGCATCGACGACGAATTTTGCGACCTCAGTGGTGATATCGACGAAGCCCGGCCTTGAGGTCTGCACCGTCAGCAGCGACGAAACGATGGCGTCCGCGCCGACCGTCGACAGTGGAGAACGCGATGACGACCTGGGCGAAGCCATGAAATATCTCTCGATGTGCCGTTGCGGCGTTCGACGGGATCAAAAGTCGAAGCCCGTCATTCAATACCAGCTTCTCAAATCTTGCCGGTGACGTCCTTCTGCATCCGGTTGGCCATATCGACCAGCCGTCGCCAGGCCTGCTCCAGGAACGACATCATGCGATCCATGTCGCGGTCGCTCGGCAGCGGAATTTCGATTCTGCGCGCGCTATCGTCCAGTTTCGACTCGGGCTTTTTCAGCGAGTCGGTCTTCGGCAGCGGCTCGTCGATCTTGCCGGTTACGACAGCTTCGCGCTCGGCCAACTGCGCCTTCAGCTTCTCATTTTCGGTCTGCAGCCGGCCGATTTCCGCGTCGTATGCCGCGCGTTCGTCCGGCACTGCATAGCAGGCAAAGCCGGTGCCGGTGTCCGTGCAGGTCGACACCGCGCCGGTCCTGGTGTCGAGCCGGATCACGCCATCGGCGATCGGCGACATCGTATAACGGCCGTTCTCGGCATCGGGCATCGACTCCGCGGTGGCGGCGCCGAGCCCGCCGAGGCCGGATAACAGCGCGATGGCTGCGATCGAGATGGCGAACTTAAAGGGCGATCTGGCTGTCATGGCTAGGCTCCGCCGCAAGACCGATCAATCTTCCTGGTCCTGAACCTGCGAACGATAGGGCGTCCGGCCGGACTTCAACGCATCCGCGAGCAATTCGATCCGATCTTGGCCCCAGAACACCTCGCCGTCGAGCACATAGACCGGCGATCCGAACACATCGGCCGCCAGCGCATCCCGGCGGTTCTGTTCATAGGCTTTGCCGATCTCGTCGGACCCCGAGCGCTCGACCAGCGCTTTTCCGGGCAGTCCGGATTCGTCGGCCAGTTTAACCAGCGTGGCGGGATCGGCCAGGTTCATCTGATCTTCCCACACCGCCGCAAAAGCCCGGCGCAGAAATGGATCTGGATCGCGGCCGGCCTCGATCGCGGCGACCACGACACCATCGGCCAGCCGAGCATTGAACGGCCAGTTCGCCGGCTGCAGATGAAAATTCAGGCCACGTTTTTCGCGCCAGCGCTGCAGTTCGACCATCCGATAGCGCTGCCGCACCGGATGGCGCTTGAGCAACGGCAGGCCGCCGGTTTCGGAAAACAGATCGACTAGCACCACCGGCTTGTGATTCACCTCGAGATCGTAGGCGCTTGCGATCTCCCGGAACAATCTGTGCCCGATATAGGCCCAGGGGGATTGAAGCGAGAAATAATAATCGACCTGACGCGGCATGCGAACTCCGGAAAACATGGGTGCTCGCGGCCATCCCAACAGACCGGCCACGACCATGCAAGATCGCCCGGCGGGTGCGACCAGCGTGGGCTTAAAGAAGCCCGGGCCGGCGCAGTCGGCATCCGATCCAGCAACCGGCAAGTCATGCTTCAGCCAGGACCGTCGCAAATCCGCCGCTGGCACGGCCGGCCGCCTGCCCAGCTGTTGCACTGCGGCGGCATCCGTTGACAAGGTTCGCCGCGATTGGAAAAAATCAAGCTGAATCAATAAGCTAAGTGGTTATTGCACAATCTTGACTTGGTTGGATGCCCTCAGTATGGTCCGCGCGGCTTTTGAGGGTGACGGGGCGTCATTTCCATCAACCGCAGCATTGTTTCGGGTCTCCACGGCATGGCGGACGGCACGAACGACGGCGGATCTGGAAGTCGTGATC
>Ga0182030_10009698_pt1 | contig 19690 bp, 14 predicted proteins | sample 812S3MmetaG_FD_121299 | JGI IMG/M metagenome (GOLD analysis project Ga0182030, IMG submission 121299) | Permafrost microbial communities from Stordalen Mire, Sweden - 812S3M metaG (Illumina Assembly) | ecosystem: Environmental > Terrestrial > Soil > Wetlands > Permafrost | place: Sweden... | reverse complement strand
TGTTAAAATCTGGAACTCTCACTACAAGCGAAACCGCCCACAACCTGAAGGTCATGAAGTTCTCTGTTTCTCCTGTCGTACAGCGATCCGTCGAAGTCAAGAACGCCCAGGATCTCCCCAAACTTGTCGAAGGTCTTAAGCGTCTATCCAAATCTGATCCTTGTGTATTGACCTTCATCTCCCCATCTGGTGAGCACGTTGTTGCCGGTGCGGGTGAGTTGCACTTGGAAATTTGCTTGAAGGATCTAGAGGAAGATCACGCTGGTGTCCCTCTTCGCATCTCCGATCCCGTTGTCCAATACCGAGAGACTGTTACAGGAAAGTCCAGTATAACCGCATTATCCAAGTCGCCCAACAAGCACAACCGCCTCTACATGATTGCTGAACCCCTTGACGAGGAGGTTTCGAAGGAGATTGAGTCCGGCAAGATTGGTCCTCGTGATGATTTCAAGGCCCGTGCCCGTATCTTGGCCGATGACCACGGATGGGACGTCACAGATGCCCGAAAGATTTGGTGTTTTGGGCCTGACACCAACGGGGCCAACCTATTGGTTGACCAGACCAAGGCTGTCCAATATTTGAACGAAATTAAGGACTCTGTTGTCTCAGGGTTCCAGTGGGCTTCGAGAGAAGGTCCGGTTGCAGAAGAGCCCATGAGATCATGCCGATTTAACATCATGGATGTCACATTACACGCCGATGCTATCCATCGTGGTGGTGGACAACTCATCCCAACTGCCCGTCGTGTCTTGTACGCCGCCGCTCTCCTCGCTGAACCAGGTCTCCTCGAACCTGTCTTCTTGGTCGAGATCCAAGTGCCCGAGAACGCTATGGGTGGTGTTTATGGTGTCCTCACCCGACGTAGAGGTCATGTCTTCAACGAGGAACAACGACCAGGTACTCCTCTCTTCACCATCAAGGCTTACCTCCCTGTTATGGAATCTTTCGGCTTCAACGCAGATCTCCGATCGCATACCTCAGGCCAAGCTTTCCCTCAAACCATTTTCGATCACTGGCAGATTCTTCCTGGTGGGTCACCTATTGATGGAACCTCCAAGGTTGGTCAAATTGTGCAAGAAATGCGTAAGCGCAAGGGTATTAAGGTCGAGGTTCCAGGTGTTGACAACGTAAGTCTTTATCTACATCGGAAAACATTAGAGTCTCATGCTAACGATATTTTCAGTACTATGATAAGCTATAGATGCTTTCTATCTACATTGGTAGATTTCCCTCCTCGCCTCTGTACTTGCATCTAGCGTCCAGGGATTCCGTCCGCCGTTCTCCAAAATCACCAAAAAGTAAAAGAACCTATTCTTCACACTAGTCTCTGTGGTTGACTTGGTATAAAACGATGCTGGACGCTATGGTGGGCCCGCGAGCTTTCTTTCTCCTTTTTTTTTTGCTGTGTCTTATCTCAGTCTTCGTGTATGTAACTGCATGAAAATTGAAATACAATTAGAGCATACCACTTTGTCCCTTGATGTGATTCGAAAGCTCCCCCCAATTTTGTCTAAATTTCGTGTAATATATTTGTGACTGTTTTAAGGTAAAATTACACTTGGCTTCGTGAGAATGTCTTTTCGAAGTCTCAAAACCTGAAAATCATGTAACTTCCCGATTTGGATTTTTTGGGGCTGTGTTCATAGAAAATGATAGAAATACCTTATCAAGGTAAACCCTCTACAGTCTACCAATGTTTCATATGTTGTTTTTCTTAGTATCTAAGTCCATTGCCTCGGATATACCAGAAAACAATAGACAATGAAAGACTTAATCCCAGAAAGAAAATCTATAGCCTCGAATGTTCCCAAGGATGAGACAATAGAAATGCCAGATGAGTAAATGTAATCTCGAATGTCTCACGCTATGAGGGACAATGAGATTTCAGTTTCAATGCACTCAGCTTTGAAAGGAAGAGGTGGTCGACCTTATGTTGTGATAGGAAAGCAAAGGGATGTAAGATTACAGTTATAGGTTGGTGTTGGGGGAGCGTAAAGCTCTATAGTGTGGTTCATGAATATATTAAGGAGTGATGGTGCCCTATAGGTAGTAGAGGCGTAGATAATCTATATATGCTGCCTAGCGAGTCCCGTGACAGTTGGAATGGCTAGAGCAACATGGCGTATAATTATATATTTTGAAAAAGAAAAAGAAATGACTACGCACAAGGAAAGGATGAGAGAAGAACAATTATACAAAAGAATGGCTGGGCATGAGGAAAGAGGACATCACAACTAGATGTGAGGGAAGAGGAAAGGACAGTTATATAGAGGGAGAGGGAGAGGATGGCTATAAAAGGAGAGATGACTATACGAAATAACAAACGACAAGAGGGAAGAAGGATGCGAGGAAGGGATAGGAACGATGAGGAAAGGACAACTATCTGTGATGATAATGAAAAACGAGATGACTGCACGTGAGAAGGGACTGCCTGTCCAGTATTCTGGACGGGGGTCAGTTTGCCAAGAACCATAGAGCCCGCTACCTTAAGCCAATTTGGGGGTTGAATCCTAGGTAAGAACTGTTAAGTTTACAACCGGGGCTGGTTCTCAGATTTGAGGCAGTTCAACCCAGTCAACTAGTCAATTATAAATAGAGAGTTCGCTGCCAAATGGCTGGAAAGAGAAGACTTGGAAAAGGATAAGTCTACAACAAGAAAGGGACGCCTACTAGCATGTGTTGGGATAACGAGAGAAAGTGTGACGTACACGAAACAAAAAATTGCTACATGAGAGGAGAAGATACGAGGAAAGAACGAGGGAGGACGAAGAAGGACGAGCAAAAGACAAGTAAGTGCCTTATGCCTTCAACTCTAAGCTAGCTTAGATTAAAGGGTTATACAAGAAGAAAAGCCAATAATAAATCAAGTTTGACACTAATTGGCTAAAGCATTACATAATATACTATCTTCTATTTTAAATAGATTCTACTATTTATCGAAAAAGTCTTTGATTAGACAATAAATAAAGGCCAAAGACCCTTTTTATTTATTTATTTTTTAGTTCTATTAGTATCTAAATACCTTTTAGAAATAGTAAGAAAGTTAAAGGCTAGGTTGTGTGCTTGCAGCGTACCCTGTATCTTTCGTACCTGAGACCTGAAAGAAAGGAAGAGGGGACGGTCACATGCTCGGCTATTTTTAGTGGCTTTCTCAAGCATTAAGGTAGGCGGTGTGAATCTCACCGAGAAATACAACGGGCACAATCCATCCATACTTCCTGAATCTACCTATTGAATCAACAAACAGACTCGGCCTCAATCTACCAACGCGAGAGAGCGCAAGATTGCGCGACTGGCCTCAAGATGGGCCGCAAGCCAAACGGTATGTAGCTCTTGTGCTATTTCCAATACTCCATCTTCCTGATTGAGCTTCCCCTCCCTCCTTCCATAACACCCCACTCGTTATAACCCCCTCGTCGAAGTCTGCCTTATTGATCTTCCTTAGCTTTAATCCTCACTCATTTCCAACGAGGAGCTAAGCTCAATGACTCAAGCAATCGATACGAACATACCTGCAAAGCCTGCGGAGAGAAATTTCCAAAAGGCCGAATCGACTCACTCACGAACCATTTAGTCAAGAAATGCCCTGCTATATCTCTCCGAGATAGACAGAAGGCTTTACTTGAACTCAATAACCTCCCAGATCTCACTGAAGCCTCCCGTAATCGTAACGGCGATGTACAAATGAATGGACCTACCGTTGAGCTACCAATTGGCACGCGAAACTGGACTGCTCTCGAAACTCTCGCAGAGGTCTCCAGACAAATCGATATGAGTGAGAAACACGATGGCCATCCTTCTGAAGGTGCAGTCTCAGATAATCGTTCTCCTGAACAACAACTCTCTGGTCGACTTGAGCTCCAAGAACAATATACCCTCGACAACCCTCCGGTCAGCTACGAGCAGCGTGTACAGCGAGAGAAGAAAGGTGAGCTATGATAATATTCAGCATGCATCAAATGCCAAACTGACAATATAGCCGTAGGTCTCAAGGTCAATCGACAGGACCGTGATAACTCTCTTCCACTTAATTTCGCAACGCATCTTTCCCGCTCGCGCTCCGCCTCACCGAACCTCGCAATGGCCGCCGCTGCCGCCGCTGCAGCAACTCGTTTTATTCCATCTATGGTCGACCCTGCCTTACTTGCCGATGACTCCAACGATCAACACAACATGGAAGGAAAACACTCGACGCAAGGTCACCCCGAAGTAAACGCTGCAATGACTGAGAGCTTCTTTAACGGTGCACCAGAGCAACATGCTTCTTGGCCTATTCTCGAAGGACACGGAGGGGACATGTATCCAGACCCCGACAACATTGATCAAAACGTTGATGACACTGATTCTCCAAGAGCTGGCACTTATTCACGTATCGCTATGAATCCTGCTATGACGACTGAGTTTAGTGCAGAATACGGCAACGGCCAGAAGGCCAACAAACCCAAGGTCCGCGGCCGCTTCACCCCAGTACGTCGCAAAGAAGTTCAGGAAGTTAGGAAGATGGGCGCATGCATTCGTTGTAGAATGCTCAAGAAGCAATGCTCGCATGGCACTCCCTGCAATACGTGCAAGAGTGTCGAGCAAGCACGTTTGTGGAAGTCACCTTGCGTCCGTACAAGATTGGCCGAACTTGTCGAGATGTATTCCGCTGGCTTACATGCAGTCCTAGCCTACCACGAGGTCAATAAGTCCAAGAGTCGGGTCCAGTTTAGAAATTCGCCTCATCAGATCGAGGCTTCTCATTATCCTGAAACCACCATTTTCGCAGTGTTCAATGCTCTTGAGGGCCATGAGACCCCGGGAAATATCGATCCAGGCCTCAGTGGTGGCTTTGTTTCAAACACTTTTCGAATATTGGATAATGATACAGATGATCTCCCGACAAAGCTGGATGCGTACATGACCAGGATGTCACCAGTTCTTTTCGACAGAGAACCATCCCATTTTATGAACGTCACACTTAACACAGCTCATGCGCTTTCTATTCAGAAGCAAGACTCTCTCCTTGGGAAAGTTCTAACTCTTTGGGCATTTGTAAATATTATCGTCGACCATGAGCTTCACTGGACGCTTTCAGAGAGGATTGAGGCTACTTTTCAAGATGGACAAGGGCCTGCCATTGAACAAAATGCTGGCAATGGTACCTACGCATTGCTTTGTTTGCAGCTTAGTGCTGCAGCTGAGAAGAAGGCAGCGCAGATGTGCAAGGATGTCCTGAACAACATAGAACAACGATTGTTAGCTCGAACATCTAAATCCTCTTTCGAGACTTTCCTCGTTGCCATTATCCTCCTAAACTGCTTCGAGAAATCCACTTGGCTGTTCGAGTCCTGGGGTGAAGATGGATTCAAATCTCGCTGGCCTTTGGACAAACCACCTGCTTTCTATGCATCCCAAGGCGATAGGGTTACAAATATGTTGCAGATGCTGTTGAGAATGAGGAGTGTCCTGCCAACGACCTCTAAAAGAGCTGAGGATGGAATTTTGATTGCAGATGGCGATCAAATCGCAAGAGATTATTTCGAGAAGCTACTACTAAACTGTGAGTGTATCACAGTCTATAAAAACGTGCTGACTAACCTGAAAAGACGACGATGTCGTTGAGAAGCAGACTAAACACGAGTTCGTGGCTACAAATTCTCGTTGTTATGAATTGCGCTTCTGCTCACAACTCCTTGTTTCTCCTACGACAACCTGATTTGTGCCTGAAAGTTATCAAAGAATTTATCAATGGTCTTTCATAGAGCATAAATTCGACAATGACAAATATGACAGTAATAAAAACTGGTACTGCTTGGAACAATATTCCTCGCAGGCTAAATTTAACACTTAAACAGTCGACTAGCAGGAGATCTAACAGTTTCCCTCAAAGTCTTGGGTTTTTACACATTTTGTGGAGCATGTTTCAAGGTCTTTCTTTCTTATATCGCCTGGTCTTCTGGGCCAGACTTGGTGTTATCAGGTGGGAAAGTGGCCTCCTCTGGTTTTCATGGAACGTATGGAGTTAATGGAAGGGAGCATGGTAGTGCTTCACTTGTTGCTCGTTGCATGCCCCCCTGGAATTCATCTACCAGATAGCACATCATTGTCGTCGCCTTGACTTGGTGGCAGAACTGTATTGTAATTATAAGTCAATTTCACAACCAATCAAAAGTACATTATCAAGCTCTAATGTAGCAAATGAGACTGAGTAGCTGGTGATTCCCAGTGGCACATTCAGATTGTAAGAACATGATTTTATATAACAGTATTGAGCAAAGCACACCAATTAACACAAAAACGCCCATCATTAGCTTGAAGATTCTCATTCAATGGCTTTTATTATCTCAATACATCATAATATATCATATCCTTCAACAGATGCACGAACAATTTCCTAGACTGGAGTCGCAATAACCCTCTCAGCTCGACCCCTTGGCTTCTTAAAGCAAGTAAACTCGCTTCTTGACGCTTCTCTCAGTCTCTTTAACACAGCCCTCATTTCCGGTAATTCATTTTGCAATTTCGTTCTCGCCTCATTATCCGTGCCCTTGTCCAATTCTTGATAAATCTGACTTTGGGTGTCGCTGGCTCTTTCCGTCATATACTGGTTTAGAGTTTGTGCAACAAACTCGACATCGAGGGTGGCTTGCATTAGAGAAGATAAAGTGTAGCGTTGTCGTTGCTTGAAGGCTTCAAGAAGCTCACGGGATATTTGCTCCAAGAGAAAGGATAGCACCTGATTAGTTAGGGATGATGCGGTAGTCGATACTTGGGTATGAACCAGCACAAGGCTGAGAAGCGCTTCATAGACATAGGATCGAACCTCGTTCGGCTTTTCGTTGAGCCCAGGGGCCCATGACGAGTCAGAGATGCCGTTCCGGATAATACCTTGGAGAGTTTGAACGGCGGGCCGTGTATAGGATTGGAAGAGTCGAGCATCAATCTGTCCAAGAACATCTCGAATTGTTTTTGCTTCGTCTGTGAGTTTAACCGAAAATGCATTTTCAAATTGGGTAGTAAGATTTGGAACCACGTCAATACGTAGCGCTTGGAGGTTGCTTAGCGTCAAGAGCATGCGGACGTTCTGTGGACATTAGCCACACTGAAAATCAGAGAGAGAGGAAAGACCTTACTCGATCACTGGCATTGACGGTGCCCGCGCCAATGCTAGTAGCTACGATCATTGCCACCGGACTGGCAAGACCGTCAACATCCGTCGTCCAGTCATCTTCGGCTTTCTTGACAGCCTTCTCGGCATTTTCTACCATTCCACTCAATGCTTTGTATAGAGTTGTCACAAACTGACTGCGGACCATTTGCAATAGCTTTGCAGGCGGTGGAAGAACCACATCAGCAGAACCAGATTTGGCTTCAGGGATATATAAAATCTTTTGCATGCCCGTCAAGATAGAACTTTCAAAAGAGCCGAAGTAAGAAGGCATTCTGGTCAAATCACGCTTCTCGGGCGATCTCCTCCAGTCTTCTAGCACCTTGACATTTTCTGCATCTCTGTTCCAAGCAGCACAAATTGCGGTGACACATCTTTCACGTGCGCCGCCGACGAGGGCTCTTAGTCGTTCTAATGCTGCACTATCACCATAGCCCGTAGGTACGACTGCACCCATCTCACTTGCCCCGGTCCCAACCAGAACAAGAAGTTTCGCGAGATAGTGCACTCCACTGAGGGAATTCGACCACGGAGGCCAGAAAGCGAACTTCTCCCATGCTTCGCCCCGTTTAGGAGATGGAGGTGGCAGATTATTTGGATCAAGATTGTACCCCCGTAAGGCGGTGGGGGTCAACTGTGTTGTACCTGGGGTTTTCGGGGTTTTCGGAGTCGGTGGCACAGGTGAAAAAAGGGATGAGATGTCCTCAATGGGAGGTTCAGCGAAGAATGAAAAAACACTTTCCCTTATCATATCTAACAGTTCAATAGTGCCTTTCTGCAAGTGTAGTGTGCCCTGGTCGGAAAGTCGGTGGTGTTGATGAGACTCGCCATTTGGTCCTACTGGTAAGGTCTTTTGAGCTTTGCCCTCTATAAAGCTCTGCACTGTTTGCCAGAATTCGAGGACTTCTCCCAGAATTCCTTGAGGAGAGAGCATATTGCTCAAATAGGAAAGCATCTTTTCCCACAGTTCAATGACGTCCGCAGAATCCACAGAAGCCGGTTTCTCCTCAGCAGATTGCCGACTCAGAGACCGCAAATGCGATGCTATAACTTGAGGTGTGGGTCTCTCACTGTTCGCCAGCCGTCGCCGCATGACCTCTATCTCGACTTTAGCGCGGTCGGAAGTTGCTTGAATTTTGTTTTTCAGATGATCATAACGGCTTAGCAACCACACTGAGATTGGATTGTCCGTTACTCCCAATTCAAGAAGTATGCCAATAAGCTCCATGTGTTGGTCCTGTGGACCACCAGTAGTTCCGTCTGGTCTGGGGGAAAGATTTTGCATTGCAGTTAGCTTTCGCCAAACATCCCTTTTGAAATCTTCAACTTGCTCCGAGACATCGTGCCACAAGCGAGCCGCGAGAAGGATCTTGTGTATTTGAGAGTCCGTCGGAGGAGTAGCTCCCAAGTCTTCGGTGAGCTTCTTTCCGTCTTCCGCAAAGCGTCTCGCCTTAGTATATTCCTCTACTAAAGTCTCATAGTCTTTGCGTTTGATAGCTTCAGTAATAGCCCCATTGACCTCGTAGAATTCTTTGTATCGTTCCACGGTGGTGGACATAGCTTTAAGAATGTCTTCTTTCTCACGACCGCCAAGAGCAGGACCCCAAACCTCTTCAGCTTTTGCAGAAACATCGAGAAGTGGAGTCTTGATGCCCAAGACACCATACTCGCTTTCCTTGGTCAACGCATTCTTCTTCCTGCTATCCATAGGGGATGTAGCTATATGAGCTTGATTACCACTGGTCCGAAAGCTACCTCTACTAGTATGCCGAGAATGTGGCCGTATGCGCATCGCAACAGGCTCTACACCTCGATATCTCATCTCGGTATAGACATTATCGATGGTTTGTTTGGCACGAACAAAGCGTTCGAAATTTGATTCGACTAGGACCTTCAACGAGGCGGATTTTTGATCAATGGATTTTGAGAGCATATCTAAGCCTTGTAGAAGGTCTTGAGTGGATGCAGTTGAGTGAACCTGGGAAAGAAATAGAGCTGGAGAGAAAGTTGTAGATGACAAGAGGAACCTGTTGCCTGGTCTGGTCAGCTAAATTTGATAGAAAGAACGAATACTAACGTAGTCGTGTATCATCCTGGATTGGCAGACCCAGCTGCCGCAATATCCTCACAACACTTTCCGTGGATCCCAAAGGATCTGGTTCATCTCTTTGTACCAGATTCTCCACTCCATCGCCAGTTTTCTGAGACCCGGGGACAAGACTCCGCCTGTCACTCGCGACTCGTTCCAGAGCAGAATATTTGGAGACTGTGGATCTTCGTATCGCGCGGGTTGGGGCAGGCTTTAAAGCTTCACTTTCTTCCTCATCGGAAGCGTCACTGGTATCTTTCTCTGCTGGCCATTCCACAGGGTATGCTGTAGAGAGTTGATAGTGCTCCAGAACTGTTCGCTCGTAGTCTGCCATTTTGAAGGATTATTGAATCGGGGGAGGGTGGTCGTTATCCATCAAGGACTATCGTCACAAGGTCAATCATTATCCTGTTATTCCAATTCCATTCGCTGCTAAATCTTCGCGCTCTTCTAGCCAGACGTTGCTGTCTTAGGTGCTGTATATGCAAATGAGTGGTACCCTGCGTCAAAAACATCAAATGGTTTGGCGCCGGTCGATGCCGAAGCGGGATGCAGAAAATCCTCGCCAAATCCCAAAGTTCATACTTATCGCAAAGCTCTCCCACCTTCTTCACCTCCACCCACCGAAACCCCTTCATAATTTAACATAGGTATCTTGGTTACTAAATTGATCAAGATGCGAGCAATCCGTTCCTTTTCGGGTCCTGCACGACGGCAGTGCTTTCAGGCATCTGCCCGGGCACCTATCTGCGTTCAGGTAAAGAGATCTCTCGCTGAAGCTTGCCAGCGGAAGGATTTTTGAGCGAGAACCATTTCACTAACGGTGTCTATACTTCAGTCTCGGCGGCAATATGCGACGGACTTTTCAGAGAAAGAAAAGGTTGCCAAATTTCACGGCCAAAAGGGTTCCGACGTAAGGCTTTCACAGAATGCGAACATGAGATTGAGGCCCAAGCACTCTTTGTTTCCATGATAACAGACTCAATTGGATCTGCCAAAGGTCATTGATGAGATTGCATCAGCTAACAGCATTTTAGGGCCTCTACACAGTCAGTTTAATCGAAGGTGATGGTATCGGACCCGAAATCTCCCAATCTGTGAAGGATATCTTTGCGGCTGCGAAGGTAAAACCCTAAGATCGATTGATGTTCGGGAAGCTTGCTAACAGTATTGAAAGGCTCCGGTGAAGTGGGAAGCGGTCGATGTCACCCCACAATTAAAGGACGGCAAGACTACTATTCCCGCTGAGACAATTGAGAGCATCAAGAGGAACAAAGTGGCTCTGAAAGGACCTCTTGCTGTAAGCCCATCCAATCATCTCCTTCTGCAATTGCTCATAGATTTAGACACCCATCGGCAAAGGCCATGTATCTTTGAACCTCACCCTCCGTCGAACCTTCAATCTTTTCGCCAATGTCCGCCCCTGTCGTTCAATTGCAGGATACAAAACCCCTTATGACAATGTCGATACAGTGCTCATTCGAGAGAACACCGAAGGAGAATACTCAGGGATTGAGCATATTGTGGTTGACGGTGTTGTGCAAAGCATTAAACTCATCACAAGAGAAGCTAGTGAGCGTGTGCTACGATTCGCATTCCAGTACGCAGAGGATGTCGGACGACTCAAAGTCCGGGCGGTTCACAAAGCAACTATCATGAAGATGAGCGATGGTCTCTTCCTGGGTACTGCCGAGCGAGTCTCCAAGGACTTTCCTAGTGTCGAATTCGACGCTGAGCTCCTCGATAACACCTGCTTGAAGATTGTCACCGATCCTACACCCTACAATGACAAAGTTCTGGTCATGCCTAACCTTTACGGTGATATTCTCTCAGATATGTGCGCTGGTCTTATCGGAGGTCTTGGCCTAACACCCTCTGGCAACATCGGAGATGAGTGCTCTATCTTCGAGGCTGTTCATGGATCCGCACCGGATATCGCGGGTAAAGCTCTTGCTAACCCTACTGCACTTCTCCTGAGTTCAATCATGATGTTGAGGCACATGGGGTTAAATGACCATGCGGCGAGAATAGAGACAGCCATCTTTGATACGCTTGCAGAAGGGAAAACGTTGACTGGTGACCTGGGCGGGAAATCGAAGACGCACGAATATGCTGGTGCTATCATCAAGCGTTTGTAGGTTTGTAGAAATACCCTCGAGGCGGGGCCTGTAGATTGTACCAATTCAATGCATAGTTCTAGAACTGCTCCCCATCTAAACTTGGGTACGTGAAGGTAGCGATGACCCTCGAGAGCATTAGCGCATGGCAAGATATCTAGGAGAGGCATTTATCTTTTCGAGATCTGCGCAATAATTCCCTCCCAAATGAGGTCAATAGATAGTTAGGTAAGAAAATGAGTAGAAGTCCACGTGATCGATGACAGCATTTCGAAGGGTTACTACCTGCACATGTTACTTCGATTCCACGAACAAGTCCAACTCTTCTTAAGTATTTCATCGATCTACTGGAGTCTGGGGACCGACTTCCCAGAATTGTGCACGAAGGTTCGGCTCCGCCTTCCTTTCTTGATGTTGTCCGGTACTCAATGTCCTTCGCGCTCCTTGTGCTTGAAAGCTTTGTTCTTGGCTTCCACATTCATTTCTTAGTTCGCCGCAAATTTGAATCGCGAAGATGAGTAGCTATATCGCGGCTATTGTGAGTGGAGTCGAAGAGGAGGAAGAGGACGAAAATGACCAAAGGGATATTAAATATCAGCTAGTTGCTGCAACGCACGAAGTTGAATTAGAGGATTCTGATGATTCTGAACGAGAGCAACATGAGATTGAGGAGCACTGGACCTCTGCAATTCTGGTTGACCACTTGAAGCAATTCAGGAAGACAAACAAAAGACGTATGTACATTATGGTCATGGGGATCATTGGAGTGCTATTGTTTCTATATTGGGCTGTTGTGTAAGTCTTGCTAGAAGTTCTGTCACAGGAGGCATCTTACTACTTCCTGACTCTCCTGATAGTTACCCATCATCTGACACGAGAGCAGGCTCGATGGTCATCCAGCACCTGAATCATGTGATTCGTGGAAAGTCGGCTTCACTTGTCAGCCCAAGATATCCCAATTTTGGGGCCAGTACTCTCCGTATTTCACCGTTCCCTCAGAGATTCCAACCGAAGTGCCCGACCAATGTCAAATCACCTTTGCACAAATTCTCTCACGCCATGGAGCACGAGGTCCTACGAGCAGCAAGACCTTGAAGTATCATGAGACCGTGCAAAAAATCCACTCCAGGGCGAAGTCCTACTCTAAACAGTACAAATTCATAGAGAAATATGAATATCTGCTCGGAGCCGATCAATTGTCTGACTTTGGTCAGCAGCAGATGGTCAATTCGGGGAAAAAATACTACCACCGGTATCAAGATCTAGCCCGACGTATAACCCCTTTTATACGATCATCTGGCCAAGACCGGGTAGTTGAGTCTGCTCAAAATTGGACTCGAGGTTTCCATGACGCCCGTATATTTGACTTCCCGGCAGCCCACGACGACTATCCGTATGAAATCCTCTTGATTAGCGAAGACGCCGGGCAGAACAATACACTCGACCATGGGTTATGTACTATATTCGAGAACTCCACCGTAGCAGATCAAGCTCAGAAAAAATGGGTAGATGTCTTTACGCCCCCGATTGTTGATCGACTGAACAAGAATATGCCGGGATCTGCCCTGAACGGAAACGATGCAATTCATGTTATGGATTTATGTCCCTTTGAGACAGTGGCATCCATCGTTGGGGAACCGAGCCCATTCTGTTATTTGTTCACAGAGAAGGAGTGGCACGATTATGACTATTACCAATCATTAGGTAAATACTATGGTTATAGCTGGGGGGAACCCCTAGGATCTACCCAAGGTGTGGGCTTCACTAACGAATTGATTGCACGCCTCACTGCAACACCCGTAGATGATCACACGTCGACAAATCATACTTTAGATGATTCGAAGAAGACGTTCCCTCTAGGAGGCCAAACAGTCTTGTATGCTGATTTCAGCCACGACAACGACCTGACTGCGATCTTTTCAGCATTGGGTTTGTATAATGAGACAAGGCCATTAGTAAATGAGACGATAGAGGATGTGAAGGAGACACACGGGTATTCGGCGAGCTGGACGGTCCCATTCGCATCCAGAGCGTATTTTGAGAAGATGACTTGTGTTGGTGGTCCTGAAGAATTTGTGAGAGTGGTCGTCAACGATCGGGTATTGCCACTGAAGACCTGCGGAGGTGATCATCTGGGGAGATGTACTCTAAGTAAGTTTCTAGATAGTTTGAGCTTTGCTCGAGTAGGTGGGCATTGGGACAAGTGCTTTGAATGAATAGGGAAATAGAATGTAGACATCACGGGTTTTAGGGGGAAAATTGAACAATCCTTCGTGCAAGTCTTTCCTTTCTAGAATATACACAATGATTCCCCTAAACCAACGCCTTCGTGCTTCATTACCACTGTAAAGAAAGGATATCCGAACTCCGTCGCCGACAAAGAACTGCATATGGTATGCGCCCTAGTATCTAAACATTTGATAATCACTTGCAATCTCTAACCATGAATACACGGAAATTTACATCGATCCTCGTTACATTAAGTATGCAGCCCCACCAAATATAGTCATTCCCACTCCTGCCCACCAGAGCATATTCAAGTCAATTCGGTGCAGAAGAGGCTGTGTGATACCATCTCTCCTGATATGTCCAGCGTCCTTGTTTAAAGGCACTGCCATTTGCTCCTCCATTCCTCGTTTTACCTTCCCTGTTGCGGTTGGTGCTACGGCTGTTGGGTTCATCGTAACTGTCGGAAGCATCTGAGGGGGGCTGTGGGCAAGAAACATTGGGTTCATTGGTGACCCATCGAATTGGAAGAGGTCGAGTCGGGTCAACTTAGTATACGGGTCTATGTAGACTTGCCATTTCTGCGTGGTATTAGTGGTACGATCAGTATATGTAGATTCAGATCTCGTACCTTCATTGTCTCTGATTGATTGTATCTGGTGTATGTTGACTTTTTTTGAGAGCTGCATGGATTTGATTGCTGTTGTCGGCCATCGACAGAGAAAGGGGACAGGCTTAACGAAAGGTCGGAGTTCATCACGACGGTTCCATGTTGAAATTGAAGGATTGATTGAGGGCAGTTGGGGGTTGTAGCTATTCGTCCATCAGTATCTGTCTGACAATCTCTATTCCATGCGACATACGGTTTGATATCGCCCTGTAATATGCAGTCTCGTAAAATCCATCGGCCGTGAACGAGTATGAGATTCCTGTGTGACTTGGCTCAATGAAGCTATCATTGATAGGATTGTAGAAGCCCTATTGACTAGTCTTAGTACGTCAAGCCCTCAGATGCCAACTCCCACGGGAGGATTCCAAGAATAGAAACATACCGGACCCGTCACGACTTTGGCTGATTTCGTAGACCAAGTTCCCACAAGCTGCGAATCTATTTGCGCAAAGGTGGTGCTCAAAAGGCAGACACCTGCGAGAAGCAGTGATTGTGAAGATATTGACGGCATGATTTTTGTGTTGAAGTAGTGTTCGTATTGAGGATGTCCAAGATTTAAGGGATCCAACTCTAGCGTATCAGCCACAATCCAGCGTACTAGTACTAGTAGACGCCACCGCAGGAGCTTCAACACGAAGTATTACCTTACTTTAGCTGCATCAAAGCCTCCTTGAAATGATAAGAAGCTAAATTTCTCTAGTCTGTCAAGACAACCTGTCTGCAATAGCTAAGAAAGTGGCACCTGGCCATGAGCACTCGAATTTGTGTGATTTGGACCTCTCAGTAGGGAAAGAGATGAATAGTCAGGACCAAGTAATGGCCTCGTCCGCTGCTTTGAAGTCGGCCAAAAAAGAGCTACGTTCACTCATGAAGCAAAAATTGATTTCCATATCCAAAGAATCAATCTCTTCTCAAAGTAAGTTGTAATGGTCTGTTATTGCAGTTGAACTGTCCTGATCCATAATAGGCGCCATCGTCTTCCACAGCCTCCAAACATTCAAGGCATATCAAGAGTCCAAGCGTATCGGAATCTATCTTTCCATGCCTATCAGCGAGATCCAGACTGACGGAATTGTTCGTCATGCTCTAGCTAATGGAAAGCGAGTCTTCGTGCCTTACATTTACAAGACACAAAATAAATCACCTGATACGCCTAGATCTGTTATGGACATGGTGGATTTGCAGTCCATTTCGGATTACGACTCTTTAAAACGAGATAGTTGGGGGATACCTACTATTGAGTCCGCCACGGTCGATGAGCGAGAACACATTCTGAAAAAGGGATCTAAAGGCCTAGATATGATCCTGATGCCTGGGGTAGCTTTTGATATTGACCCCGAGAATGGTGCGATTAGACGAATGGGTCATGGGAAGGGATTCTATGACTATTTTCTTCATAGGCATAGGGAGATACGTTCGTCACAACCCAATGGCCAATCTGTAGACTCGAAAACAGATGTATTGCTGTACGGTCTGGCTCTCGAGGAGCAATTTCTGAGACCTGAGACTGGACCTCCGGTACCTAGTGGAGAACATGATAGCACTCTGAATGGTTTGTTTGTCGGAAATGGACAGATCGTGGAAGGCCTCTTTAGGAATGAATAGAAAACCAGTCCAAGACGTAACAGCACAACGGCTGATAAATGAGACCAGCTTCCTTTATTCCCCTGTATTTTTGTATCGAAAATGCAAATAACGCCTTTTGATATTCTTTATCCAGACAAGCTCTGAATCAAAGACACGTTGTCCCCTTTCAATAGAATTTGACCTGGACGAAAATCAGCAAGACTTGAAATCCTCTGGTGAATCAGATGAACCTACCTAATGACCTTCTGCTCTCTTCGCTCGTCTTTGTTGCTTGCTTGACTTCCACCGCATCGTCAATAACAAGGTTCATGAATTCGTCGAAACCCTAGAATTAGAACGTTAGCAGCGGAGCAGCTATAAGACTTGATTAATTTGAATCTTACCCTAATTCTGCCTTCGATTCTAATCCCTAGCTGTTCGTAAAGCCAGATCTGAACTGTTGAATGTTGTTGTAGGAGCTTGAAGATGAAATTGATAGGTGGGAGAAGGACTTTGCGCCCACCACCTCCACCTCTATTCATTTTCGATGAGTGTATAAGGTAGGATCGAAGATTAAGAAGACGCTCTCTCGGTTTCTGTGCGTTTGGATACTGGAGCTTCGATTTGAGATTGCTTGTCGCGTGTCTTGATTTTTTTGTGATGAGTTGCGGATTAGGTTGGGATCGTTCGATAGCTCGCTAATAAATCTATCGAACTCTATCGACCTCCACCTACTTCCTCGTAATTTTGATGCCAATACCAATACCTCACTCTTTCTTCTTCCCCCTCATGAGATAGCCTTTCCTTAAAATACTAACAAACCTTCAGCCGCCGTTGTCCAGCTTGTGCATGCCTCTGCCTCGTTTTTGAGCGTTCTTCCACCTCACCTTCTGCCCCTCCATCTAAATTAAGAAATATGGCTGCGAACGGAACGGGCGCTCAACATGCGTTCGCGCCTGTCTTGGTAGCTATGTCGACTATGCGCGATGGTCAGAGGGAGCAGAAGAAAGCGGCACATGTATTCCTAGAGAAATTTCAGAAATCGGTATGACCTTGAGTTCAATGGAGATGCTGCGCCGACCCCGCCAGATTCATCCAGCTGATTGACTACACAGACCGACGCCTGGCAACTTACGATAGGTATTTTGCAGTCCCAAGCGGATCCTGAAGCCAAATTATTTGCGGCTACAACATTGAGAGGCAAGGTAAAGACGTCACAATCCGCTCTCTGCAACTGAGACTAACCTCGTAGATCACCTATGACATTCAACAAATTCCACCCGACGCATTACCATCTCTTCGAGACCAACTTCTGGAACTTCTGAGAGTTTATGCTTCAGGACCAAGACCTATACGCACACAACTATGCGTTTGTTTGGCGATTTTGTCGATACAAATGACAGGATGGAAGAATGTGGTGGAAATGGTTGTATCGGCATTGGGAAATGAGGCAGAGAGCCATGCTTGCATTCTCGATTTTCTTAAAGTTCTTCCCGAGGAAGTCACCGAAGGGCGCAAAATCAATCTGACTGTATGTGGGCCGAAATATACCATCCTGCGAGCATCTACAGCGGACGTTGGACTGGCGAAGACTACAAGTATCACAATCTAATGCGTCATATTAGGAAGAAGAGCTTTCAAAAAGAACACAAGAGCTTCTAGGCGATAATGCTGTTATGGTTGTGCAGTTATTAATCAGCTACTCTCAATCATCAGGTATGTCTTAAAAACACAGTTACACCTTCATTTTTGACGATCCTCAGACTCTGCGGCAACAAACCCACAACTTCTTGAAGTGATAACATCTTGGTTGAGGGAAGTTCCTGTCGGCGATGTTGTTAACTCTCCGCTCCTGAATGTCATATTCAGAGCTTTGGACAACGATAGGTCTTTCGAGGCTGCCACAGATTGCCTGTGCGCAATTTTTAAGGAGACTCGCGATGTGGATGAGTATCTCCCCACAATCCAGGTGTTACTTCCCCGTGTTATTGCTTTGCAACCTAGGATCCAACAAGCAGCCCAACAGGAAGACGCCGAACTCTTTAAAGGAGTAACTCGTATCTTCGCTGAGGCTGGAGAAGCCTGGGTAGTCCTGATCGCTCGCGAGCCAGTAGTCTTCCGACCGCTTGTTGAAGCTGTCCTGGAGTGTGCTGCCAGAGACATAGACAGAGATGCAATCGCTTTGACCTTCACATTCTGGTACGAATTGAAGTTATATCTTATCCTGGAGAGGTATATAGAAGCTCGTGTTAAATATGTCGACGTCTACTCCAAGCTTGTAGATGTGATGTTGAAGCAGCTCGAATTTCCGACCCCAGATGGCCCAAACGAAACAGATTTGTTCGATGGAGACAGGGAGGCAGAGGAAAAATTTCGGGAATTCCGACACCACATGGGAGATGTTCTCAAGGACTGCTGCGAGATTATGGGCGTCACGCAATGCTTGACGAAGGTTCTCGACTGTATCAAAACTTGGATGGGTTCCCACGCCAGTCAAGCAACTGCAAACTCAGTGCCCCATTGGCAGCAGCTTGAGGCCCCGCTTTTCAGTATGCGCGCAATGGGAAGAATGGTAGACAAGGACGAGAATATCATTTTGCCGCAGATAATGCCCCTTATTGTTCAGATACCCAGTCACGAAAAGCTACGTTTTGCGACGATCATGGTGCTGGGCCGATACACGGAATGGACCTCGAATCATCCCGAGCTTTTGGAAACCCAATTTACTTACATTGTATCATCCTTTGGAACGGACTCCAAAGAAATAGTACGAGCTGCTGCCATGGCCATGAAATTCTTTTGTAGCGACTGCAAACACCTACTCAGTGGTCAGGTGGTCCAGTTGCAGAATTTCTACAACCAGACTCTTGACAAATTACCAGGTATCAGCCAAGAAGAACTGACGGAAGGTGTCGCATCGGTTGTGGCAGTTCAACCTCCAGCTCAAATTTATGATTTGATGAAGCTCTATTGTGACCCTTTGATGGCTAGGTTGATGAGCAAAGCCAACTTGGCTACGGACGAGGAGGGAAAGCTAGCAGTTGCCGGTTCGTATATTACATCCGAAAATGACAAAGCTATGCTGATATTATGTATTAGATCATCTGCAGCTTATCACCTTCTTTGTTCAGCTTGTCACACCCTATGTAGAGCCCGGTCAGGAAAACCCAGCAGTGAAATACTGCCAGGAGATCTTCCCTGTCTTATCAACGATTCTAGATTCCTTCACAGATTTTATTCCAATTTGCGAGCGGATTTGTCGTTGCTGGCGATATATGGTCATATCATACCGAACAGCTATGGCTCCCTTATTGCCTCAAATGGCAAATAAACTCGCGAATGGTTTTGCCACCTCGAAACAAGGCTGTTTCCTCTGGGTCACGAGTGCAATCCTTCGAGAATTCTCCGAAGACCGGGAGCATGTTGATGAGCATACTACGGAAGCCATTTATGCGTTCTTTGAGGTTCAATCAACAGCCATGTTAAGAATGATGAGCAATTTACCGCCTCGAGACTTACCGGACGTTATTGAGGATTTCTATCGTCTCCTGATAGATGCACTACTATATTATCCGCATAAACTAATCAGATCGGATCTGTTCGCCCCTATATTCCAAGCTGCAATTGCGGCTCTTGCTTTAGAGCAGCGCGACCCCCTTGCTGCCTCCCTGCATTACATCCGAGATGTCATTGGCTACGGTGGTGATAATCCTCCCAGCTCCAGTACTAGTCCTAATCCGCCAGAAATTCAGCAAATGGTTCAGGAGCTCATCGTTGCAAACGGAGAAAGTCTCGTGAAGTCAATCATGGCTGGTATGATGATTACTTTCCCAGACGACTGCTTTGCAGACGGTAGTGGAGCTCTCCTGGGC
>Ga0182030_10009697_pt1 | contig 19691 bp, 21 predicted proteins | sample 812S3MmetaG_FD_121299 | JGI IMG/M metagenome (GOLD analysis project Ga0182030, IMG submission 121299) | Permafrost microbial communities from Stordalen Mire, Sweden - 812S3M metaG (Illumina Assembly) | ecosystem: Environmental > Terrestrial > Soil > Wetlands > Permafrost | place: Sweden... | reverse complement strand
GGCGGGGGACCAGGTAGGCTCCCTTGTCCTGGCGGCGTGGCCGAGTGGTTTAGGCAGGGGCCTGCAAAGCCCCGTACGGCGGTTCGATTCCGCCCGCCGCCTCCAAGTTCTCCCTGTTCAGGGGAGTGTTCACATGACAGTTGGGGAACTAGGTTTCTGGCGTGCCACAAGCGTGCCACATCGGATTGAAGTAGCCGTCAGTTCCGCTTGCGGATGGGCACGACCGGCGCGTCGGCTGGCGGCTCCGCCAGCTTTGCCATCGCGGCTGCGAGAACCCGGTCCCGGTCTGACGTGGCGTGCTGGTACATCAGGGCGGCACGGGGGCTGCTCTGTCCCATGCGGACCATCAACTCACGGGTACTAGCCCCGGTGGCCGCTGCCCAGGTATTCGACGTGTGGCGAAGGTCGTGGAAGTGCAGTTCCGGGACACCAGCGGCCTGCCGTGCGGTGTCCCAGTATCCGTGAAGGACGTGGTGGCGTAGCGGTCCACCCTGTTTTCCCGTGAACACCAGGGCATCCGGTGATGGCTCCACATGTGCTGCCAAGTGACCGGCCAAGTCCTCAGTGATGTTGCCTGGGATCGCTATCCGACGGCGACCCGCCTTGGTCTTCGGGGCCTTGAAGTTGATCGTTCCGTCGTGTAGCTGCTCCATTGACTCGCGGACGTTCACGAAGCCGCCCAACACGTCCAGGTCCTTGCGACGGAGTGCTGCCAACTCGCCGCTACGCAATCCACACCATGCGGCAAGCAGAACGATGCACCGGAGGCGCTCGGGCATGGCACCAGCTAGTGCCGCCACCTGCGCCACTGCGGCCACCGGACGCTCGGGCGGGTTCTCGTTGCCGCCACCCTTCACCTGGCACGGGTTACGGCCCACGATTCCGTCGTCAATCGCAGTGCGGTACACGGAGTTCAGCAGGCGGTACGCCTTCGCTGCGGTCGTGGGGTGACGCTCGCTCAGTTCGGCCCACCAGCCCCGGACTGCCGAAGGCTCCACGCTGGCCAACTCCAAGTCACCGAAGGCTGGGACGATGTGGAGCCGCAGCAGGTCGTCGTACTTCTGCCGGGTGCTGTTTGCCAGGTCCGGCCGGTTCCCGAGCCAACGTTCGGTGTACGCCTCCACAGTCACCTGGCCCGCCTTCGGGTCGATCCACTGACCCCTCTTCAGGTCCGTTTCAACGCCAGCCAGCCAAGCGTCAGCATCGCCCTTGCGCACGAAGGTGCTGGGAGCGGAGTGCAGGACGCCGGTTCGATCCCGGTAGCGGGCCTGCCAGCGACCGCTGGGCAACTTCCGTACTGCCCCGAACCGTCGCCGCTTGCCCATTTCGATCTTCCGCCTGCCCCCGTTTGCTTCGTTCAGTAACCACGGCACCTGACCGCCGACCGCTCCGGTGCCTCTAGGTCCGATGCTACCGGCTGGGTGCAATCTGCGCCGTGGCGATGATGGCTGCGGCCGAGGGTTACACCGCCTTGGCGGGGGGTTCTACGGTCAACTCGCAGTCGCCGAGCCGCACCTGTCCCACCCTGGTCCTACGGTGGGGTTATGGCCCTCACGTTCAGCGGGACCCAGGGTGGAGCGAGCCGAAGCTGATGCCCCGCGTCTATGTCACCAGCCGGGGTCGTTCGGGCGTCAGCTTCGGCTGCCTCGGCTCACTGGTGATCGGCTTCGTCTACGTCATGGCAGCGGTGCTCTTTATCGGGGTGCTTGTGGTGATCGGCGGAGTCTTCCTGGCCGCACTGATCGTGTCCGTCTTGGCTCTGGGGGTCCATCGGCTCCTGATGGCCGTGTCGCCGGGTTACCGGGAACGTAGAGCCGTACAGGGGCCGTTCCGGCCCGCTTCCAAGGTCATTGACAGCACTGCCAAGGTGATCGGCAGCACCAAGCCGAAGCGGCCTGGTTGATCATCCGGCCCGAACCACATGCACCCCACATGGACCGTCGGGCTGCAATCACCTGGAAGCGGGCGAGTCTCCAATCACCTATCTCACGAAGTGCTCCAACCTCGCCTGGGGGTGCCATGCCACCATTGCCTCGGCAGTAGCAACTTGTACCCGGTTGATCATGTCCATGATCACGGGATCGACACTGCTGTACGTGCTCACCGGACCAAGCGCAATCGCATAGTGACGCCCTATGGGCATGAAGACCGTCATCGCATCGTTCCAAGCCACGTCGATCCCACGCTCAGGATGAAACGTGTGGGCGGGCGTGTCTCCAATGATGAACTCACCTTCCTCAGCTACGAGTATTTCGACGCCGTTGCCAGCACTTCTCGCTGCCACCTGCTTGTAGATGGCGATCATCCGTTCCGGGGCAATCGCCTCATGCCGGAAAGTCGTCTCCCTGATCCGCTCAATCGTTCGCTGAGCCATAGCCGCTCGTCCATCGGCTCCGACCGGCACCAGTCCCTCCGGCGACCTCAGCAAGGGGTGGTCGCGAGCTTTCACAAGGGCGTCTGCCAGCAACGGCTCCCTGGCTGAACGGGCGAATCTTTCGATGGTGTTGGAGCGAGCGAAGTGGACTGCGAGGCAATCGCGAAGCACTCCCAGAAGGCTCTCGTCATCCAACACACTTCCATTGACAACAGCCTCCATTGCAGCCGGAAATCTGCTCTCCATCGGCTGCCACGTCCGCTCAAATCCCTCTGGGTTCGCTGGCCGCAAGTCGTTTCGGTAACCCACGGCAGCGGGTGCTTTGGGCCGTGGGGGCTTGTCCGGGTGCCTCACGTCGAAGCGCATCAGGTCACCGGCTTCGTTGCAGAACCCACGGAGCACGCCCTGCGATACGAAATGGAGATTCTGCGAGATACGGGATACCTGCGATTTCGACGGCTGGGCCACGCCCAAACCGTACGCCCGAGGTGTGACGATCCCGACGAATGGTCAAGTGGAGAATCCTCTGCCAGCGCGAGCCGCGACCAGCCTGGCATCACGACTAGGAAACCGCCCCCGTATGTCGATTTGGTCCCGCCATCTGACCCGCTTGTCGGTAACCTGCCAGGAGACTCCGGCATCAGCCGACAAGGGCGAGCAAGAGGGCGACTGACAACATGGCGGATGCCAGTATCAAGAACCATGCGGACTTCATCTGGTCCGTAGCCGACCTGCTGCGAGGCAACTACCGCCAGTCCGAGTACGGCAAGGTGATTCTTCCTCTGACCGTGCTCAGGCGGTTTGACTGCGTGCTGGAATCCACCAAGCCTGCTGCCCTGGCCAAGTACGAGCAGTTGAAGGGCAAGGTGGACAACATCGACCCCGTGATGGAGTCGGTCACCAAGCAGCAGTTCTTCAACTCCTCCAAGATGGACTTCAGCAAGCTCCTCAACGATCCCGGCCAGATCGCCGGGAATCTTCGGGGCTACATCGCCGGGTTCTCCGCCGGTGCCCGTGAAGTGATCGAAAAGTTCGACTTCGACAACCAGATCACCCGCCTGGACCGCGCCAACCTGCTCTACCTGGTGGTCGGGAAGTTCGCCGACGTTGACCTCCACCCCGACGTGGTGTCCAACATCGAAATGGGCTACTTGTACGAGGAACTGATCCGTAAGTTCTCGGAGCTTTCCAACGAGACAGCCGGTGAGCACTTCACGCCCCGCGAGGTCATCCGGCTCATGGTGAACCTCCTATTCGCCGACGATGACGAAATCCTGAGCAACCCTGGAACGATTAAGACCATTTTCGACCCCGCCTGTGGAACGGGAGGGATGCTGTCGGTCGCTGAGGACCACCTTCGGTCGATGAACCCCACCGCCCGGCTGGAAGTGTTCGGCCAGGAACTGAACTCCGAGTCCTATGCCATTTGCCGGTCGGACATGATGATCAAAGGGCAGGATGCTTCCCGGATCGTCATGGGGAACTCGTTCGACGACGATGGCCACCAGGGACGGACGTTCGACTACCTACTCGCCAATCCGCCCTTCGGCGTGGAGTGGAAGAACGTAGAGGGCACAGTGAAGGCCGAGGCCGAGAAGCTCGGCTTCGCGGGGCGCTTCGGTGCCGGTCTACCCCGGATCAACGACGGCAGCTTCCTGTTCCTCCAACACATGATCAGCAAGATGAAGCCGGCGGCCGGGGGCGGAAGCCGGATCGCCATTGTCTTCAACGGTTCGCCCCTGTTCACCGGGGCTGCTGGATCGGGCGAGTCCGAGATACGCCGCTGGATCATTGAGAACGACTGGCTGGATGCAGTCGTCGCCCTACCTGACCAGTTGTTCTACAACACTGGGATCAGCACTTACTTCTGGATCGTCACCAATCGGAAGTCGGAGCAACGCAGGGGCAAGGTTCAACTGGTCGATGCCCGTGACTACTGGTCGAAGATGCGGAAGTCCCTTGGCGACAAGCGCAAGGAGTTGAGCGACCAGCAGATCGCCAACATCACCCGCCTTTACGCCGACTTCACCGAGGGCGAGCACGTCAAAATCTTCCCCAACACGGCGTTTGGCTACCAGCGGATCACCGTGGAGCGCCCCCTTCACCTCCGCTGGGAGGTCACCGCTGACACCTTCGCAGTCGTCAAAGAGGCCAAGGCGTGGGCCAAGTTGTCCGAGGACGATCAGAAGGCCGTAGAGGCCGCTGTGGTGGCTGCTGTGGGCACGCAGACCACGGTGAAGAAGGACATGGCCAAAGCCATCGGATCAGTCCCGAAAGCCATCGACAGGGTGCTCTGGGACGCCATCGCAGTGACGGACCCCGAGGCCCCAGTGGTGACCAACAGGAAGCATGAGCCTGAGGCCGACACGGACCTGCGGGACAACGAGAACGTGCCGCTGCCAGAAGTGCCCGTGACGTGGGTGGCCGACGCCAGCGAGCGGCTGGCCACGACGGAGTACCGAACTGCCGTCAGCGATTACATGGCCACCGAAGTGCTCCCCTTCGTCGATGACGCTTGGGTGGACTGGGACAAGACCAAGATCGGGTATGAGATTCCACTGACGCGGTACTTCTACAAGTACGTCCCGCCACGCCCGCTCGCCGACATCGACGCCGAGATTAAGGCGCTTGAAGCCGAGATTCAGGCACTGTTGGAAGAAGCTACTGAGTGACAGAGGTTCGACCCCTACGGGCTTATGCCGAAGTCGCACTGGGGCGGCAGCGTTCCCCCCAGCACGACAGCGGACCACACATGATCCCCTACCTGCGGGCAGCAAATGTGAAAGACGGCAGACTTGATCTGACTGACGTGAAGACTATGAACTTCACTCCGGCTGAACAGCAGGTCTTCGCTCTCCGGCCCGGTGACGTTCTTGTGACGGAAGGCTCAGGGAGCCTGAGGGCAGTAGGCGCTTCTTCCGTGTGGTCGGGCGAAATACCTGGCACCGTCTGCTTTCAGAACACACTTCTCCGATTGCGTCCCAGGCCCATGACAGACGCACGATTCTTGGCATGGTGGTGCCGATACGCGTTTGCGGACGGATTGTTGGCAAGTGCTGCCACGGGTGCCAACATCTTCCACGTTTCCGCGGATCGTGTCCGTGCGCTCCCAGTCAAGTATCTGCCGCTTCCATCCCAGCGGGCCATCGCCGACTACCTGGACAACGAGACTGTTCGCATCGACGCTCTGATTGGGAAGAAGCGTCACCTTGTGGAGTTGCTGGATGAGCGCTTGCCTATCCAACTGCACGATGCAGCGGTGGGTAAGAACCACCCTTCCGCCAGCCGAAAGACGGTAACAGGTGGTTGGTTTGATTCCATTCCCGACCATTGGGAGGTTCGACCGCTGAAGTCATTGACCAGCTTCGTCAACGGCATGGCCTTCCGGCCAGACGAGTGGGCCGAAACTGGGTTGCCGATCATTCGCATCGAAAACCTCAACGGAGGTGATGACTTCAACTTCACTGATCGAAATGTTGACGAAGGGCTGAAGGTGCGAGCAGGCGACCTTCTCTTCGGGTGGTCCGGCAATCGGGGGACTTCCTTTGGCCCGTTCCGTTGGGAGCGAACTGGCACGTTTGCTCTCAACCAGCACATCTTTCGCCTGCCCGCCCCAGGCGTGAATCGTGACTGGCTGTATTGGGCACTCCGTGCTGCTACTCCCTATGTTGAGGAACTTGCTCACGGCATCATTGGCATGGTCCACATCACCAAGAACAAACTTGGTGGAATCCGCCTGCCCGTTCCCCCGGCCGACGAGCAGCGTGAAATCGCAGATCACTTGAATACGTTGGACGCGAAGCATCGGCGGTTGAGGGGTTACCTTGACCAACAGTTGGCGATTCTGACAGAACGTCGCCAGGCCCTGATCACCGCAGCCGTCACCGGAGAACTCACGATCCCAGGAGTCACAGCGTGAAGCCCACCGAGAAGGTCTTTGAGGATGCCATCGAAGAATCACTGCTGACCGTCGGTGGCTACGACAAGTCCAACCCTGGCAACTTCGACGCTGCGCTCGGCCTGGACACCGTCGAACTGCTTTCGTTCATCACGACTACCCAGCAAAAGGAGTGGGCCGACCTGGTCGGGCGCACCGGCGGTGACCCGGACGCCACGATGGCGGCTCTGTCGAAGCGCATCGCCTCCGAGATTGACAGCCGGGGCACCGTGGACGTTCTACGACACGGGATCACCGAGCACGGGGTCATGTTCCACCTGGCCTACTTCAAGCCAGCACACGGGCTTACAGAGGCCCTGGGCACCCTCTACGACCAGAACCGGGTGACCGTCACTCGGCAGTTCCCCTACGACCCCGGCTCGCACAAGACCATCGACCTGGCGCTGCTGGTCAACGGCATCCCGACGGCCACTGCCGAACTGAAGAACCACCTGACGGGACAGACAATCGAAGATGCCGGCAAGCAGTACCGGGAAGACCGGGACCCCACCAACGTCACACTGGCCCGAAGGGCCCTGGTCCATTTCGCCGTTGATCCCGACACCGTCGCCATGACTACGAAGCTGGCTGGTGAGACAACCCGGTTCCTGCCGTTCAACCTCGGCCACGACGGAGGCAAGGGGAATCCACCGAACCCAAATGGTCACCGGACCTCATACCTCTGGGAGCGAGTGTGGGCGAAGGATGCCTGGATGGACATCCTGGAACGGTTCATCCACGTCGAACGTCCCCAGAAAGGATCGGTGGCCCAACGCAAGGCCGCTGAGGTCGTGATCTTCCCCCGCTACCACCAGTGGGACGCAGTGCTGAAACTGGAAGCTGACGCCAAGGCCAATGGGGCCGGTCAGAGCTACCTGATCGAACACTCGGCTGGATCGGGCAAGTCGAACACCATCGCCTGGGCCGCACACCGGCTGTCCAACCTCCACGATGCCAACGACACCAAGGTCTTCGACAAGGTGATCGTGATCACCGACCGCGTCATCCTGGACCAGCAGCTTCAAGACACGATTTACCAGTTTGAGCACGCCCATGGCGTGGTGGAGAAGATCGACAAGAACTCGGCCCAGCTTGCCGAGGCACTGACCGGAGCGCAGGCCCGGATCATCATCACCACATTGCAGAAGTTCCCGGTCATCCTGGACAAGGTCGAAGTCCTGCCCGACCGTCGCTACGCCGTCATCGTGGACGAAGCCCATTCTTCACAGACCGGCGAGTCGGCCAAGGACATGAAGCTGGTGCTGGGGGCGACAGAGGAGCAGGAACTGACGGCTGCCGAGGTGGAGGCCGCTGGCTACATCGCCGAAGCTTTCGACCCCGTCGAAGAAGCACTGGCCAAGGCCGTCGCTGCACGCGGCAAGCAGACCAACCTCTCCTTCCTGGCCTTCACCGCCACCCCCAAGGCCAAGACGCTGGAAATGTTCGGCACCTGGCACGCAGACAGCCAGCGGTTTGAGCCATTTCACCTCTACTCCATGCGCCAGGCCATCGAAGAGGGCTTCATCCTGGACGTGCTGGCCAACTACACGACCTACCAGACCTACTGGAAGATCGAAAAGGCCGTCGCCGACGACCCGGCCTACGAGGCACCGAAGGCACGCCGGGCCATTGCGCAGTTCGTGTCCCTGCACCCGTCCAACTTGGCCCAGAAGGCCCAGATCATCGTCGAACACTTCCGGCAGCACACGGCCCCGAAGATCAACGGCAGGGCCAAGGCCATGGTGGTGACCGCCTCGCGACTCCACGCTGTCCGGTACAAGCAGGCCATCGACGCCTACATCGCCAAGATGAACTACTCGGGCCTGTCGGCTTTGGTGGCGTTCTCCGGCACCGTGACCGACAAGGGACTGCCCTACACCGAGCCGCAGATGAACGGATTCCCCGAATCCCAGACTGCCGAGGAGTTCGCTGGGGAGGAGTACCAGGTGCTGATCGTGGCCGAGAAGTTCCAGACCGGCTTCGACCAGCCTCTGCTGCACACGATGTACGTGGACAAGGTGCTCACCGGGCTGAACGCCGTCCAGACCCTGTCTCGCCTGAACCGAATCTGCCCCGACAAGGACTCCACCTTCGTTCTGGACTTCCGCAACGACGGCGAGGACATCACCAAGGCGTTTGAGCCGTACTACGGGCGAACTGTGGCACCGAAGACGGACCCGAACCTGCTGTGGGACACCCGTAGCCAGTTGGACCAGTACGACGTGCTGCGGCCCGACGAGGTCGAAGCCACCGTGGCACTGTTGATCACGATGGGCGAAGCCAAGGATCACGGCCAGTTGTATGCCCTGCTGGACCCGGCAGTCGAACGCTTCCGTGCGATGGACGAGGAGGACCGGCTGGGATTCAAGGATGCCCTGGACAAGTTCGTCCGCACGTATTCGTTCTTGTCTCAGATCGTGTCGTTCGGGGACTCCAAGTTGGAGCGTGACTACCGCTACTGCCGGGCGCTGGCGTCGAAGCTGCGCGACGAATCCACCTACGAGAAGTTGGACCTCGGCTCCGAGATTGAACTGACCCACCTGCGCAGCGAAATGACCTTTGAGGGGTCACTGGCACTGGACGCCGAGACTGGCGAGGTCACCAGCATCTTCGGCGAGGGCAAGGGAAAGAAGCAGGAACCCGAGAAGGAGCCGCTTTCCAAGATCATTGACGAACTGAATGAACGGTTCGCCCTGAACCTCGGCCCTGCCGACCAGCTTCTCTTTGACCAGTTTGAGGAAAGCTGGCTCTCTGACCCCGACGTGCGGGCGCAGGCACAGGCCAACACAATCGACAACTTCAGATTGGCCTTCGACCAGCGGTTCATGGACGACGTGGTGGGACGGATGGACCTGAACGAGGCCATCTTCAAGCGGATACTTGATGATGCAGAGTTCAAGCAGGTGCTGCTGGATTTCTACGCGGCAAGAGTCTTCCTGAAGGCTCGGGAGACAGATGGCACGGGCGTCGGCGAAGACTGAACGAGGCCGTCCGGTTGGACGCTCAGTGTGCCGAGGTCTAGCTCTGATCCAACGCTTGCTCCTGCAACTCCTTCAGCGACGTGCCCGCTTCGTTCTTCCATTCGATGCGCCCATTCGATGTCCGGCCTTGAAGCACCATCGCGGCTGTGGAGGGCGAGTTGAACAGATGGTCTTCGGTGAGCCGAAGGTGCTCACCCTCGGGGACGAACACTCCGGCCGCAGTCAGGCTGTCGCGCAGGTCAAGGCCGTAAGCGTGGATTGAGGGTACGGCAGCAGAGCGGGCCAGCGCCCCCTTGAAAACGAGGAAGCCTTCCGAGGTTTCCAGGCCCTCCGCCTTGGTGTCCTTGCCTTTGAGGTAGAGCCGTTCGGGGGCCATCGCTCCCGGACTCGCCTCGTCGGGTTTCTCAAAGGCACTGACGCCTAGCACCGGGTAGATCAGCAGCATGTCGGCAAGGAACGACTCCATGTCGGCGCGATCCGCCTCGGAGAGGGTCGGCTCAGCGGAGGTGGTTCCGTTATCAAGCTCTGCCCGGTTGGCACTCCTGGCAATCGAAATCAGCCGGGATTCCAGGTACCGGACGTGGGCCTTGTTCAGATTGTTGTCTTTGGCTGTGAAGACGATGACTTTGGTCCAGAAGTCCTTATTCTTTTGATGACTGTCCAGCCTGTCTCGGAGAACGTCTGTCTCGCCGATGTAGATGCGGGCCTGCTTGGCTCCACCCTCTGGTGGACCAGTCAGCACGTAAACGCCGGGATTGGCAAGCTCGTCCCGGCTGCGGAGCGCCGAGTAGCGAGTACGCGGAGCCATCAGCGCCACGCCCGTCCAGTTCGACTTCTCAACGACCCAGATGCCGTCGGGCGTGCCGTCAGCGAGGAACAAACGAATGGAGGTGCCGCGAGCGTCAGGCATGGACTTCGACGGTAGCAGCGCCTCAGTTCCCGACGTGAGGTGAAGTGCCGATTGAAGGTGTCACTGACTTCATCACCTGGTGTCTCCCCACGAACCTCCGTCCGTCGGGTGCTCTCGGACGATCAGCGGTATGTCAGTACCGGGCACGTTGACTTCGATTCGGCCCTGATGGCTGACCGCCCAACAGGCATCTTCGATGTCCCCGCGCCTCATCGCTCCCGTGAATGTGTCGCCCGGTACAGCCCGCTGGTTGACCCCACGAACGCTTCCATTCGCGTCATAGTCGGTGACGAGCCAGTCGAAGCGGTCGGGGTAACGGCTGTCGGCGAACATGTACAGATCGCCGTCTACGTCAGAGAGATACGAGACTTCCGGGACTTCCGCCTGGCTCATCGGGGTCACCGGACGGGTGCGCTATTGCCGCTCGTCGTCCATCGGCGAGTCGATGGACGTTCGTCGGGCTTCCAATCGGGGCCGAACCAGCCAGGCTTGCCGTTCTCGTCGGGTTGCCAGTCGGACCGGATGAAGTCCACAGGGGAGTCGGCGGGGATCAGTCCTGCTTCCACTTCCTTGATGTGCTGGACCAGTCGGTCCACGTATTCAGTGGCTTCGGGGGTCACGGGCATGTCAGCAGTTGAACCCTGGCAACTTCCCGGCCAGTTCGGTACGCATCGTCTTGGATGCAGTGGCGATGGCCGTCAATCCGGCGGAATAGGCGCTGGCCTGGACACTCAGTGTTGGCTCCGCGGCAAGGGCGGCTGCCGCGATCAACAGTCCACCGCTCGCTGCCTGGAAGAGTTGCCCGAGCATCTTCAACGGGATCGTCTTGTCCTGGTTCTTCCCGATCAGGTCGTCCACGCCCAGGAATCCCTGGACGTGGTCTGCTATCACTTGCACCGCCTTCTGCGCGCTCTTGGCGTGATTGGGCAGGGCTGGGATGCCTGACACGATCCAGTTCGCCAGAGCTTCATCACCACCCACTTGGTCGGCAACCGCCGCGGCCATTTGCTGGGCGAACTCCTTGACCGACACGATTTCCCAGAACTCTTCCTGCTCCGCCCACGAAGTGATGTACGGGGCACACTGTCCAACCTGGTCTGCCAAGAGGGCTGCGTCGGCCACAGGTAGCTGATCGGGCCGAGTGTGCTCCGTGATCACCCGCAAGTTCTTGATGGACAACTCCACGGTGCTCCTGCTCTTTCGTTGCCAGACCGTGCACTTCGCGCCTGTCGGATGCAAAATGTTACCCGGATTCGGGTGACCCGGAATAGACCGGCGAGTGGACTTGCCGTGTGGGCGGGACCGACAAGGCCAAGAGCGCCAGGCAGATTGAGTTCGGCGACCGCGTCCGTGACCACCGGCATCGCATGGGACTTTCCCAGGAGTCCCTGGCGTCGAACGCGTCGATCAACCGAACGTACATCGCCAGTCTGGAAGCCGGGCGGAGGAATCCGTCGCTGGACATGATGGCCCGGCTGGCCCTGGCGCTAGGCGTAGACCTCGGCGACCTACTTCGGGGCCTACAGGACACTCGGGGACGCTCCTAGCACCACCAGGCTGTTCGGGGTTGTGACCGTCTGATGCAGCCTTCGACTTCGCTTCTGGGAACGGCTTCATCATCGCTAGCATCACGGCCATGGCGGTCACCGAAACAGAATGGGTTGCGCTGATCACCGTTGGAGGAACTCTCACATCGGCAGCGTTGGCTTCCCTCGTCACCTTCCGGGTAACTCGGCGTACCGTCAAGGCCGCAGAAGCCGAAGGAAAGAAGCAGCGCGATCATGACGCCGCTGAACGACTGTTGGATCGTGAGCATGAGAAGGCCCTCTCGGCGGAGGAGCGTCAGCAGCAGCGACTACGCGATGCCTACGTCACCATCCAGATTTACATCACAGGGTGGGGAAGATTCGCTGAATGGAAGAAGAGGGCCTACGAAACCGATCCCCCGCAACCCGAACCAGTGATTCCAGCTATCGACCTTGAAGCCGAAGCCATTGCCAGCCTGCTCGCCAGCCGTGAGGTCGTGGGGATACTTGATCAACTGAACGAGAAGGTCAACTACCTCAGGATCGCCATGGCTGACCGCGGGTATTGGGAAACGATGAAGAGTCCCGACCTTCCTGGTTCAGAAGCAGAGTTCGCCGAATCGGACAAGAGGATGAGAAAGGCTGCCGAGAACCTTTGGCAGATCGCCGAGGATGCGCACAGTTTGATGCGGAAAGAACTCGCCGGTACGTACACATCCCATTCAATCTGAGGATTGTGCTGGTTCTTTGTCCTCCGCCTAGGAAGCAACGGGTTGCGGACCCAAGTGCCGGTAGATCGTCTTCCTGGACACCCCGAGGGTTTTGGCGATGGCCTCCACGGTGTGCTCCTTGGAGTCGTACATCTGGCGCGCTACCGCGATCTTCTCCGGGGTCATCGTCGGGGGACGGCCACCCACTCGGCCCCGTGCCCGTGCGGCTTCCAGCCCTGCCATCGTGCGCTCCCGGATCAAGTCCCGCTCAAACTCAGCGAGGGCCGCAAAGATGTGAAAGACCAGCTTCCCGCCCGTGCTGGTCGTGTCGATGCCTTCCGTCAACGACCGGAAGCCGACCTCTTTCGCTGCCAGGTCTTCGGTAAGGGCGATCAGGTTCTTCAGCGAGCGGCCCAGACGATCCAGCCTCCACACGACGACAACATCGTCGGGACGAAGCTGGTCGATCATCCTGTCCAACTCGGGTCGGTTGGCCAGCGATCCAGAAGCGGTGTCGGTGAAGACCTTCACGCATCCGGCTGCCGTCAGGGCGTCGATCTGCATCTGGGCGTTCTGGTCGTCAGTGCTCACCCTCGCGTAACCGATGAGATTGTTCATGGAACCTGCGTAGCGTAAGGGTCCGACGCTCTGCAATCTGTCCCAGAGATAACGCACACGGGTTGAGTCCCACGATTTGCCCAGCCAACAGTGTGGTCCGACCAGCGGATCACATTCGGTCGTATCTGGCCCTACGACCCTGACCATCCGGCGAAGTTGTCGGTAACGTTCCAACTCACCGTTCCACTCCCGGCTCCCTGGTTGCCCGAGACTTCGATGCGCGACACCGTGACTGACTCGGGAAAAACGAAACCAGCGCAGTAAGAGAGTGTCTGCGAAGGACTCAGGGTCGTGTCGGACCCTCCGGCGCACAGGCTGTCGCCATTCGGCGTCTCCACTAGTCGGCTGTAGACGTTTCCGTCGCTTCCAAATGCAGCGATGGTGACCGGCAAACTCGACGGCAGGGCCGAGTTGCCGTTGTTGGTGGCACTGACATTCACGATGGCGAAGTGATCAGTCCCGGTTTCATCGGTTGTGTATCCGCTGCCGTCAGTGGCGGGGTCGGTGAACGAGGTCAGGTCAAGATTGAGCGGCTGACCATAAGCCGTCACCCCTGACTGAGGTGCCCAACCAGAGCCTGTTGAACCGCTCGCAGACTGAGAACCGGACTGGTGAAGGAGGACGATGAGCACAATGACTGCTCCGACAGCGAGCGCCACAACCATCGGAGTGGCTGACGCCCTTTTCGGGTTCGCTGAAGAAGCAGGGGTGACTTCTCCCTTGGGACGAAGGTCGGGCGCGTACCACCGACCATCTGATGCCTTCCACCAACCGGGACCCTGCGAGGTGTCGCTCATCGTCGTTCCACTTCCGCCCCCACCGTGAAGACCTTCATCTGGCTATCGGCTCGCGAGGTCGGCATCCTTAGCCGGGCAGATGGGCAACTTGATCGGGTTTCGGTAGCCCTACAGGACCCCTTCGGTCCGACCGACAAAGCAGGCAATGAAGAATCGGCCTGGTGAGTCTCACCGTCTTCGTATGCGGGCAATGCAGTGGAGTGCAGCCACGCGTCTCTGGCGACCGATCCTGGTGCTGGTGGCCGTCTGGCTCGCCGCTTCCATTGCGTTCGCTCTCGCGCCCACCTACGTGGCAATCAGGGCCTTCGCAGTCGGCTTCCTGACCGCGGCCTTCCTGGCCTGCATCGCCTGGTTGCTCTTCGTTTCGTCGGGTTCGTACTCATGGAGCCTCGGCAGGCTGGGCGAGGAGGCCACCGCTGAAGCCGTCTGCGGGCCTTCTCGCCGGAGGAAGGGGTGGCGACTGGTCAACGGCGTTCCGTTCGATGGACTCGGCGATGTGGACCATGTGCTTATCGGTCCGGGCGGGGTGTACGCCGTCGAATCCAAGTACTCAACGTCGCCGTGCCAGTTGTCTGACGGCTGGGTGGACGGCATCTACGGTCGGGAGCCGATTGCCCAGGCCCGGCGCGGTGCCGAGAAGGTGCAGAAGATGCTCCGGTACGGACCCCAGCGGTTCGATGTCACGGTTCATCCCGTTGTGGTCATGTGGGGACGCGGGCGTGTTCAGCTTGAACGTGGCTGGGAACTCGTCGGTGACGTACTGCTCTGCGACGGCCCGAAGTCCGACCTGTGGCTGAAGGAGCTAGATCGGGACTCGCTTGATCAGGACAGCGCCCAGAGTATCGAAGGAGTCCTCCTGGCCTACCTGGACCAGCACAAACGTAGGGTCCTCACCGCCTAGTCCCTGGACCTCCCATGCTGTGGCCCATTGTCGAAACCCGCCCCTTCGCTGCGGCCACCGGATCGCGGGTGGACTCGTTCGATCCCCTTTGACGTGCCGCTGCGTCGCTTCTCACATGGGCCATTCGGCCCTATAGGCGAACTGGACAGCGGCGTAGGTTCAACCAGTAGAGGGCGGAGAGGAGAGTCATGTCGAAGCATGTGGAAACTGCATGTCGGGACTGCAAGAAGTGCATGGACAGTTCGGTGGCTCACGGTGGTCGGAATCTGGGCAGGGGCTTGATGGCGATTTCGACCGCAGGCATGAGCGAGGCTGGCCTAGCCATGCGGAAGAAGTGTCGGCTCTGCGGACACCAGATGAGCCTGCATCACGGAGCAGAGGCTGCGACGGTTCAGCCCGCTGTTGTCGTGGCCACACTGCCGATCCAAGCAAGCCCCTCATTCGCTCCGTCGGTGACTCCCCAGGGACCGCCACCTGGCTGGTATCAGGACCCGGACGGAGGGCCAGCCGAGTGTTGGTGGGACGGGACCGGATGGACAGGAGTTAAGCGGACATCGTCCACCTCTCAGGTGGATCAGGTTGCGGCAATGAACCCTCAGCCACCCGCGGGCATGAATCCGCAGGCACCCCCGCCCTCAGCGGTCGTTGGCCAAGCTGACGGCCAGATTGCCTCACTCCTACCCCCGCCAGGTCACCTAGTTTGCGATGGCAAGACGGTCACCTACGGCGTACGAACACTTGGGACGGAACAGACACGGCACCTGAACCTGTCCACGGTGAGTCGCAAGCCGATCAAGGTCAGCATCGCCAAGGATGGGACTCTGGACACTCACCTCGCCATAGGTAACACCGTGAAGGGTCAGTCTGCTGAACTCTGTGCGGCCAACCTCGCCCAGATCGCAAGGTTCCGACCGGATGTGTCAGTAGAACCTGCGACACCGGAGGTTGCCGACGCCCTTCGCTCAGCGGGTGTCACGTTGCCGACTTCGGCCTGACTCAGGCTAGGTCCCGGCCACTCGTCGATCAGGTCGTCGTCGAAGAAGAAGTCGTCTTCCATCCCGTCCATCTGGGCTGCGATCCTGGCTTCCACCGCTTCGTGATCCCGCTCCATGTTTTCCACGGCTTCGATCATCTGTTCCATGGTCGGGTTCTTTGCGACCACCTTGACCGGGGCGTTCAGTCCGAGCAGGCGGGCACGCCGCGTCATGATGGCCATGCAGCGGTCCACGGATGTGAGGCTGCCGGAGTCCGTGACCTTCTGGAACATGACCTTCCACAGGGCTTCCAGCCGGTCGTCCTCCAACTGCCGAAGCTCGTCGGCAAGATTTGGGGTGCTCCGGGCCATCGCCCGCTGCCAGATGCGGTGCGCCTGACCCCTGCCACCGCGAAGACCCATCTGGGTGGCGATCTTGTCGAAGGTGTCTCCACGGAGTCGAAGTTCTAGGCACTGCAAGTCACGCTCCCGTGCCCGGATCATGCGCTCCCGGTGGGGCTGGTTGGCGATCTTCGTGTGATTTGCCACTCAGATGCCCCGATGTTGCAAACTCAGGCCAGGGGTCATGAGTGCCACGGTAGGCACGCTCAGCGGTCCAGTCGGCGGATAGGTAGGCAGCCGTCGATGGCGGACATCCTGGCTCGCTACCTCGGGCCGTTCACGGGCCAGCGGGCAACTCCGGCGGTGAACAGGCTGAGGACTTCCGCGCTGACGAAGGGGTCATTGAACACGTCCGAGGGGTGCCCCTGCTGGTCGTCATCCGAGTCATAGAAATCCACGATCTGATCACGGACCCGAGCGAAGTTTGCTTCCGATTCGTCGCAGGCTGAGCAGATCGGGATGCACCGACAGTCAGTCTCCCGTGAGCCGCTGGGAATCTCACCTTCGGGGAAGGTGGTGTCGCACCTCGCGCAGCGGTCGGCGTGGATGGCGGTGTACCTGTCCACCATGTGGGCCGCTCCCTCGCTGAGGGCATCTTCACGATCAAGGTAAAGATGGCCCACATCTTCCAGCCAGGCAGCTGCCAGGCAAGCGGGCCGGAACGGGTGTGCTCCATCGGAGGTCAGCAGTTCGGGGTCGTCGGTGAGGTTGCCGACCAGGCCGAGCATGGTGCTGGGTGTGTCGTTGGTCATGCGATTCGCTCCATTCGGTCAGGGTAAGACTGGGGCCTCACCCGATTGGTCTGATGATGTACTTCGGGACGAGTCCGGTGGTGGTGAGTGGTGGCCCCCCCTTGGGGGAGGGCCGCACGGCCTCACCGGACCACCAAGTTGAGTGGGTGAGGCCGGGCCTCACTTGGGCCACACCTGGGCCACACGGCCCCACCGGGTCAGGATGCGGCATCGGCAACAGTCCCCTGACTGGCGATGAACGACTTCAAAGGGAAGTGCTGGCGCGAGCGGTTTGGACCGATCCGCACTTCGACGTACTCCTCGTCGATGAGCAACTGCAACGCCAGCTTCAGGTACTCGCGCTTGCCACCCACGGCCTCCTTCAGCGAGTTCTGAGTCAGGCCGGGATGGTCAGTGATCAACTTGGAGAGCCTCTCCATCAGCTTCGTCGGGCGCTGGACACCGTCCACGCTCCCAGCCTGGTCCGGCACATGCAGGTGGCCCGTGACCCCGCCGTCGGCCCGCGACTCCAACTCCATGACGGTGATGACCTTTCCACCGGCCTCATGCTGGCGGATGTGGCCACAGCGGTCCTTGGACACCGTGATCCTCGCCTTGCCGGTGCGACCACGACCGAAGGCAGCGGTCACGTTCAACTGGTACGCGACGCCGTCCAGGCCCGACAGCTTCCGCTCGGAACCAATGGCCCACCGGCCACGCCCCTCGCTGCTCTTGGTGACATGGTCCGTCAGAAGGACCGCTGCACCCATCCTGGCGAACAAACGGGGGAAGCTGGCGTAGAACGCAGACACGGGCGGTCCATCCTTCGGGTCCAGACCGGCCAGGGACATCGCCTCGGTGACTCCGTCGATCACGACGAGCGTCGGCACGCCCCGATGGCCAATGACTTCTCCGATCATGAGCTTGGCAATCTCGTCGAAAGTGCCGTCCGGCTGGATGTAGGTGAAGTGGGTCGCGATGTTCTCGGCCTGGGTCCCGAGCGCACCCAGGCGCTCCACGGCAGTCTCCGGCGTGTCCTCAAAGTCGATGTAGACGACGTGATGTCCTGCGTTCAGTTCACTCTTGATGGCCAGGCAGGCGAACCAACTCTTCAGCGATTCAGTCTCCCCGATGGCAGCGTTCAGCCTGCCGGGGTAGAGCATGTGCACGCCGTCATCACGGGCCAGCACGCTGGGCTGGACGGTGACCCGCTCGCCCCGAAGTACGGGGCCGAGTTCGACAGGCTCCCAACTGGACACCTCCAACGGGTGTTCACCGGCGTCTTCACCTGCCGAGAGCCGACGCACAACCTCTTCGGGACTTGGGCCGTTGTCGTTCAGCAGGGGAGTCACCGGCATCACGGCGAGAGCGGCCACGGTGTCCGGGTCAGCGTTGGCAGCAATGCGGTGCTCGTCCTGCCTCCACACCGGGATGGCCGAGGGGTCGCACAAGTTTGCGAGGCCGAGCCAGTCGGCCTGGCTCTCCGCCGTCATGTCGTCCCAGCGAGCAATCGGGTCTTCGCCCAGCCCGAGCTTGGCCATCTGATTGCAAAAGGCGGTCTGCTTTTCGGGCGGCACCCCGTTCCAACTGACCCGGAGCGGCACGCCAGCGGGCAAGTAGGGCGGGTGGGTCAGCGTGAGCGCCGAGTCCTGCCGATCCAGTTCCGCGAGGATTTCCGCGATCGGGTCGAAGTGGGTGGTCACCGGACCTCCCGGATCGCAGGCTCCCGGTTCCCGTCAATGATTGCATCCAACTCGGTCGGGTCCAGGAAGACCCTCCTACCGATTTTTACGATGCCGATCCGACGCTCCGCCCTCAACCGACGGAGATAACGCTCGCTGATGCCGGAATAGGCTTCCGCACCCTGGTAGGTGAGCAGCGGCCGCCGAATGTGATGATCAGCGTCGCTGCTGGTCTTCGGCGCGATTTCGCCGTAAGCAGCTTCCACGGGACATGCCTCCTCAGCCCGCTCCCAACAGGGAGGGGAGGTGCCCACGGGTTCGTGTGGATGGCCGAGGCGTCCTGTGGTCTTCTCTCGTATTGTACCGCATGTGTCGGCGCACACTGGTGAAGGTCAGGGCCTCGCTGGGACCAAGGACATCGTCATTCGGTGCCCCAATGCGTCTTGCGGCAGGCGGCTTGCGAGGGTGACTGCGGTCCTCGGTGGAACTGGCGAAGTCGTGCGCCTTGTTGAAGGTGCTGTGAGTCGGAAGGTGGTCCCAAAATCCGAGTTGCGGTCGCTGCCTCCGGGGAAGGCTGGTGATTCCTTGGTCAGGGTGGTTGACACTGGCGGGCGTCACGGCCTTCCTGATGACCAGGTTGTCGTCGAACGCGCCACCGATCCCAAGGGCAGGGGAGTAGGTCAGCCGGGACCGCGTACCGGCTACGCGGAGAACCAACGGATGCCTTGGTATGCGCCCGGTGACTCAGTCCCGAACTTCGACGAGCCGGACACCTGGGCCTGGCACTGTCCGTGCGGTGCTCGTCCGAGGATTTCCAAGGTGAAGCTGCATCAGTTGGTCGGGGCAACTCTGCGCCGAGGCGAACACCACCTCACGCTTCCGTGAGCCTCCCGTGGCGTTCTTGATCAGCGAGTCCATGCCACGCTCTGGGCGTGCCACTAGCGTGCCATAGCGAGTGGCACGTCGGGGTATCTCGGGGGCAGTCTCGGTACGAACGAAATGCCCTCTCAACAGGAAGTTGTTGATCTGGCGGCGTGGCCGAGTGGTTTAGGCAGGGGCCTGCAAAGCCCCGTACCCCGGTTCGAATCCGGGCGCCGCCTCCAGAGAATGCCGCACAGTCGAGCAGCCAGTGCACAACGGTGCTCGCGT
>Ga0182030_10009696_pt1 | contig 19693 bp, 12 predicted proteins | sample 812S3MmetaG_FD_121299 | JGI IMG/M metagenome (GOLD analysis project Ga0182030, IMG submission 121299) | Permafrost microbial communities from Stordalen Mire, Sweden - 812S3M metaG (Illumina Assembly) | ecosystem: Environmental > Terrestrial > Soil > Wetlands > Permafrost | place: Sweden... | reverse complement strand
GATTCTTCGAGGTTCATAATGGGTAGAGATCGAGCTTTCCGCAGAAGAACAAGATGCGAATCCGATAGTTGCGAAAGTTGCGGAAGCCTCGCGCGTTGGATTTGATGCTTTGGATTTTCGAGTTCAATCCTTCGGTCACCGCGTTGGTGATGTGATGCTTCAGATACGTCAGCAAGTTTTCCAGGTGGCGCTTGAGCATCTGCGCCACCTCCACCAGCGGCTTGAGTCGGCTCCGGCTCACCCAGCCAAACCAATCCTTGAAAAACCGCCGCGCCCAACCCTCTCCCCGATAATTCCAGAACTGGCTGAACAGTTCCTTGGCCGCCCAGGCCCGCGCCACTTTCAAATGCAAGTCCTTCAATCCGGCAAATTCCTGGCGCTGCTCCGGGTTGAAGTTTTCCGGGTTGTACAGCCACAGTTGCCGGGTGCCTTTGAGCGTTTCATCCCCTTCGGCCAGCAGCTCCTTGTGCTCCTCTCGACGCACCTTGTCCACCGCCTTGCCCAGATAGCTGCTGACGTGATACTTGTCATGCACAATGTCGGCGTCGGGGACCTCCTTTTCTATCGTCCGGATGAACGGCTCCCACATATCCACCGCCACCGCTTCCACCGCTTGCTTTTGCTCCGGTGTCAGCGCCTGCCACAACTGCGCGGCCGCCTCGGCCGTCCGCTCCTCCACCACCTCAATGACCCGCGACTGCTCCAAATCGGTCAGCAGCGTGATGTAGGACTGCCCGCGCCCAAAGCTCTTCTCATCCATCCCCAGGTGTTTCATCGCCTCCAGTTGCCGCCGTTCCAGGCCCCGCTCCACCGCCCGGCCCATCATCTCGTGCGCCGTCTCCCAGCCGATGCCCAGCAACTCGCACGCCTGGCTGACGCTGGCGCTGGCCAGCAGCACCTCCACCGCAAACCGCTCGAAGAGCAGCGTGAAGCGCCCCTGCGGCTCCGCCCACGGCACCTGCATCGTCTTAACTCCATGCACGGGACAATCCGCCCGCGGCGTCCGCGCCCGAATCAACGTGGCAAACTGCATCGTGTCCAAATGCCGCCACGTTCGCTCCGGTGCGCTGTCGTGGATCGAACAGGCCACCCCGCATTCCGGACACTTGGCCGCCTGGCCCCATTGCCAGCCCAACTCTATCTCCACCTTCTTCTCCCCAATTTTCAACTCCACCGTCTTGACTTCCCACGGGCTGCCGATGCCTAAAAGTAACGCGTAATGCTTTTGTAATTCAGTGTCCATGCTCATGCCCGCCAGCCTCGCAGAAACCGGCCTTCCCTTCCAACCAAAAACCTCCAACCGGCGGAGCGGAGCGGCAGCGCAGCGCAGTCCGGCGCGAAGCGCTGCGACCCCAGGACCGCCTCGGTCAACCGAAGTAAGCCGCCCGCCCGCCCATTATTTCCGTTCTAAAGGCTCTCTTTTTCAATTCTTCAGCAGATTTGGCTTGTGTTAGCCATGAAAAACCTCGAATATCCCAAAAAAATGTGGGTTGATTATTGATCCCATCACGATAAAACTTCCCCAGATAAAGCCCTTTAATTTTGTCGGAATAATCAATTAATTGTGATTCGCGGGACTTTCATCCATGAACGGTTGTGGGTCCGTCAACGCCGTGAGCGATGGGAAAATCGCCGCCGCATCCGGCAGTTCGTCCTGGCCGTCGCCATCCTCGCTTCTTCATCTGGCCAGTTTATCTATTGATTCGTTAAATTTGAGCATAGGAATTCTACAAGGAGCCTTGGCCGGGAGGCGGCGGGCGGATTACCAATCCGCGGCACAGCAGACAGCCAACCCAATGCCACTGAGATTTCAATGAGCATGCTTTTAAAGCGCGTTAGCGCGGCCCTTCAGGCCGCCGAATTCCAGGGGCGTCCCCACCCAGCCCTTCGGGATGGGCTAAGGAATCACGGCCCGTTGGGCCTGAGGCTGCGACGGCCTGAAAGCAGGGCAACTGATTGAAAATCAACGTCATTATGCAAAATGGGGGTCTTGAAATCCTAGGCATTGGACTGCCAATCGGCGCTACGGAACAACAGTGCCGCGCTCTGCCGAGACGCCGCTACGGCGGAAAGGGGTCGGTACGTGGTATTGGCATATTGGCGGAATCGGGCACCCTTCGGAGCCCCTCACAGCTCATCCCCCGAGGGCGGCGGACAGGAGTTGATCCAGGGTCAGGCGGGTTCTTCCTGCGCCAGTTTCCGGTAGATGCGCGTGCGATGCACGCCCAGCAGCCGGGCGGCGTCGGCAATGTTGCCGCCGGTCTGCTGCAGAGCGCGCTGGATCAGGAGATCCTCGGCGGCGGCGAGGTTGAGCGGGAGCGCCGCCGCCGGTTCGGCGCGCGCGGGCGGGTCCGCCGCCGGCGCGGCGCCCGCCCCGCGCTCGGCGAGCCGCAGGTGCCGGGGCAGGATGACCGCGCCGTCGCATTCAATGAGGCCGCGCTCGATGATGTTCTTCAACTCACGGACGTTGCCGGGGAAGGTGTGGCGCCGGAGGACTTCCAAGGCGGCGGGGCTGAAGGCCGGCGGCTTCATCCCCATCTCCGCGGCGAACACGGTCAGGAAGTGGGCGACGAGCATGGGGAGATCCTCGAGGCGGTCGCGCAGCGGCGGCGTGGTGACCGGATAGCGGGCGAGCCGGAAATACAGATCCTGCCGGAACGTGCCGGCGGCGATGCGGGCGGCCAGGTCGGCGTTGGTGGCGGCGATCACCCGTACATCCACCTGCCGGGCCGCCGCCGCGCCGACGGGGGTGACACAGCCGTCCTCCAGCACCCGCAGGAGCTTGACCTGCAGGGTCATCGGCATGTCGCCGATTTCATCCAGAAAAATCGTGCCGCCGTGCGCGAGTTCAAAATAACCCTTGCGGTCCGCCGTCGCGCCGGTGAACGCGCCCTTGACATGCCCGAAGAGCATGGACTCGGCCAGGTCGCCGGGAATGGCGACGCAGTTGACCGGAATGAACGCGGCCTTGGCGCGGGGGCTTTCAAAGTGGATGGCCCGGGCGATCAGCTCCTTGCCCGTGCCGCTCTCGCCGGTGATAAGCACGGTCGTGTGGGCGAACTGATGGAGTTTGCGTATGTCTTCGATGATTTTGCCCACCAGCGGGCTCCGGCCGACGAGGCCGCCCAGGTTCCAACGCGAGGCCTCGAGGTCGGTGAGGGTGGAGAGTTTTTCGTCCGCGGCCTGCAGCGCGGTTTCCGCCTGGCGCCGGCGCCCGGCTTCCGCCAGCAGTTCCGCAGTGCGCGCTTCCAAGGCCTGGTTCTTCTGCTGCAGCTCGCGGTTGAGCCGGCTGATGTTCAAATGCGTGGCCACGCGGATGGCCACCTCCTCCGCCTGAAAGGGTTTGACCACATAATCCACCCCCCCGGCTTGGAAGGCGGCGACCAGGCCCCGGGGATCGTCCCGGGCGGTGATGAAGATGACGGGGATGTCCCGGGTGGCCTCCCCGGCCTTGAGCCGGCGGCAGGTCTCCAGGCCGTCCAGCTCCGGCATCATCACATCCAACAGGATCAGGCTGGGCCGGGCCTTGGCCGCCACCTTCAGCGCGGTCTGTCCGTTGGGCACGGCCAGAATCTCGTAGCCTTCCGGCTCCAGGGCGGCGGTCAGCACCGCCAGATTGGCCGGCTGGTCGTCCACCAGCAGGATTTGTTCGCGCGGCGGTGCCGGCGGGGGCATCACATTCATGGGTGCGGGGGGGCCAGGACATCCGCCCGGACGGGCGCCGCGGCGCGCATGATCAGATGCAAAATGCCGTCCATGTCGTAGCTGCGCATCAGGTGCCGGATGTGCTCCGCGAGTTCGCCCGCCTCCGGACCAAGCTGCCGCAGTTCCAGGAGGCAGGCTTTCAACGCGGTGGTGCTGTGCAATTCCGCCGCGGTGGCGAGCCGGGCGTATAGTTCCTCGGACAACGGCAGGGGGGCCGCATTCCAGGCGGCCGGCGGCTCCGGTTCCACCGGCGGCGCTTCGTATTCAAATTCCACCCCCAGGTGCGTCCGCAGACATTCGTAAAGCTGTTCGGCCCGGATCGGCTTCACCAGAAAATCCACGCAGCCCGCCCGCCCCGCCGCCTCGCGATATTCCGCCAGCGCCGCGGCCGTCTGCATGACGATTTTGCAGCCGCGGCCGCCCGTGGCCGCCAGCAGCGCGCGGGTCGCGGCGATGCCGTCCATGTCCGGCATCAACAGATCGAGAAAGATGATGTCCGGGACCAACTCCCGGACCTGCTGCAGGGCTTCGCCCCCGCCGGCCGCCGTGCTCACGTCGCACCCCGCCTCCGCCAGCATCCGGGCGAGGATGTCACAGTTCTCCCGGCGGTCGTCCACCACCAGCGCCCGCACGCGGCCGCCGGGCTTCAGCCGCCGGAGGACCGGGGCGTTCAGCCGGGGGTCGTATGACTCCGCCGGCGGCAGGGCAAGGCAAAAGAAAAACCGTGAGCCCACGCCGCGTTCGGATTGCAGCTCGAGCCGGCCGCCGATCAGTTCCACCTGCCGCCGGGCGATGGCCAGGCCCAGGCCGGTTCCTTCCTGATGCCGGGCATGTCCACCTTGGTGAAACGGCTTAAAAATATCCTCCGTCTCCTCCGGTGGAATGCCGGGCCCGGTGTCAATGACCTCGAACAACCACTGGTCCTCCCCCAATTTTTTGCAGAGCAGGCAGACCTCGCCCAGACTGGTGAATTTGACGGCGTTGCCGAGCAGGTTGATGAGTATCTGGCGCAGTTTGCCTTCGTCACCCCGCACCAACCGCCGGCCGCCGCCCTCGAACCCCACGCGAAAGCTGATGCGTTTGCGGCGGCACAGGGGTTGAAAGGTCGCCGCCAGCCCGCGCCCCAGCGACTCCAGATCAAAATTCACCGGGTTCAACTCCATCCGCCCCGCCTCGATTTTCGCCAGGTCCAAAATCTCGTTGATCAACCCCAGCAAATGCTGGCCGCTTTGGCCGATGCCGTTGACGGCATCGCGTTGCTCGGCGGAGAGAAACCGGTCGCGCTGCATGAGCTGGGTGTAGCCGAGCATCGCGTTGAGCGGGGTCCGAAACTCATGGCTCATGCTGGCCAGAAAGTCGGTTTTGGCGCGGTTGGCCGCCTCCGCCTCCGCCTCCGCCCGCTGGCGCACGGCCACCTCCTCCTGCAACGCCGCGTTGGCCCGGATGGTCTTGCGCGTCTGCTGCCAGCCGCGGCCCAGATAAGCCGTGGTCAGCAGGGTGAACCCCAGGCCGGCCAGCAGCACAAACCACGATTGGTACCGGGAGATGTCGTGGCGAAAAGCCGGCGTGATCGTGTAAGCCGCCACCCAGCGGCGGTTGGCAAATTCCAAGGACACCGTCCGGTTCGCCGCCGCCGCCGCCTCGTTGGCATAGAGGATCTGCCCGGCCAAGGATTCGTCATGGAGTGTCACCGTGATGCCTTGGCGCGCGAGCTGGGCGAACTGCTGCTGAACCAGATCCGCCACGCTGAAAACCGCCACGGCAAAACCGGTGATGGGCGGTGACGTCCGGGGGCGGTTGTCCGGAACCGACCGGTCAAACAAAGGGACGAACACCAGGAAACCGGCCTGGCGGCTGGCTTTCTGCGCCAGGCGGATGGGGGCGGTGGCGGTGGGCTGGCCGGTGCGGGCGGCCAGTTCCAGCGCCGCGCGGCGCTGCGGTTGGGCCGCCAGATCCAACCCCAGGGCCGGCTCATTCCCCGGGACCGGCTCCAGGTATAACACCGGAAAATATTCGGCCCGCCGCCCGGCGGGCACCACCTGCCCGGCGCCGTTCATTTCCGTAAAATGAAAATCCCCCAGCCCGTCCGCCGCCGCGGCCTGCTCGCAGCGATCCCGCCCGGCCGCCGGAATCCGGGGCACCCATTCCAAGGCCTGCAATTCCGGCTGCCGCACCAGCGCCGGTTCCACAAACCGCCGGAACTCCTCCCGCGTGGGCTGTCCCCGCACGGAGACAAACGCCGTAATGGAATGCAGCACCTCCATCGAACGCAACATGTCGACATGCAATTGCTCCAACTGCGCCCCGGCCAAGTCCCCGGCGGCCTGCTCCAAGTCCCGCCTTTCCCATCCGCGGATCACCAAAAACAGCGCCACCGACAACACCACCCCCAATCCCAGCACGGCTCCGATCCAGATCGGCGGGCTGCGCTTTCGTGAATTGGACTCAAACCGGTTCAGCATGGCCCACAAACCAGCACTTTGTTTGCCGTTTGTGACATTTTCGCAAACCGTCTATTTTTGGCCAAAAACAGCCATTTTTTGGCCATGATTAGGGGCCAAACCGCCGATTTCATGGGTGAAATTGGCCAAGCTGAGCAAAGTCAGACAGCAACCTTGGGGCCAACGCTCCGGTTGTCGTGGTCTGGATTCCCCCCCACGGCCGTTGGCGGGTTGGTGGTGGAAATGGCCGGTCTGCCGGTTTTTCCGCGGGCGGGCCCGCTTAAATCGCCGGGCTTGGGGAGACTATTGTCCGTTCCATCGATACACTCCACCCGGGCGCAGTTTCACCTCGCGCGTCACCAGGCCGTAACGCAATTTCGTGGCACCGCCGTGGAGCGAACGCACGACGCCTTCGACCAGTTTCCCGTCCTGCCAGGTCATATCCACCTCAAAGCCGCCGCGCGCCCGCAACCCGCGGACCGAGCCGTCCGTCCAATGCGGCGGCAAGGCGGGCAACAAGGAGATTTCTTCCGCCTGGCTTTGCAGCAAGGCTTCGGCAATGGCGGCGGTCAAACCGTAGCTGGCGTCGGACTGGTTGTTCCTTTGGTTGTGCAGGTTGTCGGCGAGGGAACTGCTCATGAGGACCCCGAGCCATTCCTCGACTTTCTCGCCCCGTTCCAAGCGGGCCCAGATACAGGTGTCCCATGCGGTGATCCAGCCGCCGCGTGCCTGGCGGGTGTCCATCCATCTGTTGATGGCGGCGGCCAGTTCCGGCGTGCCGCGCAACGTGATGGTGTCGCCGGGGAAGAGCGGGAAGTTGGGCGAAACGTTGTGACCCTCGGTGCCGGGCGTCCAGTCCTCGATCCACTCCTGCAAGTATCCATGGCGGTTGATCCGGTAGGGCGGCAGCTTCGGCAGCGTGGCCACGAGCCGTGTCCGAAAATCGTCATCCACCCCCAGAATCCGGCTGGCTTCGATGCAGTGCCCGAACAACTCGCGGATCTGGGCGATGTCCATGGTCGTCCCCGGCGACAGGGAGGCCGTGTTCCCGTCCTGGTCCAAGTACGTGTGCTCGGGGGACATGGAGAACGGCGTGACCAGCCAGTGGTGCTTGGGATCCTCCACCAGCAGTTCCAGCATAAATTGGGCGGCGCCGCGCATGACCGGATAGTTCTCGCGGAGAAAAACTTTGTCCCCGCTGAACGCGTAATGTTCCCACAGATGCAGGCAGAGCCAGGCGCCACCGTCGGGCCACATGCCGTATTTCGCCGCGTCCACCGGGGCCGTGCCGCGCCAGAGATCGGTGTTGTGATGCAGCGTCCAACCGCCGCAGTTGTAGTAAGCCCTGGCCGTCTTCGCGCCGGTCTGGGAGAGGTCCTTGATCAGGTCGAACAATGGCGGCGTGCATTCCGGCAAATTGCAGACCTCCGCGGGCCAGTAGTTCATCTCCAGATTGATGTTAACGGTGTATTTGCTGCCCCAGGGAGGAAGGATTTCCTCGTTCCAGATGCCCTGCAAATTCGCCGCCTGCCCGCCGGCGCGGCTGCTGGAAGCCAAAAGGTAACGGCCAAACTGAAACGCCAACGCCTCCAGGTTGGGGTCCGCCCCACCGGCGCGAACGGCCCTGAGGCGCTCATCCGTCGGCTTCGCGTTCTGCGCTGCGTCACCAATCTGCAACTGAACCCGGTTCATCAAACCGTGAAAATCGTCTTCGTGGCGCTGCCGCAGGGTGGCGTAATTCTTCCCGGCGCAACGCGCGAGAATCTGCGCGCAAGTGGCGGCGGGATCGCCGCTGATGTTGGTGTAGTTTACAAAACTGGTGGCCACCGCCAGGACCAGGGTGACGGCGTCGGCGTTGGTGATGTTGAGCGCGGAGCCGGCGGCTTCGGAACGGCCGCCTTCGTGCCGGGCCACCAGCGCCGCCTCGTATCCCAGGCCTCGGCCTTCCGTCCGCGCAATCAACCCGGCCATGCCCGAAGCCGGGGCTGAGAACGGTCCGCGCCAGGCTCCGTCCATGACCAGGCGGTCGCGGTCCGCCAGGCTGGTTTCCAAATACGGCCCGCGAAACCGGGCCCCCAAAGAGATGCGACCCGGCCGGTCAGCGCTGATGCGCATCACCAAGACGCGGTCGGGCCAGGAAATGAACGTCTCGCGCGTGATCATCGCGTCGCCTGAACGATAACTGACCTTGGCGATGCCGGTTTCCAAGTCCAACTCGCGGCGGTAGTCCGTAAAGTTCGTGGCCCCGAAGGAGAGCAGCAGGTCGCCGATCGGTTGGTAGGCCTCCTGCGCCTTGGGGATGCCCCAAAAATGCCCGTTCGCCATTTTCTCGGCTTCCTGAAATTTGCCGGCGAACACCAAATCGCGAATTTGCGGGAAATAGTTGATGGCGTTGGTGTCATCGTAATCATGCGGGCGGCCGGACCAGAAACTGGATTCATTCAGCGCAATGCGCTCCTCCGGGATGCCGCCAAACACCATGGCGCCCATGAGACCGTTGCCGATCGGCATGGCCTCCAGCCATTGCCGGGCGGGTTGCCGATACCACAGCCTGGACTCGGGGGCACCGGCTTTAACCGTGTGTGAATCGGGCGAAGGCCCCGCCACCAGGCTGGTCGCCGCCAGCACAAACGGGCAGATGGCCATGGCCGCGCGGGTGGCGGGCTTGATCCGCTTCCCCGCCAAAACCATGAACCATGTCGTGCCGTGCCCGCCTCCGTGCTCATGCTTTTGTTCGCGCTGTGACATGGTGTTTAGTCTGCTTGACTTGGACGAGTTGTCCAAGGGTAAATTAGGTGGCGGCATCCGCCACGCCGCGTCCGGGGGGCGGTCAGGCAGGCTCTTCCTGCGCCCGTTTCCGGTAAATTCCACGTTTCGCTCATTTCCGTCACCCGCCGATGGCGGTCATCACACGCTGGGGTTGATAGTTGTTCCGGAAGAGGTGTTCGTTGGGCTTTTGCACCAGCGTGCTGCCGAACAACTCGCGCAACCGCGAGGCCTCCGTCACCGGACGCAATGCCGGTTTTAAATCCGTCTCCAGATGGTTGCCCAGGCACGGGCGCAGTTTCCCGTCGCAGGTCAGCCGCATTTTGTTGCAGTGGTCGCAAAAATGCAGGTCGCTCAGCGCGCCGATCAGCCCGACCGTCACCCCCCGCCGCCGCAGCCGGTAATACTGCGCCGGACCAAAACCTAACGACTTCCCCAGCGGCTCCAGGTCATCCTCCCGGCGCAGTTGCGCCAGCAGTTCCGTGACCGGGTAAAAATTCCGTTCGCTCAACATCTCCGTAAGGCTGACCGGCATCAGTTCAATGAACCGGATGGGCAGATCGTGTTCCGCCGCGAACTCCAGCAATCGGAAGATTTCGCCATCATTGCGCCCGCGCATCAGCACCGTGTTCAATTTCACGGACTCAAAACCCAGTTCCTTCACCCGCTGAATCCCCTGCAGAACCGGCGCCACCTCACCGTTGGTGATGGCCCGATAGATCACGGGATCCAGCGCGTCCAGGCTGATGTTGAGGCGGCGGAGCCCGGCATCAAACAAAGGCTTCGCCAGTTCCGGCAGCCGGGTGCCGTTGGTCGTCAATTGCACCGATTCCACGCCGGGCGTGGCGATCAAGTCGCGGATAAACTCCACCGCGCCGGGCCGGACCAACGGCTCACCGCCCGTGACGCGGAAGCGTTTAAATCCCAGCGCAACCGCCGCCCTCACCACGGCCAGGAACTCATCGTAAGCGAGGATTTCTCCGCGCGGCAGCCAGCTTGCGTAGTTTTCCGGCAGGCAATACAGACAGCGCTCGTTGCAGCGATCCGTGATCGAAATGCGCAAATAATCCACCGTCCGCCCAAAAGAATCGGTTGGTGGTAAACTCATGTGTTTGCCGGGGTTGTTGCGTGCGGGTCTTCCCCACGCAAATGGGCCATCCCTTCGCGGATGGCCGGGGCGAGAATTTCCAGACATTCCCGCACCGCGGACGGACGGCCGGGCAGATTCACGATCAACGTGCGTCCGCGCGTGCCGGCCGTGGCGCGGGATAAAATGGCCGTCTTCACCTTCGCGAACGACCGGGCCCGCATGATTTCGCCAAACCCCGGCAGCTCCTTTTCCAACACCAGCCGCGTCGCCTCCGGGGTGACATCCCGGTCGGAAATCCCCGTGCCTCCGGTGGTGACCACCAGGTCGCAAACCAGCTCGTCCGCAAACCTTCGCAGGGCGGCGGCGATCATCCCGGCTTCATCCGGGACGATCACCGCTTCAAACGTCGTCCCGCCGCTAAAAAATCCGCCCAGGATGTTTTCTATCTCGGGACCGCTGCGGTCCTCGTAAATTCCCGCCGCCGCCCGGTCGCTGATGGTGATGCGTCCGATTTTCATGCCTTCACTTTTTTCACCACGCGCACCCCTTCGATGCGCATCGTTTTATCCACCGCCTTGCACATGTCGTACAAGGTCAGCGCCGCCACCGTCACCCCGGTCAGGGCCTCCATTTCCACCCCGGTTTGGGCGCAGGTTTCCGCCCGGCAAACGATTTCCACCGCCTCGCGCTTAACTTTGAAATTAATTTCCACCTGGTTCAACGCCAGAGTGTGGCACAAGGGAATCAAGTCGGCCGTCCGTTTGGCGGCCTGGATTCCCGCAACCTGGGCGACCGCCAGCACGTCGCCCTTGGGCAGGGCCCGCTTTTTCAGCGCGCGGATGGTGGCGGCCTGGCAGACCAGCCGCCCTTCCGCCATGGCCTGCCGCCGCTGGACAGGTTTGGCCGCCACATTAACCATGCGGACCCGGCCTCCAGCCTGGAGATGGGAGAAATGTCTTTTCATTGAATCACCCGCACAACATACCGGTTATCGGTAAAAAATCCACTGCCGCGCCAGCCTCCAGCGGACCGCAGTTGGCCGGCTTGCGCACCAGGGCATTGGCCTGGGCGAAACACATCACGTCCCCCGAACTCGTCCAGGCCAATGGATGCAACCGGAGGGCATCGCCGGAGAAATTCAACCGCGCCGGCGAGAGGGTTTCACGCGGACCCGCGGGATCGTCCAGCGGCTCCGCCAGCCGGCCGCGCAAAAATTCCGGCGCCTTGTCCCCGGTCAGCCGGGCCAAGGCCGTGGCGACGGCAAAGTGAAAACATACAAAATGAGCGAGCGGATTTCCCGGCAGCCCGAACGCCACGCGGGCACCACTCACCCCAAAAATGAGGGGGCGGCCGGGACGGATGTTCACCTGGGAAAAAATGATCTCAAAGCCCAGCCGCTCCAGCAACGGCCGGGTAAAATCCTTGTCTCCGACACTGGCACCGCCAGAAATCAGAACCATATCCGCTGTCGCCAGCCGGTCCAAATCCAGCCGCGCCCACGCGCCCGCAAAATCTTCCGGCAGATGTTCTTGTTCCAAGTCACACGGAAACCGTCTTAGCAAACCCTGCACCAGGATCGAATTGCTGTCGCGAATCTGGCCCGGTTCCGGTGATTGATCCGGCGAAACCACCTCGTCGCCCGTGGTGAAATGACGGATGCGTAATCGCGGGCTGACCAGCGGGTGTACGCACCCGGCCGTGGCCAGCAAGGCCGCCGCGCCAGCGGACAGCACGGTGTTTGTCATCACCAAGGGTTGGGCCGCTTTCACCTCCTCACCCCGCAACCGGATGTTGGCGGCGTCTTCCCGGCGCACGATCCACATCTGGTCGTCTTGGCGCTCCACGTTTTCTTGCATGACCACCCGCAGTCCGCCGCACGGCAACGGTGCCCCGGTCGCGACCCGCACCGCTTCGCCGGACCGGAGCTGCCGGGGCTTCCAACCGCCGGCCGGGATGGTGTCCACCACCTGAAAATCCGTCGCGACATCGTCCAACAACACCGCGTACCCATCGCGGGCGGAACAATCAAACGGCGGCAGATCGGTCGCCGCGCCAACCGTTTCCTGCAGCACCCGGCCGAACGCCTGGGAGAGTGGCAACCTGACCGCCGGCAATGGCCGGCAGTGTGACCCGATTTCTCCCATGGCCTCTGCCAGCGTTCTTGTTCCAGTATTTGGCCCGCGAAGGGAGGCGGGCGCGGACGTGGCTGGTTGGCCGCGAGCTTCCGCTGTCTTGACCAGCAGGGCCCGGCGTTTCCAGACCGGCACATCCTGCTTGAAACGGTCCATGAATTCGGCAAGCAAAGCGAAGCCTTCCGCGCGATGTCGCGCCGTGATGCCAACGTAAATGGCGGTGTCGCCCACCGGAACCCTGCCGGTGCGATGAATGACCAGCGCCCCCAGGCACGGATGCCGCGTGGAAACGGATTCGAGCAACCGCCGGATTTGACGCACCGCCATTTCCGGATAGGCTTCGTAATCCAGGGCGGAAATGGGCCGGCCGTCCTCCTCGCCCCGAACCACCCCTTGAAATTCCACCAAAGCGCCGTGGCTGCCGCGACGCGGAGATGCGAACGCGTTGATCGCGATGGGCAAATCGGTGAGCTGGATTTCGATATGCATGATGGTAAATCTCAGCCCCCTGAGACCGGAGGAATCAAAGCCACCTCGTCACCCTCTGTAAATTGGGTGTCCGGAGCGGCATACTCCCAGTTCCGGGCCAGCCGGACGTTGCCGCGGTGGGCTGCCAGCCCGGGATATTTCTCCAGCAGCAAGGTCCATAATTCATCGCTGTTCGCCGGTGCTGGCCGGCCAAGTTCGATGCCGTCACATCCGGTAAGGTCTTTGAGCTGGGCGAAAAAAAGGACACGCATGGCCGTTTCAGGAGATTTCCATCATCATTCAGGAGACTTCCATCATTAATTTGCGCTTAACATTACCATCTTCCCTTTTAAAATGAAAGTCGCGTGATCACGTCCGCCGGGGAATTCCATTTCATGGCGCAAGCGTGAGGGTGATTTCCTTTTGATTGCGGGAAATTCCTGCTTTGACACTTTGTCCGGCGACCAGGGCCGGAACCTCTCGGAACAAAGCCGCGACCTCCGCAGTTTTATCTCCGTTGATTGAGAGGATGACATCGTTCTTTTGCAGCCCGGCTTTGGCCGGGGATGAGCCGGCCGGAACCTCCAACACCAACACCCCGGTCACGCCCGGCAATCCAAACGCAGACATCTCCCCTTCGTCAGCAATGTTGCGAACGCTGACGCCCAGCCAGACGCGGATGGTGGTGTCGCGAACCACCGGGGCGGCGGCGGCCGTGCTTGGCATCGGCAGCACCGGGGTGCGGGCGATCGCCTTTAGCTCCGGCTTTTGCACGCCAAATTGATCCATCGGAAAATTTACGAAGCCCAAAGTCAGCGCCGGCGAGCCATCCTTCACCCGGTAGTCCCCATGGGCGGGGTCCAGGAACTGAGCGTCCGCCACGATGGAGTTTGGGTCGCGTCCGCTCTGCTGTTGCAACCGGGTGGCCGGCCTGTTGGTTGTGGCGCCATCTTCTTGCATCAAGTTGCAGTCCATTTCTTCGCCCCACGGCGGGCGGTGCATGTTCGCAGGACGGTAGGCCGTCCAGACAATGTTGTGCCGGAATATGTCGCCGCTGGCGGCGAACCAGACGTGCGGGTTCAGGCTCCCGTCCACCAGGATGTTGTTCTCAACGATGCGGCCATAGCCCTCCCGATTCTTGATGCCACCGTGCAGGCAAAGATTGCTGACGATGGTGTAAAAGGAGGAACCGTCATCGAGGTCAATGTCCCACCCGTGGTCGCAACGCCAGCGGCTGTTCCGCAGGATGTTTGGTTTGACGGCATCCAGCTTGGGCAATTCCGGCACCTGTTTGACCCAGGCATTGACCTCGTTTTGATTGGGCAGCCAGTAACGGTCGCGGCCCCAGGAATTAAATGAACCGTGGTCGCCGGTTTCCTTCACGGTGTCAAAGATGTCGCAAAACTCAATGACATGACCACCCCAGCAACCGTCGCCGATGTTGATGCCGGCACGCGGCATGTCGTAAATGGAGCAGTGGCGGACGGTGATGCTCTGGGCCAGATCTATCTCCACACCAGCGGTCTGCTTCTCCACCCGTCCGGTCAGATAGATCAGACAATCATCCACGAGGCAGTCCGCCGGATAATCATTGCTCTTCGGGCCCGGGGTGCGGTCAATATCCGCAAGCTTGTTTCGCTGGTCGTAATTGAACAACACGCTCCGCGCCGCCAGCGGGTCGCCGACAAAGCAGATGCCGCTGGCGCCGGCCCGGGCGATCTGGCAGCCGCGGACCGTGACGCGCCGGTTGTAGTTGTTGACGAAGATCGCGTTGCCGCCGACCTGGTCCAGAAAGCAGTCCTCCAGCGCGCAGTCCTCCGCGCCCGCGAAGAAAACCGCTCCGCCGCGATAGATGGCCCAGTCCGAACGCACGAGCGGCTCCTTAGTGTCCATCACAGTACGCGCCGCCTGGCGGAAGGTCAGCCCCCGCAGAGTGACAAACCGCACCGGTTGGGCCTCGCTGCCGCGAAATTCAACCAAATTGCGCAGCCGGGTAGCCTCCACCACCGCGTTTTTCAGATCCAAACCCGCCGGGGGGTAAAAATACAAGACGTGCGTCTTGGAGTTCAGAAACCATTCGCCGGGCGCATCCAGTTCCTCAAATATATTTTCCACAAACCGGATGCTCCGGTGCGCGGCGGCGCCGCGATTGTTTTGCCAACCGCCTTCCAGGGTCACGCCGCCCTGGTCGTTCTTGCCGGTGATGCGCCAGGTGAAGTCGCCCCACAGGCTGGGATGCATGGCGTGAAAATAGCCGCCGGCCGGGTCGGCCCAACGGGCGACACGATTCGTCGAGATGGCATCGGCGGCGAAACCATCGAAATATTGCGCCGCCGGATTGTAATTGGGATAACGGGCCAGTATTTGCCGCTCACCGTTGATAAAAATCTCCTCGGTTTGCAGGTCGTCGGGGACGTTCGCCTGAAAAATGCCATCGCGATAAGGCTGCCAGTCGAGCTTTTCCAACCGGACCCCGCCGCTGATGACCGGGCGCTCGTCCCGCCAGGCTTGAAAAACGATGGGGACGGCCGGCGTGCCGGAATCAGACGCGGTAAAGACAAGCGTTTCCGGCAAATAATAAATCCCGCCGCGCAGAAACACCCCGCCGGCTTTTTGGCGGACGGCCAGTTGGGCGCGGTGCAGGCTGGCAAACGGCTCATCCAACGTGCCAGGGTTGGCGTCATCGCCGGCGGGGGCGACATAATAGGGTTGTCCAAACACCGGCCAGGCGGCGGCCAGCAATCCCAGCACCATTACCGGGCATTTCATCCGCTGGCGCAGAGTGGGAAAGGTCTTGGACGGCTTCATTTTTAGAGGATAAATCCCGATTGTTCTTTGGCAATGAAAATTCTGCCGTCAGGTTGGAAGGCGGTGCATCCCGAAGTTGTTGTCAACGTTGGACGGGCGAGCCAATGGGGCGGATGGACTGCGGGTTGGTCCGCGGAGCGGGAGGCGGTGCGCACCCCGAAGGTGGCGATCAGGTGCGGCGGCTGGACGCCCCCGCACACCCAAAAAAGCGAAACTGTGATTTTCGTTATTTATGGTTGTTTTTGGTTATTTCAGGTTGTTTGCGGGCTTTTTTGAAAAGGCCGTTGGTTATTTCTTGGTGTCCGGGTGGTTCATTTTCCATGGTTCATTTTCCTTGCTTTGCCCTTGCCACGCGACATCCTTTGTTTCGCATCAAACATGAACCCTATGGTCGGCCCAACCACTGCCCCCGGCCCGGATGATCCGGGTTATCAAGATTACATTCTGGAAGTTGAAACCATCGCCGACAGTCCCAAAGCGGTCTTGGGCATGGGGCGGCTGCCGATCTCCCGGAAGACCTTTCTCGCGCCCGAGACGGGCACGGCCGACATCTTCGCCGAAAGCATGGCCGCCGCCATGGGCTGGTCGGGCACGGGCCAGTTGACCGGCCGGGCCAAGAAATTGGACCGGGACTTTTTAATCATCAGCACCCAGGGCGGCCTGCGCGGCGATGACGGCGAGGCCATCGCGCTGGGCGCCCACACCGGGCACTGGGAACTCGGCCTGGTGGCCAAGGAGGCGGCCCGGGAATTTGCCCGGCTGGGAAAAATCCCGTTCTACCTGCCGGTGGCCGACATCTGCGATGGCCGTTGGCAGGGGGAACCGGAAATGCAGCACAGCCTGCCCTACCGCAACGATGCCGCCGTGGTGATGCGCCGGCTCATTGAATCCGTCCCCACCCGCAAGGGGATTCTCGGCATCTCCAGTTGCGACAAGGGCGTGCCGGCCACCTTGATGGCGCTCGCGGGCAAGCTCGATCTGCCCGCCGTCTTCATTCCCGGCGGCGTGGCTTTGCCCACCCGGATGGAAGCCGCGCCGGCGCACAGCCATGGCGTCCCCGTCACCTTGGGCGAAGGGCGGTCGGACGCCCGCGTGGGCCAGGCCCTGAAACCGCTGCTGGCCAACCGGGAAATCACCACCGCCCAGGCCCAGGAAATCGCCTGCACGTCGTGCGGCACGGGCGGCGGCGGATGTCAGTTTCTGGGCACGGCGGCCACCTCGCAGGTGGTGGCGGAGGCCTTGGGATTGTCCCTGCCCCATTCCGCGCTCACCCCCTCCGGACAACCCATCTGGCTGGATCTGGGCCGGCGCTCGGCGGCCGCCCTGGTTCATCTGCGCAGCCGCCGGCTGGCCACCCGGGACATTCTGACCGATGACGCCATTTATAATGCCATGGTCGTCCATGCCGCGTTCGGCGGCTCCAGCAATCTGCTCATGCACATCCCGGCCATCGCGTATGAAGCCGGGCTGCGCCGCCCGACGCGGGGGGATTGGGAACGGATCAACCGCGCCGTGCCCCGCCTGGTGGATGTCATGCCCAACGGCGATCATTCCACCGTGACCGCCTTCATGGCCGGCGGCGTCCCCGAAGTCATGCGGCATCTGCGGGAGTTGGGTTTGCTCAAGCTGGACGCCCTGACCGTCACCGGCCGGACGCTCGGCCAAAATCTGACCGCCTGGGAAACCTCCGAACGCCGCGCGCGGCTGCGCCAAATCTTGGCGGAGCGGGACGGCATTGATCCCGACACCGTGATTTACTCGCCGGCCCGGGCCAGGGCGCGCGGGCTGAGCGGCACCCTGACCTTTCCTGAAGGTAATCTGATGCCCGAGGGCGGCGTGATCAAAAGCACCGCCATCGCCCCGTCCGTTGTGGGGACGGATCCCGAGGATCCAGCCAAACCGGGCCGGCCGGGCCTTTATCACAAAATCGGCCGGGCGCGGGTGTTCACTTCCGAAGCGGAGGCCATGCAGGCCATCAATGCGCCGGACGGGGCGGCGCAGAAAATAAAACCCGGCGAGGTCATGGTGCTCGCCGGCTACGGGCCGCTGGGGATGGGCATGCCCGAGGTTTTCCAAATCACCAACGCGCTGAAGATGGTCTCCTGGGGCAAGCAGGTGGCCCTGCTCACGGACGGCCGGTTTTCCGGGGTTTCGTCCGGCGCGTGCATCGGGCATGTCGGCCCGGAGGCGCGCGCCGGCGGCCCCATCGGCAAAATCAAGGAAGGCGACATCATCGAAATACGTATTGATACCATCGCCCTGACCGGAACCGTCCATCTGATTGGCGACGCCCACACCCCGAAAGCCCGGCGCAGCCCGGAGCGGGGCGATCAAATCCTGGCCGCACGTCGCATCCCCGCCCGCCTGCTGGGTCCGAGTCCGGAACTGCACCCGGATGTCCAATTGTGGGCCGCCCTGCAAAACGGCGTGTGGCGTGGCTGCAGCTATGACCGGGACGATCTGATCAAGCGCCTGGCCGCCAGCATCAAAACCAAACCGGCCAGGACGTGAATGAAAGCATCCATGCAAAAACACCAAGTTCCCGCCCAACGCATGTCCGTGCCCGCCACGCTGGCGGCGGATTGGAGGGAAGGCATCTTTATCGGCCGCGTGTGGTTGCCGGAAGTCAAAGGACCGGCGGTGGTCACCTTGGGCCCGGATGGTTGCCTTTATGACATCACCCCCGCCTTTCCGACAGCAAGCCAATTGCTCGAGGCAAAAGATCCGGCTGCCGCCGCGCGCCATGCCCGGCCAAAAGGGGAAAACCTCGGCGGCCTGGCGGAGATTCTCACGCACACGCAGTCGGGAAGCGTCCGTCATCCCACCCTGCTGGCTCCGATTGACCTGCAGGCCATCAAGGCCGCCGGCGTCACATTTGCGGTGTCCATGGTGGAACGGTTGGTGGAGGAAAAATGCCAGGGTGACGCCCGGCAGGCGCCCGAAATTCGCGCCCGCATGGCCAAGGAGCTCGGCGGCCGGGAATTATCGGAACTCAAGCCCGGCTCGCCGGAAGCGCTGCGGATCAAGGACTATCTGATCCAGGAACTGGGGTTTGCCCATCATTATCTCGAAGTCGGGCTCGGACCCTTGGGCGAGATTTTTACCAAAGGTCAGCCCCTGTCGGCGGTCGGACATGGCAGCCCCGCCGGTTTGCATCCGGAATCCGCCTGGAACAATCCCGAACCGGAAGTGGTGCTGGCGATTTCCTCGGCAGGCCGCATTGTCGGGGCGGCCCTGGGCAATGATGTCAACCTGCGCGACATTGAAGGCAAATCCGCCCTGTTGCTGGGCGAGTGCAAGGATCAGCGGGCGAGCTGCGCCGTGGGCCCGTTCCTCCGGTTGTTTGACCGGAAGTTCAACCTGGCGGAGGTCAAGGCCATGGACGTGGGCCTGCAAATTGAAGGACCGGATGGTTTTGAACTCCATGACCTGTCCTCGATGAAAAAGATCAGCCGCGCGCCCGAAAGCATCGTCCGGCAGATGTTCAGCCAGCACGATTATCCGGACGGGGCCGTCCTGTTCTGCGGCACGATGTTCTCGCCGACCAAACCCCGGGGAAAACATGCCGGCTTCACGCACAAATATGGAGATGTCGTCACGATCCATTCGGACCAGCTCGGCTCGCTCAGCAACGTCATGGTCTCCACGGCGGCGGCCCCCAAATGGACGATGGGCACCCGCGCCTTGATGGAAAGCCTGGCCCGGCGCGGGGTGTTCGGGTGAGGGCTGCACCTTATACGCATCTTGCAGAGCGAATACGCCACCAGTTTGGCAGCCCCAAAGGGATTGCGGCCCCAAGCCCAGCAACGGCGCTCCGCGCCTACCTTGGGAAGGGGGCGGGGCGTTTCCTAAACCCAACGGGGTTGTGGCCCGGAGACCGCCCGCCGCCCAAGGGGCCGCAACCCCGTTGGGGTTGTTTTCCCATGAGGACGGTTACCCAGGGTAGAGCCGGGCGTCCCGCCCGGCGGAAAAACGCACCCCGGCCCGGGAAGGTTGAATTATTTGCGCGCCCGGTTGAAACCCGGGCGTTGGGCCAGGCGGCAAGATGCCGCCAGCCACGGCAGGCGGGACGTCCGCCGTCGCCAAGGCTATGGCGGACAGGCCCGCCGCTACAAAACAGCCGGTCCGTCCCGGCGGTAGCAATTGAAACCGACAGATGCGTATACTGCCAGGGCCGCAGGATAGGCGACAGCGGAGTGCGCCCGTCCCCGGGCGCAGCAACGCCGGATGGCACCGAGACGTACTGGTTTTCCAAGGCCTTTTGGCATTCTCTCGTTGCTGCG
>Ga0182030_10009695_pt1 | contig 19694 bp, 12 predicted proteins | sample 812S3MmetaG_FD_121299 | JGI IMG/M metagenome (GOLD analysis project Ga0182030, IMG submission 121299) | Permafrost microbial communities from Stordalen Mire, Sweden - 812S3M metaG (Illumina Assembly) | ecosystem: Environmental > Terrestrial > Soil > Wetlands > Permafrost | place: Sweden... | reverse complement strand
GGCGATTCCGAAGTAAAAGAGCAATGTGGCGAGGTCGCTGATTGCCAGGGTCACCGGGCCGGCGGCGATCTTCGGGTCCAGTTTCAGGGCGTGGAGCAGCGACGGAATGCTGAGGCCGAGAATGCATGCTGTGAGCAAAGAAAGCATCACGCTGCCGCCGATCGCCAGGGCCGCCGCGAGGTTACGCTGCCAGAGCCAGACGATGGCCGCCACCACCGCGCCGGAAGCCATTCCCAAGAGGGCGGCGCTGGACGCCTCCCGCCTGAGCGCCGTCAGATACCAGCGCAGAGTCGGATTGCTGGCCCGCAGGGCCTGGATCGTGAGCGCCATTGATTGAATGCTGACGCTTTCGCCGAGGCCAAGGACGAGCGGCAGGAAAAACGCCAATATCAGCAACTCGGAGAGGGTCTTTTGAAACGCTCCGGAGAGCGCGGCGCAAGCCACACCGCTGGCGATGGTCGCGAGAAGCCACGGAAATCGGAATCGGAGCGCGGTGAGAGGCGAGGCGTTGCGGAGCTGCGCGATGTGGAAACCGACGGCTTCGAAGACGTTCTCCACATCGCCCGCATCGTCGACTTCCAGGACCTCTTCGGTGAGAAGGCTGATATCCACGACTCCCAGTACCCGCCGCTGGTCGTCCAATACCGGAAGCACAAAGAATTTGTGGAGCACGAAGAATTCGCAGGCATCGAATACGGAGGCCGTATGGGGGATGGCAACGACGCGCCGGACCATGATCTCGGTAAGGAGCTGGTCGGCGCTTGAGATGAGGAGCTTCCGGGTCGGAATGACGCCAACGAGGCGTTCCTCCTGATCGGTGACATAGAAGTAGTAGAAGCCATCGCCGAAGTCCGACTTGCGCAGAACTTCGATCGTTTCGTGGACGGTCCAATCCTGCTTCAAAAGGAGGAAATTGGTCCGGAGGTGATTTAATACCGGCGCTTCAAGCCGCTGCTGACTGGAGGTCACTTCGGCAGACTAAAGGAACATCGACGTTATTGTCGAAATCGGAATCGCCAACCAAAGAGATGGATTGAGAATTCTCCGGGCTATTTCGAGATTCCGTTACCCGCCTGGGCAGCGAGCTTTTGTTCCCAAAAGGCGCGATAGATCGACTCGTTCTCCCGGAACCTATCAACCGACGGCCCCTCGCCTTCACCAAATATCCGAACCAGCGCCATCATGGCCGTATACCGCACCCGAAAATCCGGATCATTCATCAATTCCCGGACCAACGGAAGGGAACGCTTGTCGGCCAGGCTTGATATAGCCCTCGCGATATCCTCTTTTACGTGCCTCATATCCTCCTCGGTTTGCAGCGAAGGCAGTTTCAGCGCCTCCGTGAAAAACGCTACGTAATCGAAATTTTCGAGCTTCTGCACCGGACCGGTCCTGTACGGGCGCGGCTGAAATGCGACGAATCTGCCGGTGAACCCGTCCCCCGGGTCCCGCTTCACGCTCCCATCGAGCGCCTGAAAGATTTCGCTTTGAAGCCGAGTGAGCCTATACCCGTTTGTTCTGAATCGAGCCACCGCCCTGGCTTCTTCGGCATCGTTGCGTTTGCGCTTCACATACGCCAGCAGTGCGTCCACGTCCGGCGCATCGCCCACTCGGATCCTCGCCGCAAACGACATCCCCGCGGCCGCGATGTCATCCGAGTTGCACAGGGACGCCAGAACATCTTTGGCTCGCGGGTCCCCTAATTTCCCGATCTGCTCGATTGCATTGTACCTCGTTGGTCCCTCTCCGGATATGGCGGTTTGCACCAATTCAGAGAGCAGCCGGTCCTCCGGTTGGTCCCCGTAGCTCTTGGAAGGCGTGACGTCGACCGCGGTGATTTTGCCATTATGGGGTTCGGCATACCTGTAAGAGAGCAAATTGTCTTTGAGAAAGAGGATCGCCGTCTCACCCGGCGCCAGATCCAGGAGTGCGTTGGGCGTGTACTTGACGATGAAATGGTCCGGAGCGTCACCTTTGATTCTGGATAACGTATGAATGGATGCGTACACGCCGCCTAGCCAAACCTGAACCTTCCCTTTGCAGACCACATCCGACTCCTGCAGCAAACGATGAGGGTTGAAGACGCTCGATGTCCAATGACTCGGCATGTTCGAAGCGACGACGACAAACAGGTAAACCACGACGAGTCCGCCCAGGGTCAACCCCGCTCGCGCTATCCGATGGAGGTGTTTACGGATGTTCTTTGGGGGTATGAATTCAATAATAGGCATTGCCAGGAGAAGCCCTCTTCTGCATTTACCGACGGTATTGATCCAGGTTTCGCGCGTGGGCTGTTAATCTATCAATGAGGGCAGCGGCCGCTTGAGCGACATGCGGGTCCGGAGATTTGAGGAAGGGATTGATGAGTTTCAAGACGCCTTGGGGCTGAAAATCGACGCCATATCGGTAATCCGCGGCGAAGTGGAGGCCGCCGCTCAATTGATCGAACTGGACCATCGCGTACTGGATATCGCCCGCATCCTTGTCATGCAGCATCGCGGTTAATTCGACCCACGCGATTTCCTGAATGGTCTTCGCGGAAACCGGCTGGGCATTGGCGCACCTGACAACCCCATAATCCGCCTTGAATCCGAACCCGGTCCCCACTTGCTTGTAGAAGCCGGCAGTGCCGGAACTCGCTGCGAAAACGAGATAAGCGTGGCCAGGTTCGAAATGATAGGCCACTTGAAGCAGCCCCTCGCGTTTCTCTTGTGGGGTCGCATCCTCATAATGCCGGAAGGTTATCTCGTCTTCGCTTTTGTCGCCTTTGATAACGGAAACAATTTTGAAACGCGTCAATTTTTCAACAAAAGTATCGCCCGAGCCGAAGAACAAATCTGAGTTATAGTGTATCTGTGGCGTGCCCGCGGCCGTGCTGGAAACGACGATGCCTTTGAAGACAAAATCGGCCATGGTGTCCGTTTGCCCCAGTGTTTGACCTGGCCTCAACCGTTCGCCATGTGCGAGGCTTGAGCAGAAAAGCGCCGCCACAAGGACAAGGCGACCTTTCCACTTCATTTGTCCTCCTTCGCGTTCAAATTCCGCGCGCGCGCGGTCATTCCTTCCTTTTGGTAAAAGGCAGCCAGGTCCTTCCGCGAGGCGCTCGGTTTAGGGGCTTGCTCCAGGGCGTCCAGCAACTTGTCGAACTTGCCTGCGCGGAGACTCTCCGTGTCCTGAGCCTCAATGTATTTCAATAGCGTTTGCCAAGCCACCCATGCCGGGTCTCTGCCGCCCCACCATATCCGGGGCGGCGCGGCTGCTACCGGAAACCCTTCTCTGGCGGTTTCCGCCAGGCGATCCAGATACTTTTCAGGATGCTCCGTCGCGAGTGCGTTCACGACAAGGTAACCAATCTCCGGATTGTCCACATTCGCCTCCAGGACCGCGGCTACAGCCGGCGTTTTGGGCGAAAATGAGAGAAGACTCATCGCCGCGTACTTTCGTGCCTTGAGATCGGGATGTTTCAGAAGGGTGGCGAGGATGTCCGCAAATTCCGCTTGCTGCCCGAAACCAATCGTCCGGGCCGCGGCCCGGTCGACCCCCGGATCGGAATCCGCGGCCAACTTTGAGATCCGCTCCCTGGTCGCCATATCGGGATAATCTGCGAGCAATACTACGGCGGAAGAGCGGACGGCCGCATCCGGATCCGCAAGCCAATGATCGAGATGTTTTTCCAGTTCCGGTTGCCGCACCAATCCAAGCGCGGAAATGGCCATTGCTCGCGTCTCGCCGTCGGCCTTGCCATCGGCAGCCGCCGCAAGGTCCTTCCAATACTCTGTGCCGCCGATATTTTCCGTATTCCTGTACCCGGTCACGCCGGACGGAGGAACGGCGCCCACTGTTGCCAGCCAGTTAACGGCCCGCTGCTCATCCATGTAAGGGTTATGCGAACCGATCGCGGCGATTGCGGTTTGGGCGATCTGTGGATGGGGATCGAACACCAACCCATGGATCAGTTCCGTCACATCCTGCCGCTGAAAATCCAGCCCTGCATCCCCATGTGAGAAGAGACGGTCTCCACCGCTCATTTCGTCCAATTCAAACATCGCGTACTCGACTTCGCCCATCGTCCCGCTGTGCAAAAGAGCGACCAATTCATTCCAGACAATCTCCTGAATCGTGTTTGCCTTAACCGGTTTGGGATCGAAACACCGGAATGCCCCCTCGTCCGTCTTCTCGCTCGCCCCATCAATCAACTGCTCATAAAGCCCCGCCGTGTTCGCCTTCTTTGCAAATACAAGATAAGCCCGGCCCGGTTCGAAATGATAACCGGCCTGGAATGTCCAGCCCGGCCGCTTGTTTTCCGGCCCTAGTATTTCGTTATGCAGGAATGTCAGAGTAGCTCCGGCGAGGTCTCCTTTTATCAGGGAGACAATCTTGAACTGGGTGACTCCTTTCACCGCGACTCCCATCCCAGGCATGTGCATCACGGACATTCCCGAACCATCAGTCTCCGGCGCGGGCCCGGTGAGTTTGTTGGAAACCGCAATGCCTTTAAATACCAAATCCGCCTGCGTGTCCAACTCGGTCAATGTTCGGGGAGAGGGAACGGCAAAGCCACGAGCCACACCACTGGAAAGCATGGCCACCGTCACGATAGTACAACTCGTTCGCCACATGCAAAAACGCTTGTAGCGAGAGCCGTTAACGAAGTCGAGCCCATGAATGCCCCGCCGGTGAAACAGCGGTGTATTTTGGTTCTTTCACTTTGCTGGCAATTGTTCTAGCGATTTGAATCCATCACCGAATCCCCTATGAAATACCTCATCTTGCTCTCCTTAATGGGCGCGGCGTCCGTCGTATTCAGCGCGTGCCAGAACGGTTCGCACACGCCGCCGAACAACTTTGCCGAAAAAACCCATCGCACCTACAATCCGCAGACGGGCTCTTTCGAGCAATCGCCCCCATGGGGCAAGCAGTCGAACAAATCGACGAACGACCAGCCGGTAAGTCAATAATCGTCCGTCAACGTGCCCGAGAGATAGGCGTCGTAAGACGCCAGATCGAGCAGCCCGTGGCCGGAAAGGTTGAAGAGGATCACGCGCTTGCGGCCCTCCTCGCGCGCCTTTACCGCCTCGTCGATTGCCGCGCGGATGGCGTGCGCTGATTCCGGCGCCGGGATGAGACCCTCGGTGCGGGCGAACATCATGCCGGCCTCGAACACTTCGGTTTGGCCGTAGGCAACCGCGTCGATGAGGCCCAATTTTTTGGCATGGCTGACGGTCGGCGCCATGCCGTGGTAACGGAGGCCACCGGCATGGATGCTGGGCGGAATGAAATCGTGTCCCAGCGTGAACATGCACATCAGCGGCGTCGTGCCGGCGGTGTCGCCGAAGTCATAGCGTAGTTCGCCCTTTGTCAGCGACGGACAAGCCAGCGGCTCGACAGCCAGCACGCGGCACGGTTTGTTTTCCGTGATTTTCTTCCGCAGGAAGGGGAACGCCAGGCCGGCAAAATTGCTCCCCCCACCCGCGCAGCCGATGACCACGTCGGGGTATTCGCCGGCCAGTTCCATCTGCCGGATCGATTCCTCGCCGATCACCGTCTGGTGCAGGCAGACGTGGTTGAGCACGCTGCCGAGGGCATATTTGGTGTTGGGATGGGTCACGGTATCCTCGACTGCCTCGCTGATCGCCATGCCGAGCGAGCCTGGGCACTCGGGATCCTGCGCAAGCACCTTGCGTCCGTACTCCGTCTGGTCGCTCGGGCTTGCGTGGACTGTCGCGCCCCAAGTCTGCATCAGGAGCTTGCGATACGGCTTTTGATGAAAGCTGACCTTCACCATGTAAACCGTGCATTCGAGCCCGAATAATCCGCAGGCCATCGAGAGCGACGAGCCCCACTGGCCCGCTCCGGTCTCGGTCGCGAGCCGTTTGGTGCCGGCGATCTTGTTGTAATAGGCCTGCGGGACCGCGGTGTTCGGCTTGTGGCTCCCGGCCGGGTTATCCCCCTCGTATTTGAAATAGATATGCGCCGGGGTCTGGAGCGCCTTCTCGAGGCGCACTGCCCGCAGCAGCGGCGTCGGACGCCATAGCGCGTAAGCCTCGCGCACCGGCTCGGGTATCTCGACCCAGCGCTCGGTGGTCATTTCCTGGGCGACCAGATTTTCCGGGAAAATGGCGGTCATTAAATCGGGCGTGACAGGCTCCCGCGTGCCGGGGTGGAGCGGCATCGGCATCGGCTCCGAAAAATCGGCGGCGAGGTTGTACCATTGGGTGGGAATATCGGCTTGGGTAAGGGTGAAACGGGTGGAAATGCTCACGGTGATCAGGGGTTCTGGTTGGAAAAAGGAATGGGTATCGCATTCCGCCTGCGTGTTGTCACGCGGCCAATCGGAAGATTGGCGCTCCCGGGGAATGGGTCACACCAGCCGCGCCAGTTCGCCGGGCAGGGACGACTCGAAATGGAGTTCCTGACCGGTGACCGGATGAGGCAGGCGGAGGCTCCAGGCGTGGAGGCCGAGGCGTTTTGCGGGGTTGGTTTTCGCGCCGTATTTTGAATCGCCGATCACCGGGCAGCCGGCGTCCGCCAGATGCACCCGGATCTGGTGGCGACGGCCGGTCTCCAGAGTCAATTCCACGAGCGTCCGGCCTCGATTCCGCTTGAGCACGCGGTAATGGGTGACAGCGTGCCGGGTGGTCGTGCTGCGCGGGACGCTGAAGACCTTGAACGGACTCGTCTCGTCGAGCCAGCATTGGAAGGTCCCTTTGTCGTTGGGAAGCACCCCTTCCACCACTGCCTGATAGCACTTTTCCGCCTTGTCCCAGCCGGTTTGCAGGACGCTTTTCGCCTCGGGAGTCTTTGCAAAGACCATTAGCCCGCTCGTCTCACGGTCCAGCCGGTGCACAATCCAGACCCGTTCCTGGGCGCGCGGATTGCCTCCGCGAAGATAATCAGTGAGCTGAAAATAAGCGGTTTTCTCCTGCTCGGCCTCGCTGGCGATGGTCAGCAGGTCGGGGGGCTTGTCGATGACGATAAGGGTGGCGTCCTCAAAGTGGACCTTGATCCCGCCGGCAATGACGGTATCGGGCGCGGCGTAACGGTCGGAGCGGATCGCAACCACATCGCCCGGTTTGAGCGGATGGTTGAACTGCTTGATGACCCGCCCGTTGACGAGGACGGCCTGATGTTTCAACCACGTGCGCACCTGCTTCTTTTTGGCCGAGGGCCAGGAAGCGAAAAGGTAGGCGAGAAGCTCTGCCGGCTGGTCAACGGTGCGCGGTTTGTACATTGGAATCTCTTTATAATACCGCGAAATGGCGCTGATTGTTGCAAGAAAAGGTTGTGCCACGCCCGCCCAGCGTGTTTGTTGAGGCCTATGGGACACTGCAAAGGCAAAGACAACGTCAAAAAACGCGCCTCGCGCCGCAAGAAGACCGAGCGCCTGGCGCTCGCAAAGATCAAGGCGACCGAAGCGGCAAAATAGCCGGTCCGGGCTTGCAGCCCCGTAAAGCAGGAAAAGTGGATTCACCGGCGCCGAGGCCTTCGCAAGCCCTCGGGCCATCATCATTTTCCGGGAAAAAATCTGGCACGGGCGGGCGTCGGGAGAATACAAATCCCTCCCATAAAAACCAACGCAGCCCACATCAAGCAGATCAAGGTCGTTTCCAACACTCACTGGGATCGTGAGTTTCGGCGTACCCTTGAAAAAACACGGCGCCGTCTTTTGACGATGCTGGACGTCACCCTGGATATTCTGGAAAAGGACCCGGACTACGCATCGTTTACGATGGATGGCCACTCCATCATGATCGACGATTACCTCGAAATGCGTCCCGAGCGGCGACCGCTGATCGAGCGGCTCGTGAAGACCCGCCGCCTCATTATCGGGCCGTATTACACGCTTCCCGAGGAGTTCAGCATCGGTCAGGAACCGATAGTCCGCAATTTCCTCTGGGGACGGAAAACGGTTGAAAAATACGGCGGCCAGGCAGGCACGGTGGCATACACCCCCTCTTCGTGGGGACAGACCGGGCAACTTCCGCAGATCCTTTCGGAGTTCGGCCTCAAGTACATGATGTTTTATCGCGGCATCTCGCACCACGAAGCCGATGCGGAATGGATATGGGAAGCGCCGGACGGCACGCGCGTGATGGCCAGCAGGTTTGCGGTGTACTGCCGGTACAACTGGTATTACCAGGTGCATCGTGCCGTCACGGCGGGTGCTGTATTCGACAAGGATTACGACTGGGACGCCCATGACGAGGTCCCGGTGCGGATCGCCGACGGACTGGCGGGCGAGGACCTTTCTTTCGATCTCCAGGCGCCCGAGTCGCAGTATGACAAGTCGAAGCTCAAGGGCGCCATTCTGGATATGATCGAGCGCGAGGGCCGGCATTTTACGACGCCGGTTTTTCTCGCCATGAACGGCCACGACATTTCCGTGGCCCACCCGCTCGAATCGCAAATCATCAAGGATGCGCGGGAGCTATTGAAAGGGGATTACTCGATCGAGCATACCGACCTCGAAGGCTTCTGGGAGGCGGCGGAAAAGTATCTCGATCGCGACACGATGACGGTGCTCAAGGGCGAGCGTCGATCCTATCTCAAGGAGGGGATGTGGACCTTCCTTTTCCCCGGCACGGTAAGCGCGCGCACGTACTTGAAGCAAAAGGACTTTAGCGCCACCGCAAGCCTGGTCTATTACGCGGAGCCCCTTGCATCCATGGCTTCGGCCCTCGGCATGGCATATCCCAAGGCCTATCTCGACCGCGGTTGGACCACCTTGATGTCCAACCACACCCACGACGCCAATGGCGGCTGCGCGCCGGATGCCGTGTGCGAGGAGATCGCGGGCCGGTATGCCAGGGCGAGCGACATTGGCGACATCGTAACTGAAGACGCCATGTGTCATATCGCCACCAACCTCTCGCCCGAGGGCCAGCCCAAGGGTGCGTTGCAGTTGATCGTATTCAACTCACTGCCATTTGTGCGCGACGTCGTCCTCCCGGTTGATTTGGAAGTGCCCGCGCGACACAAGGCGAAGGCCGCCAGGCTCGTCAGCGCCTCCGACGGCGAGGTCGCCCGGCAGCCGATCAGCTTCGAGAAATCCAGCTCCTTCGTGGATAGCATCTGGGAGGTTCCCCGGATCGTAGCCTCGAACCGCATCAAATTCTTCGCGAAACTGAACAAGGTGCCCGCGCTCGGCTACCGGGCTTACACCATCGTGCCCGAACCCCAGGCCCTGCGCACGCGTGGTTCCATCGTGGCTAATGACACAACCCTCGAAAACGAATTCCTGCGCGCCTCGGTCAACCCTGACGGCACAGTCAACCTCCTCTGCAAAAAGACCGGCAAGACCTATCGCAACCTCAACTATCTGAGCAGCGAGGGCGAATGTGGCAACGCCTGGAAGCACGTCGCGCCCGCGTTCGACCGCAAATACAATAGCCTTGGCGTCTCTGCCAGCGCTTGCGTCAAGGAACACGGCCCCCTGGTCGGGACCATAGGCGTCACGTATGACTTTAAGGTGCCCCTGGATTATGGCAATGGCACCGGCCGCAGCGACATTCCAACGAAAATCCCTGTCCAAATCGACTACCGGCTACTGCAGGGATCCGAACGACTCGAAGTCACGGTGCGCCTCAACAACACCGCCAAAGACCATTGGCTGCGCGCCAATTTCCCGTCATATATCCAGACGAATCAGAGCACCTCGGACACGCATTTTGACGTGATCTCGCGCCCCGTCGCGCTGCCCGATTCGACCGGGTGGGTGGAAGAAGCCTTCGGCACCCATCCCCTGCAAACCTTCGTAAGCCTGGACGACGGGAAGGACTGCCTCGCCGTGCTGCCTCGAGGGCTCTTCGAATACGAGGTGCTCGAAGACGACGAGCGCACTCTTGCGCTCACCCTCCTGCGCGCCTGCCGCATAAAGCTCGCCGTCAGCGAAGAAAAGCTCACCGAGTTGCCCGACACCGGCGTTCAATGTCCCGGCGAGCAAACATTCCGCTACTCCATCTTTGCCGGGAAAGGGAACTGGAGCCAGAACGCATTGCTCACCCAGGCGGCGGACGCAAACCACCCTGTCCGGGCCATCATGACCAGTCGCGGACACGGCACCCTGCCTCTTGAATCCGGACTATTCACGCTCGATAACACGGTCCTCCACGTGAGCGCCGTCAAGCAGGCCGAGGATGGCAACGGCTTCATCATCCGGCTCTTCAACCCTTGCGAAACCGCCCAATCCGCGACTCTGACCTTCTGCCGCGCAATCACCGCCGCCTCCCGCAGCCGCATGGACGAAAGCCCGCTTCACCCGCTGGAACCCGCTGGAGAAAAGCTCCCCCTCTCCCTCGATCCGAAGAAAATCCTCACCGTCCGGGTCCAGCTTTAAGATGGGACATGATTATCCCCGGGATCGGCCCCGCAGCGGCTCCCTATGCCGGGTATTCGCCGGTGATATATTTCTCGAGCTGGTCAATCGCGGCGTTCTGGGCGGAGATGATCCAGTTCACGAGATCGCCAATCGAGACAATGCCGACAAGGCTCCCGCCGTCCAAGACCGGGAGGTGGCGCACCTTTTTGTCGGTCATCGCGTGCATGCACTCGACGATTGTCTCGTCGAGGGCAGCGACCGCCAGATCCTGGGACATGATATCCCGCACCGGCGTTTCCCTGGAAGACCGCCCCTTGAGGACGACCTTCCGCGTGTAATCGCGCTCTGAAATGATCCCGACGAGGCGATCGCCGTCGAGAACGGGCAACGCGCCCACGTTCTTATCCGCCATCATTTGAATGGCGCTACGCACAGTGGAGTCTGGGGCTACCGACCAGACCTCGATCGGCTTGTGACTTAGGATTTCGCTGACAGTTCCGGGGAGGTTCATGATATCATTATTGCAGAGGCGGCGAATGCTTCAAGCAACACGTATCCTCTTCGCTCGCGCCCCGCAAGCCGGTCCCATTAAATCGGGAATTTCCCAAGGGAACCGCTGATTGATGGGAGGGGCATTAATCACCGGCTCCCAAGGAACCGCGCGGGATTGTTTGTGCTCTCCGCGGGGATGCTTTAATGGTGGTGGGATGCGGGACGATTTTGCGGATCCCAGAAATTTCATAAACAGGGAACTAAGCTGGCTGGAGTTCAACCGGCGAGTGCTGGAGGAGGCGCAGGATGGCAGCCAGCCGCTCATGGAGCGGGTCAAGTTTCTGTCGATCTTTTCCTCGAATCTGGACGAGTTTTTTGAGATCCGCGTCGCGGGGATCAAGCAGCAGATCGACAGCGGGGCAGCGGATGTGGGGCCGGACGGAATGACGCCGGTGGAGGTGTTCGATGCGATCCACACCCTGGTGCACGAGATGGTGGATGAGAGCTACCGGCTCTGGAACGAGGAGATCATGCCTGCCCTGGCGGAAAATAATATTCATTTCAAGACGGTGGGCAAACTGACCGGCCGGGAGGCGGAGTGGGCGCAAAAGTTCTTCCGGGAGGAGGTCTTCCCGATCCTGACCCCGCTGGCGGTGGATGCGAGCCATCCGTTCCCGCAGGTGCTCAACAAGAGCCATGACCTGATCGTCCGTGCGCGGAAGCCTGGGAATGAAGATCCGCTCTACGCAGTGGTGCAAGTGCCGCGGGTGATCCCGCGTTTCATCCTGCTGCCCCGGGAGAAGGGGGAAAGCGGCGCATGGAATTACATTTACCTGGCGTCCCTTATCAAGACGCACATCGCGGAGCTATTCCCGGGGCTGGAACTGGAGGACGTGCATCCCTTCCGCATCACGCGAAACAGCGACCTGTACATCGACGAAGAGGAGGCGGAGAACCTGCTGCGGAGCATTGAGCAAGGGCTGCGGCGGTCCAGCCGCGGAAATGTGGTGCGCCTGGAGCTGGAGGCGGATTGCCCGCCGGACTTCGAGAAGTGGCTGCTCGAACGCTTCCACATCAAAGAGACGGATGTTTACAAGGTATGCGGACCGTTGACGATGTCGCACCTTCTGCCGCTCATCGCGAATGAGGCGTTTGCAAAGCTGAAGGACCGGCCATTCACCCCGGCGTACGATCCCGACCTGCCGCCGCATGGCGATGTGTGGCAACTCCTCCGGCAGGAGGATGTGCTGCTGCATCATCCCTACGAGTCATTCGACAGCGTGGTCGAACTGGTGGAAACCGCGGCGACAGATCCCCTCGTGCTGGCGATCAAGATGACCCTTTACAGGACGAGCGGGGACTCGGCGATCGTGAAGGCGCTTATCAATGCGGCGCAAAACGGCAAACAGGTGGTGGCCCTTGTGGAGTTGAAGGCGCGCTTTGACGAGGCGAATAACATCCACTGGGCGCGAATGCTCGAGGAGGCGGGGGCGCACGTAGTCTACGGGCTGGTGGGGTTGAAGACGCACTGCAAGGCGCTGCTAATCGTGCGGCGGGATGAGGACCGTATCCGCCACTATGCGCATCTTGGCACTGGAAATTACCACCCCAGCACGGCGCGCATTTATACGGACTTGAGCCTGTTTACCACGGAGACGGAGCTGACGCAGGAACTGGCGACCTTGTTCAACACGCTCACAGGGCTGGCTGCCTATCCGGGATTCAAAAAGCTGATGGTGGCGCCGTTCGACCTGGGCAGGCGGGTGCGGGAGCTTATCGAGCGTGAGCGAGATCATGCGAGGGCAGGCAGGCCCGGCCGGATCACAGTAAAAATCAACTCACTGGTGGATGAGAACGTGATCAAGGCCCTCTACGAGGCCTCCTGCGCCGGGGTGAAGATCGACCTGATCATCCGGGGCATCTGCTGCCTGCGTCCAGGGGTGCCGGGAGTGAGCGATAACATCCGGGTCATCTCCATCGTCGGACGATTCCTCGAGCACAGCCGTATTTACTCCTTTGCAAATGACGGGACGCCGGTGGTGTATCTCTCCAGTGCGGACTGGATGCCGCGAAACTTTTACCGAAGGGTGGAAATTGCCTTTCCTGTCGACAGCCCGAAGTTGCGAGACGAGATAATCACCGAAATATTGCCGGCGTTCCTCAAGGACCGCGTCAAGGCGCGGGAATTGCAGCCTGACGGAAGCTATATCCGCTTGAAGCCGAGACCGGGAGAGGAGCATTCGCAGGCCCAACTCTTTTTCCGGGAGCGCTCGCGCAAATTCTTCGCAAATTTGACGAAAGCGGGAAGCAAGGCGGCCGCATCGAGACTGATTCCCATTGAAATGGCGCCCGCCAGCCATTGAATTGACTGTCTAGTTGCCGCGGAATCCTGTTTAATAATCTCCTAACGATCCGATTTGCGGTCGATACAATGGAAGGAAATAGGTGTGCGCACGTATGAGCAAAAAGCGGGTGGCGGCGCTGAAAGAGGAATGCAGCGCTCAAGGCGGCTGCGTATTTTTCTGGTGAGCTGCGCGGACGGGGATGGAAGAGCCATTGAGGAAATCCTGAGCCGGGCGTTTCCTGAACCGTTTATAGAGATGATCCCGACCAGGGAGGAGTTGGAGGGCCGGCTCGACTCCTCGCCGCCCGATCTTCTCATGGTTTGCGAAGAAGGCGGGCCGATGAGCGTGGCTCAGGTGCTGGAGATAGCGGGAGAGAAGGCGCCGCGCATGCCGGTGATCGTATTTTCCGCCGCTCCCACGGAGGCGGCGGCGGTGCAGGCCATCGAGCAAGGAGCGGCGGATTACATTCAACTGGACCGAAGCTGGGAGGTGAGCGTGGCGGCGCGGCGGGCCATGAGGGAGTATGAGCAATACAGAGGGCGAAAGGAGGCCGAAGACCGGCTGCGAAATCACATCAATCTGTTGCAATTGCAACAGGTGGTGGCGACGGCAGCCAACGAGGCGCTCTCTCCGCGCGATGCGGCGGAAAGCGTGCTGGATATCACCCGGGCTTACGGCGCCTTTATCCTCGGACATCTCTTCTACGCGGGGGAGGAGAATCCGGCCCAAGTCAAGGCCAGCGGCATCTGGTCGGGCTATGTGGAGGAGGCGCACGCGACCTTCCGGGAGCAGACGGAGAACTTCGACTTTTCCACGCAGAAAGGAGTGGCCAGCGCAGTGCTGGACAAGGGAGAGCTGGAATGGATCCCGGATCTGAGCGCCGACCCACGCTTCTTCCGCGCAGAGGCGGCGGCCGCTGCGGGTCTGCGGAGCGTGGTGATGGCGCCGGTGGCAGCGGGAGCGGAGACGCTGGGGGTCATCGAATTCTTCAGTGCCAATATAAGGCCACGGGATGAGCATCTGGCGCTGGTGGTGGAGTATGTGGCAACCCAACTGGGACGGGTATTCGAGCGGGATCGGGCGGAGCGACGCCTGGAAAGCCGTGCGAGAGAGCAGATGGTGCTTGCGGAACTGAGCCGGAAAGCGGTCGACGTGGTAAACTTGGACGAGTTCCTGACCGCGGCCGTGCGGCGGGTGGAGGACGTGCTCCCCGGATGCCGATGCGTGGTGCTGGAAGCGACGCCAGATTGCAGGGCGTTGCGGATCCGCACCCGGAGCGGGAACTCCGGGGACGAAGTGTGGGATCGTTTGATCCCGGCTGTCTCCGAGAAGGATATCGGGTACGCGGTCCTTCACAGCGACCTCCTGAAGCTGGATCTGAATGCGCCCGGGGAATGGGAGATTCCCAGTTTCCTGCGTCACGAGGTGGGCCGCGCCGTTACCGCCTCCATCCGGCTGCGGAATGACGTGTTCGGCGCCCTGGTGGCTTACAGCCAGCAGCGTCGGGAATTTTCACGGAGCGAAACCGCCTTCCTGCGCGGAGTGGCGAATCTGCTGGCGACGGCTGCGGAGCACACAACGACATTTCACCAGTTGAAATTGCTCGGCTCCGCGGTGACGCAAAGCCATGACTCCATCATGATCACCGACGCGATGCTCGACTCGCCGGGGCCGCGAATCCTATTCGTCAACCCGGCTTTTACCGAGATCACCGGTTATGGCATCGAGGAAGTGCTCGGCTTCTCGCCGGGAATCCTTCAGGGGGAGAAAACCGATGCGGAATTGATCCAGCGGATGCAGGTCCGGCTGCGCCAGGGGAAGTCCACCCATGGCGAAACCATCAGCTATCGCAAGGACGGTACGGAATTCTGGGTGGAAATGCAGGTCTCGCCGCTGAGGAACAGCGAGGGAGAGATCACACACTTTGTCGGCATCCAACGGGACATCACGGAGCGAAAGATCGCCGAAGAGCGGCTGCGAGAGAGCGAAGCGATGCTGGGGGCAGCGCAGAAGGTGGCCCACATGGGGAGCTGGGTCATGGAGTTCCGCTCGCCTGAACTGGAGAAGGCAAAGCTCACGTGGTCCCAGGAGGTGTTCCGCATCTTCGGGTATGCGCCCGGGGGATTGGAAGTCACGTTGGAAGCTTTTTTCCGCGCGGTGCACCCGGATGACCGCACGGCTGTGGCGGAGGCATTCAACAAGGCGCTGCGGGAGCGGACGGAATACCAGATCGACCACCGCATCCTGCGTCCGGACGGAGTGCAACTGATCGTTCACGAGCAAGCCACGACGCTGTATGACGAGGCGGGAAGCCCATTGAAGGTCCTTGGGACGGTCCAGGACATTACCGGGCGAAAGCAGGCGGAGGAAGAGGTGCGGCACTGGAAAGAACGCTACGAGATGCTGACCAAGGCGAGCGGCCAGATCATCTTTGATTGGGATTATGTGAGCGGCCAGATCACATACGGCGGCGATGCGGAGCGGGTGATGGGTTACGCGCCGGAGAGCCTCGGCAACACGATGGAGGAGTGGGTGGCGCGGATTCACCCTGAGGATCGAGTCTACTTCGAGAACAAGCTGGACCGGCAGAGTGTCACGAAAGGGACTTGGGAGATCGAATACCGGATCCAGCGGAGGGACGGCAATTACATCACGGTAAAGGGCATCGGCTATCCGATGCTGAACGAAAGCGGAGAGATCGGGCGCATCCTTGGATCGATAACCGATATCTCCGCCGAACGGGCGCTGGAGGTGCAACTGCGCCAGTCGCAAAAGATGGAGGCGTTCGGCAAGCTGGCGGGCGGGGTAGCCCATGACTTCAATAACCTGCTGACGGTGATTACCGGTTATAACGAGGTGGTGCTAAGTGAGCTGGCGCCGAATGATCCGAAACGCGAATACATTGAGGAAATCGCGTTGGCGGCCAACCGGGCGAGCACGCTCACCAGCCAATTGCTGGCCTTTAGCCGCCAGCAAAAGATGCAGCCGCGAGTGGTGAATCTGAACGAAGTGCTGCGCGATACGAGCAAGATGCTGGCAAGGCTGATCGGTGAGGACATCGCCATGCGACTGGAAGAGACGAGCGACCTTGGAAACGTGAAGGCGGATGTAGGCCAGATGGAACAGGTATTGATGAACCTGGCCATAAACGCGCGCGATGCCATGCCGGGCGGCGGGACCATTACCATGTCCGCACGCAATGCAACCATCCCCGCGGAAAACGCTCCGGCGCATCTGGCTGCCGGGGAATACGTGGTGCTGGAAGTGACGGATACCGGGATGGGAATGACCCCGGAGGTGCAGGCGCGCATCTTCGAGCCCTTTTTTACCACGAAGGCCCCGGGACAGGGCACGGGGCTGGGGCTGGCGACATGCTACGGCATTGTAAAGCAGAGCGGCGGGGAGATCGCGCTGCGCAGCAGGCTGGGAGCGGGGACGAGCTTCCAGATTTATCTGCCTCGAGTGTATGAGGACCTCAAGTCCTATGACGTCCCGCTCGGTCCCGGCGAGTTGCCGACCGGGCATCAGACGATTCTGGTCGTGGAGGATGAGTTGCCGGTGCGAGCCATCATGCGCTCGATCCTGCAACGGCTCAAATACGCGGTGCTGGAAGCCGCGAATGGCGCGGAAGCGATGCGCATCCTGCTTACGCCCGGAGGCAAGCGCGTGGAGTTGCTCATCACGGACCTGATCATGCCAGAGATGGGAGGCAAGGAACTCGCGCGGCGCACGCGGGCCAGCTTTCCAGAGATGCGGATCGTCTTCACCTCTGGTTACCCGGTCGGGTCCGGTGAGGATTTGCTTGCCGGCTCCAGCTTTCTGCAAAAGCCGTTTTCACCGAAGGAGCTGGCAGAGACGGTGCGGGATGCGCTGAAGAGTTAGACGGCGCGAAGACAGACCTACGAACCCGAGGTCAGGGCGAACGACCCGCACTGATTGATGCCGGGGAAGTAACCAAAAGCGGATTTCTGCTTCTGGGATACCACGCCCCGCACACGAGTTGAGATATTGGCATCCGGCATGACGAAGCTGCCGCTGACGGCGCCGGAAATGGGATTGATGGTGAGGGTTACATCCGGCAGGCCGGGAGTCACCATGGTGACTTTGTTTGCCTGGTTGAGAGTGACAGGGACATCGATGGGCTGCACGAGATTGCCATCGGCAAAGCTGGCGGTCGCGGCGCCGGGAGTGGCATCCATCGACTGGAGGCCGGCGGCAGGTCGCACGTAGAGGGAGCCGACGGCCGACAATTGGGTGGAAAAACCAGCGGGGTAGTAGGAGTCCCTCGCCTTGGGGCCCTTGGTCCAGGTCACGGTCCCATCGAGGTCGCTGACATCGGTGGATCGGAAGGTGAGCAATCCATCCACGCTGGAACCGGAGGGAGCGCCGGACGGCACGCAGTAGATGGCCAGGGTACCATCATCGGCGACGCGTCCGGTGGCGGAGTACGGGGTGCCATCGGCGAGACGGCCGGTCACCGTGGCCGAGCCATTGGCCCTGACGACAATGGCGGCGTAGCCGTTGCCCTGCGGCACCGAGGCGCCAGTGGTCGAAGCATTCGGCGCGAGCACCAGCGTATAGCGGCCGGCCTCCGGAGCGGCTTTGGTTTTCGCGTTATAAGCGGACTTACTGAGCGTGAAGCCGAAAGCTTCCGTACTGTTCGAAACAGTGCCGGTGATCTGCCCAGAGCCGCCGGTAACGTCAGCCTGCACGGTGATGGTGAGCGGGGGATTGCCGGAGTGCGGGATGGTGACAGCGGCATAACCGTACCCGTCCAGCCGGCCGGTAAAGGACCATGACTTTCCACCAAACTCGACGCGGCCGGCAAACAGGCCGTTCCCAGACAGGCTGAGCCGAACCAGCCCGCTCGGTGCGCCGGAGCCAGAGGTAAGCACACCGTAATAGCCTCCTCTGATTGCCGGAAACGGATTAGGAACAAAGTTTGCCTGGAGGCTGAGGCCGTCCTGCATGTCAAATTTGAGGGTGGAGCTCCCCGAGGTGATCGACCCTGTCCAGCCGGCAAAGACGGACCCTGCAGCCGCCTTGGCCTTGATGGTGATGGAATTGCCGACCATCTGCGTAGTAACCCCTGCGAAACGGGAGGTAACCGCGCCGCTGCCGCTGACAGTCACCGTGAGTGTCGCAGGGACGGCATAGTCGACCTTGCACGTGGTCTCCGCGATGACATTGGTGGAGCTATCGAGGCTCTGGGCACGGATGATATTCGACCCGGGAACCAGACCGCTGGCTGTCCCGGACCAGCTTGTCACTCCCGTGGCGGCCTGGTAGGCGCTCGTGCCACTGCCGTTCTCAACGCGGAATTGCACGGAAACGGGGCTGGTGCTGGGGTCGGCGCTGCCGGCGACGGGGATGGTCGGCGTGGTTACCTGGGCCGCGGCTTCGGGCGTGGCGATTTCCACCGGCTCCGGCGGAGCGGTAATGACGACCCAGTAGTATTTGTAAGTGCTATTGGCATCGTAGTAATAACCGACGCCGTAGTGAGTCTCGGTGGCGTAAAAGGAGTTCTGCGCAAGAATATGGGTCTTGTGAGGCGGGGAATTCATCCACGCGGTCCAGGTCGAAGAGGCATCGGAATAGCCGCCGGCGATGGATGCGACGTAATTGGCCGTCGGATCCGTGCCCCACGATGCGGGCAGGACGTAACCAGCCTGGCGCAGGAGGTAATTCTCGGCGACGCCATCGGGAGTGATGTCGTTGAAGTAATTCCTGACCGCCATGTCCTTGGCGCAGGCGCGGGCAACTCCCTCAATAATGGGATCGAGGATCATCGTGGGGCGCCCCTGCTGGGGATTGCTGATCATGTCATTGGCGATCGCCTGCTCCTGGGGGAGAAGGGTCACGGCAAAGCCGCAGGCGGCAGAGCTGAGAAAGAGAAGAGCCGCGATGGAAAGGCGGCGGATAAGGGATGAGGAATTCACGAACTGGAATGAGGCAGGGGCTTTTCTGCAAAACCCTATAAAGCCGCTCCCATGCCAGAATTATGGCCGTTATGCTGTTTCTCTGTTTTTACGGCGGCAATCCGCTCCTTTTTCCCATCGATCTCCTTGATTTCTCGGGATTTACGAAAAACCGGCGAAATCGGCCCCGGGCAAAATACGAAAGCCAGAAACCGGTACTCCGACACCGCGGCCCCCCTCTTTATCCGCTCGCCCGCGGCCACAATCTTCCCGAGATGCTGCGAACGCCCGCTTTTCATCCAAACGTCTCCCCAAATCCTCACCAGTCCGTCACTTTCCATCGGTGTCCGGCTTGCTTCTCACCCTCCACTGTCGAGCGAAAGGAGAACTATGCGCTTTTTTGCGCCACCTATGACAACAATCGTGGATTGCTTGGCGCTATCAATTGGAACAAACTAAACAAGTGGGAGGAGCCAAGTGTATGCCGCATTTAATATGTTAGTATTACAACGTTAAGTATTGATATTTTCGGATAGGTGTTGAATCATGGGGTTCCATGAACTGGAACCATCAGGTCTGGCGGCGCAGCGTTGAGTATTTTGGCGAGTTTATGGAGCCGCT
>Ga0182030_10009694_pt1 | contig 19695 bp, 16 predicted proteins | sample 812S3MmetaG_FD_121299 | JGI IMG/M metagenome (GOLD analysis project Ga0182030, IMG submission 121299) | Permafrost microbial communities from Stordalen Mire, Sweden - 812S3M metaG (Illumina Assembly) | ecosystem: Environmental > Terrestrial > Soil > Wetlands > Permafrost | place: Sweden... | reverse complement strand
TTTCGGCCAGCAAAGCCATGTCAAGCCATTTTGTGGATCCTTGATCGGGGCTGACCAATGATGTTACATCGAGACAGGGGAGAATTTCACCACTGCCGGGGCTAAAAGGCCATGCCCATCTGCAATGATTATATAGACCTGATATGGTTATGTTGGTATACTCACAGGATGAAGTGTAAGGTATGAAGGTATGATTGTCTGGCATACGTGGGTTTGGAGTTTAGAGATACATTGGTGGTCTGGTGCTATTTACCTCATGGTTGTTTGAAGCAATACCAGAATTATTTCTGATGGGAGAACCCTTTTTTTACCTTTGGAATTCGGAGGGTTGTTCAAGTTCATAGTTGGTTAATTTCTCTTGCCATGAGAGACGTAAATTGAGTTGAGGTGAGGGAAGAAATAAGTCTACCTTAGTGTTGAATGTACATTCATAGACAGATATCTCTTCGAAACTTCTGAACTACTAGTACTTATTAATGATTTTATTACGGATAAGGATAATGAGAGTTCTATGTCAAGTGATCACATCCACAGACGGTCCTCTCTCTTCCATGCTTTCCTTTCATTAGGTGACGCTCCACTGGGCCACTGCCATGGAGGCTGACTACTTACTTTTATAGCTTGCCGTCTTGGATGGACCCTCAAAAAGGGACAGAAAAGAGTTCAATTGCGCAGGTATACATATAATCGATCGTTGTTTTAGGGTTTCGTTGGCATGTGGTTGCGACTCACATGCGAATTACGGATGCGAATATACTGACCTGTAAGAGCGGTATTGTACCGCCAGTACAGTACCAGACCAGCGCTCCATGTGGTTGGAGATGAGAAACTGCGGATCCAAAAGTCGTGAAGTCGTGATTCTTGATAATACGTAGCCATCTCTTTCCTTGCCCTTAGAAACTTCTTGTCAGGTTGTTTGGATCATAGAGCATAGACATGAATAACAATACGTCCAACCTCAAACATAATCCTACCATCCTCGGCTTAAGCGTAGGTAGGAGACCACCAGGACTTGACCTCCGCGGGTCACAGAACGAGAAACAGGGGTGTCTCACGGAAAGCGAAAATCAACCGTCATCACCCATCACCCATCACCCATCACCCATCCCCCCATCTACCCATCTACCCATCTACCCATCTACCCAACATTCAATCCTTCTTGCTCCTGCATTCCCATTCCCTCACAGTTCTTCTCCCCACAACTAACTTCATTGCTCTGTCTCTTTCCCAGGACAATCTTGTCGGCGCTTTCTTGATTCTGCGATCCCATACTTTCTTTGAAGAATAATCGAATGCATCAATAGACTTTTACCCAGGACACTCTCTCATCGAACCACCGCTCGCTCAACCACTACCCCCTCCCCCCCCCATCCCCGCAATCGGTTGAGCCCTCACGTACTTGGTGCCTCAAACCCCAAATATAGAGCTCTATCCTGTTACATCTCGTCATTTACAAGCTCTACTCTTGCCTTCTACAGCTCCCACCTTGAATTGGTGTCGCATTGCGCAAACGAAAGTGCCATGCAGTACGTTAGAAGTATTAGCGGTTCAGTCTCGAAGACATGGAACTCCATAAACCCAGCTACTCTCAGTGGTGCTATTGATGTCATAGTTGTTGAACAAGAAGACGGATCTTTGGCATGTTCTCCATTCCATGTGCGGTTTGGAAAGTTCTCCCTCCTTCGGCCGTACGAGAAGAAGGTCGAGTTCCGTGTCAACAATGCAAAGCAGGACTATGCTATGAAGCTTGGAGAGGGAGGAGAGGCATTTTTTGTGTTTGAGACGAGCGACAACATCCCAGAGGCTATGCAGACGTCGCCCTTGGTTTCTCCAGCATCGAGCCCCCCATTAGCGGCAGAAGGATCGAATGTCTCCAATCTCTCCGAACCCGATTTTCTCGACCTGGACACAGTGACTGGAAAGCCAAGATCTGGAAGCGTGACAAGGTCTGGTGGGGGGTTACTTTCTAGTTCTGCACCACGGCGGCCGAGCAATCTTAGTAAGTCTACTCGTCTATACTTCGTATGAACAAAAGCTAAACAATACCAGGTAGTTTGACTCCATTGTCTGCTTCGCCCGAATACACTACTGGACGGCCGATATCAGGGGACTGGGCCGGCATTGCACCTGGCCGGACTAATACAGACGAGGTCCTACCTATATCTACCCGCACGCATGCCAGTGATGGAACGGAAAGAGACAGGCAAACTCGTTCCTTGACTCCAACCTTTCAAGGACACGATGGGCCGTCAGATTCCTTTACTGAGAGATCCAGCAGCCTGCCGCCTCTACCCACTAGAGAAGCCATAGAGCGGGCCATGGCTTTATCTAATCGTCTTTCGGCTTCGAATATTCCAAGTCAGGTCACAGACACAGGTGATTTAATGCTGGACATGACAGGTTATAAAAGTAGTGATGATGACGCTCTTCGGGCGGAGGTGATTGCACGTAAGATTTTGTCCGAAGAATTGGAAGGTAACTACGATATCGGGGCTTTGATCGGAGCCGACGAGCATGGGAATCTATGGATATACAGCAGTGAAGAGGCAAAAGAAGCTGCGAGCCAAAGAGCTGCTTTGGCTGGTATTCCAAATTCTGTCGTCTTGACTAGCGATGCTGCATCTGATCCAGGCTATCACAGCGACGGAGACAGTGAGATTATCGATGGTCCACTAGCCCCATGCCATCGACGGTCGGATTCAGATTCTGGAGCGATCGGCTTAGAGACTCCTCCTAAAACTCCTCCTGGAGCAGCGGGTGATCCGAATAGGAATTACGCAAAGACTCTTCGCTTAACAAGTGATCAGTTGAAGGCTTTGGGCCTGAAACCTGGACCGAATCCGATGAGTTTCACAGTCAATCGAGCTACTTGCCAGGCATACATGTATCTATGGCGCTACGACGTTCCTATTGTGATATCTGACATCGACGGTACTATTACCAAATCCGACGCACTAGGCCATGTTTTGAACATGATCGGACGTGATTGGACACATATCGGTGTGGCAAAGCTCTATTCCGAAATTGTCAATAATGGTTATAATATCATGTATCTCACATCTCGAAGCGTTGGTCAAGCAGATACCACGAGAGCATATCTTACAGGCGTCGTACAAGAGGGTTATCGTTTACCGAAGGGCCCGACAATCATGAGCCCTGATCGGACCATTGCCGCCCTGAGGAGGGAATTGTACATTCGGAAACCAGAAGTTTTTAAAATGGCATGTCTTCGAGATATCAAGAATCTGTTTGGGCCCAATCGCACTCCTTTCTATGCTGGATTTGGCAACAGACTTACGGATGCTCTGTCCTATAGATCGGTAAGCATACCCAGCAATAGAATCTTCACGATAAACAGTTACGCAGAGGTATCTCTGGATCTGTTGAGTCTCAATAAATTGAGATACAGCTACGTCAATATGCGCGAGGTGGTGGACCATTACTTTCCACCGGTCAATACACTGGTCAAGGGTGGCGGTGAAGAATATACCGATTTTACGTACTGGCGTGAACCAGTTCTTGATTTGGATGATTTCAGCGATTCCGAAAGCGAGGAAACGGGCATGGATGAAGGGGATAACCATGCAAGTGAAGACGAAGATGACAATGAGGAACTCGCAGACAGCTACATTTCTCGCGATTCGATTGATGACAATGAAGAGGATAACGACCTTGAAGAGAGCATTTTATCCGGATCGAATGGTGACGAGGATCCAATGACCAGTAGTATGATGGAGGGAGAAGAACGTGAATCTGAGGAAGGTGCGGTGCTGGATGTTGAGGAGGTGGAGGAAGGAGATGATACTCAAGTCATCGATGTTTCAAAGCTTCAACCAGGACCGAGTGAGGAGAGGAGAAGAGACCGGGACGCAGAGGTCATTACGGGAATGAAGGGGTTAAGCCTTGAGAGAGAGGATTCAGAAGATAAGAAGATTTGACAATCACGCATACGAAATCCACCAGTTTCGGGAGTTTCGGTCAGGTAAAAGGACGGCATACCAGGTTTTGTATACTATTGTTTTGGGCGTTTCTCATAACGGCATAGCGAGGCGCGATTGGAAGCACTTTCATGGCAAGTTATATCAGAGCATAGCTAGTGAAATGTATGAAGTTTGGAAGTGGAGTTTAGAAGCTTAATGCATAATGTTGAGAAGTGAGATAAGAAACTACACGTCTGATCTGATTGGGTAAAGAATCACGTGGCTAGGGATTCAACGATGCATCAAAGCGGCGTCCGAAGACATCTCACATCGACAACATCAAATTGACAACAGAAGTCATCACCTAGATCCCCAGGTGGGACTCCAAATGAGCTTCCTCTACTTCCAACGTCTCCCCCCAGAAATCCAACTGAAAATATGGCACTTCAGCCTCCCCCAACCTCGAATCATAGACATATTCGCAGCACTCATCGCCCAAAAACTGCAGGAGCGAATGACTCCCAATGTATGTAATTCCGACGCACGTTCAGCCGTCTGGGTCCAGACTTTCGTCGAGCGCGTGTACTCAACGCCTCAGCCCTCAGAACGACTCTTGCACGTGAACAGGATGACTCGCAGCCTGGTGCTTCAACGATATTCGGTCATCAACGTAGACGTGGGAGTTGGTGGGCCCAGGTCATTTCGCGATCTCCCTCCGGTCATTGGAGCTAATGGTGTGGAAACGATCTACAGTCATGAGCAGTTGGAAGGGAATCGGCCTTTCGCTCTAGTGGATCCGAGATGTGATATTGTGTTTCTTCAGGACAAGAATTGGATGCCGAGACAGGACCTCTTAAACTTGGTATCGGATCTCGAGATCTTGGTGAGGTGGCTTGACAGGGGATTTGTTGAGAATTTGCAATGTTTGGCTATCCCGTATTACACGTGGCGGAAGACGAGGAGTTCGGGAGGGTTGAAAGTTTTGTTGAGGTTTAAGGGTTTGAAGAGGATTTTTGTTAGTTTTATGGCGGGGCGTCCGCAGCATGGGCACCCTTTGTGGTCAGATGCGACGGATGAGTTGGCGGGTCATATTGGTGAAGTGGAGGCAGAGGTTAGGGATGATGTGGAGAATTTGGCAAGGAAGCATCTCGGGTGGACGAAGCCTGGCTATGCTGTTGTGAAGCATCGGGATATATTGTTGAAGGAGCTATGAAATTGAGGCTCAAGGATCATAATTCAAAGTACTATTGAACGAATCATTATTCCCTCCTTTCTTTCTAGGTAGGTTACGAAAAAAAAAGACTATAATTAATTACCTAAAGAAATTGGTCGGATACTGTTTAGAATTATAATGCAATCCCAATCTTGAAAATATGACGAATATAGCGAATCAGACCATATGTGGGTTGTTCTCCTTCCAAGCTAGAGTTTCTGCATCCTATTTGTGCTTGAATAGTTGGGATTGAATTGTTAGTAGAGGGGATCTGCTACTAAGCCAGGAGGATAAAACTGTCCCGCGATAGTCGTTGGGCTTAAAGAATGGTCCCTGGGAAGCCAGTGGAGGCTGTCCTGGATGGGGTGAACACCCATCCCTTCAGCAGCTTCTTCAACAGTCCCTGCAATATCCTATTTTTCTGGCTCATCAAATGATGATTGTGAAGTTGGTAGAGCTGGACGACGTGCATACGCGCCGCTGAATTGTTGAGCTTGCCGGTTCCAGTGACGGAAGAACATGAAAGAGGAACGCAAAGGTGGAGAGGCTTGCAATGGCGCAAAGAAATGATATCTTGGGTACTCAATAAACGAACGGGGAAACTTGTTAACTTTCCAAAACAGCCTCCTTCGTCAGGACGTCCTTTACAAGCTAGCTTTGATCTCTGCAAATTATCCAAAAAGAGAAATAGCCAAGCTAATCATGTTCTTCCGCCCGACATTCATCATATAAACCTTGGTAACTTGTAATGGATGTTATTGGACACAGAGATCAGCCTTTATTCTCTTTCAAATTAGAAATCGTTTTACTAGTCTGCGTAATCCGTGCAAGTAGCGCTAGGAGAGACCGAAAGTCACGCTGGCTGTATCTGGAGAGGTGATATGGCGCCTCCGCCATCGAAGGTCCAAATAAGAGAGGATCATATACTAAAACGGGGGGGAGGCTCTCTCGTGAAGTCACATAACAAGGTGGAGAGCCGCATCCTCGACCCTCTTCATCTTGCGATTCTTTGATTCCCGGACTCCACGTGCATCTTCCTCCTCAAGGTTCCTAGGGAGAGGGTTATTCGGGGCTGCAATATTTCAAAATTAGCACAGCTCGACAGAAAACGACAAATTTACCGCTTTATAGACGTATTAGACATAGAGGCTACTGTCTAAAAGAGGGCACAAATGGTGCCCTTCAAATAGGAAATAACCATGAAAGCAGAGAGTTGCTTGAAGTACATACCAAAGAAAGAAGTTGACGGAGTGATTAGACCAGAGGTATCAGGTTTGGGCATATCCAGGTTCCTTGCTTTCAGAAGATAGACGATTTAATGCTTGTAATCGGCAATTGCGTCGTGCTTAGAGCTCACGCACTTCACTTTCTAGGAGTAGTCTATTCCTGTCATGAAAGCAACCTGCTTCGTGAAGGTGCGCACAGACATATCGTTGTAGTAATCCCAAGGTCTTGGAATATTGAAAGCCTGGGACGCAGAGCATATCCAGCAATTGTCGCCATTCCCTTATACCATTAGTTGTGACTGTTTTGCATCTTCGTAGCAGTTTTGATTTTTAACTCTCGCTCGTTGGCATTGACGCATATCTCAAACCACTCCGAAAGAGATTTTAATGCCGTTGGCAAGTCCATTCTGCATGTTTTGCTATTTTCTAACGTCATCCGGATCTCTCATCAGGAAATTTAGTGTTCCCACATCCCTGTACCAGACCATTGTTGATACATGATTGCAGTTTCATACGAGATGTGAGCTCTCGACCTGTATCGACCTTGAAATGAACGGGCCCAATCTGAATGATTGAAGGACTATGGGCACCTTTTGCGGTACACTCCAGATCCAACGTTATGTTGGCGTGGATATCTTTCCCGGCCTTGATATAGCCAGGCATTGAGGGTGAAGAGGCTCGCAAGCTTGGATCGATCAATAGCTGAGAGGCGGTAAATGCGTCTATTGATATCCATTAGTTTGATCATTTGAGACTTGATACGGATTCTCACTAGAGAATGTCTTCAGGCAAAGAACGTGTTCGGTCCGGGCAAAGCAATGTTGTAGGTGTGGATTAAACAGCCCGAAGTCCTGACCAATGTAACAACATTCCTCTGATTGGACTAGAGTGAGATCCAAATCAATAGTTATAAAAGAATACCGGAGGAGTCAGATATCTCATGTCAAAGAAAGGTCTTGCGTGATTGTTAGAAAATTTTAATAAGTCTCATTGTGGATATAAACATTTATATCTTACACTCATCCATGTATTTCAGCCGAATACTCACTGCCCTCCGATGAGCCTCTAATTCTTCCACTTTTGCTAATTGCATCACAGCACCGCCAACATTCCTCAACCCCTGAGCGGTGAGGTGAGAGCTAGTGATATGTTTAACGTATGACGAGAGATTGACGCCAGAGTATTGCTTGGCATAGCCATAGGTTGCTAACACCTTTATTAGCTATACGATCTCACGTTCATCGGCGGGAGAGTCTTACGCAGTGAATGATTGACACCTGCAGAATAATCACCAACACTCTCCGGCGTCCATTCACCAATGAAAACACTACCAGCATTTTCAACGAGATCGACAACACTTGCTGCGTCCTTCAATTGCAAGATTAGATGCTCCGGGGCATATTCGTTGCTCAATCTCATCGCTTCTTCAACATTCCTGACCACTAGAGTGACTGAGTGCTCAATTGCACCCCTGACTATATCGACTCTTGGTAATGCCATTGCCTGAGCATGAAGTTCATCTTCGATGGCAGCGAGCTCTTTCTCAGTGAGATCAATAGCGATCAAAATCACTTGACTGTCAACCCCATGTTCAGCCTGTGATAGTAGATCTGATGCAACGAATGCTGGATTTGCCTCTTTGTCTGCAATGACGAGGACCTCAGAAGGCCCAGCGGGCATATCAATGCTCACACCTGCATTTGTGTCATTGCTGACATACATCTTTGCAGCAGTGACAAATTGATTGCCGGGGCCCAGGATCTTGTCCACCTTACTAACGCTCTCAGTTCCATAAGCCATGGCGGCAATAGCTTGGGCTCCACCGGCTAAGACGATGCTCTCTGCACCAACCTTGTGGGCTACATAAACAATCTCCGGTGTTATGCTTCCATCTGCTCTTGGAGGGGATGCCAAGACGATTTTCTTGCAACCTGCAACCATTGCAGGGACACCGAGCATGAGTGCGGTACTTGGCAATACAGCCGTTCCTCCTGGAACATACAGGCCAACTCGCTCGATCGGTCTTGCAAATCTACTGCAGACAATTCCAGGCATGGTCTCTACCTTTAGCGGCTTGTCTTCCTTTTGCGCTTCGTGGAATTTGCGAATATTTTCAAACGAAATATCGATTGCCTTAATAGTCTCAGGAGGAAGATTCATCAGTGCTTGTGGGAAAGGAGCTTTGAGAACGGGTGAAGTAAGGGAGGTCGCCTTCTCGAATTTATGAGTAAATCCAAGAAGGGCTTTGTCCCCACCTGATTGGACTTCTTTAATTATTGGGTTTACAATTCCCATAATCATCTCAGTTGACCTTTGAGATGGCCGTTGAAGTGCTTCTTTAAGCTCCACTTCTAATGTAGTCGAGGCATTGTATCGTCTCATTGTGATTCGACCATTCTTCAGTCCCGCTTTGTCGTCAGGGATCTTTGGTACCGAGGCCACTTCTTTCACCACTTCTTCTTGCTTCGATATACCATTGCTGCCATTTGTGATACCCTCCTTTGCAGCCCATTGACCTTTTGCATCACCTTGTCTCCTCTTGACTTTTACACTCTTAGCGTCCAGATTCCGTTCAATATCTGCGAGGCTTACGCCACTACTTATAGCTTTTGTCAATGCAAAATATATCAAGTCGGCAGCTTCAAACGCAACCTCCTCTTTTGTTTTTGCATTACAAAGTTCCTCGGCTTCTTCCATTATCTTGGCCCGTAATAATTTATCGTCCGAGAAAAGACGGGCTGTGTAAGAACCTTCAGGAGCAGAGGCCTTTCTTGAAACCAAAGTCTTTTCCAACTTTGAGATTCCCCGGTATTCCCCAAAACATGTTGATTGGGGCAAGTGACAGAAACCTAGAAGTTATGAGAAACGTTCGTTCTAGGAGGAGATGTGTACAACTTACCACGGCCTTTTTGACGGACTACAAATTTCAGACAATCTTGATCACAGTCCAATGAGACCCGCAAGAGTTCTTGTGTATCCCCGGAAGTCGCACCTTTGTACCATAGTCCTCGTTTTCGACTCTGATATACGCCTGTTCCAGTTTTGAATGATTCTGCTAAGCTCTCCTGGCTGCTGTAGACCAGTCCTAACGCAATCCCTCTTTCGTCTGTGACAACAGTAGGAACCAGCTTGTCATTTCTGTCGGAAGCCCATGATCCTCCAATGAGTGCTGGTACGGAAACTTGACCCTCTGATGTCGTACCCATTGTGAGTTGAGTAGCTGATATAATTGGAACAGCAGAATGGGTTTTCGCGATCTTGACTAATGATTCGAGGGTTGCGGTTGTAGATGTGAGGAAGATAGGAGAGGCCTTACTTGCTGACAATCTTTCCAAGATTGACACAGACCTAGATTCGTCGTTGCCAGCATCGAAAAGAACTCCACTAACATATGCAGCAGTGGGAGAGGCCTCCGAGCCAGAGAATACGGGAACTACTCGATTTCCATAAGTTTGCAGGGCTTCGAGTTGGTCTGACTTCACAAAAACCCTGCGAGCTCCAGCGTCCAGAATAGAAATAATGTCCTCCTTCAATGCAATGGCCGTAACATCAACATATGCTTCGATTGAGACATGTCTCTGCAAGAATTGGAGAAGTGTATCCACAGACTGCGGGCTGGCAGCAAAATGAACACATCCAAGATATGACAATTGACTTCGAGTGAGACCTTCTTTGGATTCGACTGGCCCTTTACCAAGATCAACGCTTGGAAGAAAGGGGAGGGGTAGAATTGTATCCATGTTGAGGAATTGAAGAAATCTGGAGTGAAGTGTTGTTCACTTTTGCTTGAAGTGACTCAAGAATTTTCCAGAGGGGCCGATCGCAGTATTGAGGGGCAGAATTTAAGGATTGGTCCAAGCTTTGACAGGGGAACAAACATATCGGGCGCCATCTTGAAATCATCTTCCATCCTTGCGCCGGGACATCTACCCATCCTAGCTTTGGAGAGACTCTTTGATCTTGAGACGGAGTGAATAAAGGAGACAGGAAATGATCATCTAGGTCGTCTTTCATACCGCATGCAACATCACGGCAGCTTTTCCCCAGGACGCTGGTCATCCTCAACGACATATTGAAGCACCTCCTACCTCCGAACAACTATCATAAAATGGCCGAGGCCAATGGTGATACGGCTCCCCAAACCAACGGTCACTCTGCAGACTCACCTCCATCCCAACCAGCAGCTGCTCCACCACAAGTCGCCATTCCAGCTCCCATCTCAAATCCTACCGTTCCTCTTACCTCTCTCCAAGACAACGGTCTCGGCAAACGTCCGCGCGATGCCAGACTCATCCACATGCTTCTCTCTTCCCTCGGCGTGACCGCGTACCAAGAACGAGTTCCCCTCCAACTTCTCGACTTCGCCTACAGACATTCATCATCAATCCTTTCCGACGCCCTTCACCTCTCCTCCGACGCATACGTATCACAACAAACCCGTGCCCGAGATGCACCACCAGGTGGAGGACTTAGGGATGCAGATGGGCAAGTTAGCGCGAACGCCGTTCAGTTGGCTATTCAGAGTCGGTTGCAATATCAATTTAGCGGAGGCAACGGGTTGAGCAAGGAGTTTCTGCTTGAGACGGCACATGCTAGGAATAAGGTTGCTTTGCCCAGAGTTTTGCAACATGAGTGGGGTGTTAGATTGCCCAGTGAACGGTTTGTCTTGACTGGAGTTCCGTGGGGATTGAAGGAAGAGTGGGAGACGGAAGATGACGAGCCTGGCGAGAGTATGGAGGGCGTAGAGATCACGGAGGAGCAAGCTGGGGAGGAAGGAGAAGGGGATATGAACGATCTTTTTGGGGGAGGAGATGAGAATGCGGATGAAGATGAAGACATGGGCGCAGATGCATAATACCTGTATATCAAGGCATATATGGCGTTTGGGAATTTGCAGCCGGCGAGCTTGGGGAACACAAAACTATGCATGCTGCGATCTGAGTCTATCTTTCAGAGCCATCCTGAAGGCGGGCATATCTATAGATTCGTATTCCAATATGGCCGGAGTACCTTTCAGGCTCGTCTTTTCGTTGTTACAAGCGATCTAGAATATTCATGTGCCTTTATTTTCTCGTTTCTCGGAGCTTGTAAGTCAATGCAGTTATTTTTCAATATTGGTTGTGGATATTTATTAGTATAATATCTATCCCGTATTCCGTATTATTTATATTCGTAAATCGGTTTCAAACATCTCTTTCTTCCTATTTAATTTTATTCTCATTTCTACATTTGATCCATAATATGACATGTATTCTACTTGGATCGATTAATGCTAAGCATTAGAATGCTATTTATTTTTGAGTTACTAATCATGCCCGTCTAGATTGATTTAACAAAACCTACAAGCCCTACCCTCGGGTCTAGGCTCAGTGGGATATGGGGATAAGGCTATGGTATGGTTTGCCCTGATAGGTATAACGTACGGTGGTAAGAATATGAATGCGGGTTGTCAACCGAGAAGCTTTCCAGCACGACCTCATGTGCGTTTCTGTGGGGGCCGTTATTGCCTGCTCAGTAGAGAAACAATACAGAGGAACTATGCCTATTCGTCATAATCTCGTATCTACGGAGTATGATGGCAGGCAAGAGGCGTAGCGCGACGATTGATTCTTAAATACTTGGTGCCAAAATTTGTATTTACTTTTCTTACTTCACTAAGCAAGGCGATGGATCAGATTCCTGTCAACATGGGCGATGGCGACAGCGACAGCTTATTAGAATTGGATGTCCGACGCCCAGCGTTCTCCATGTCAATCTAACCGTCAACACAGCATCAAGCTCGAATACCACGGAAGCCGCTGTCACTTCCATTTGACTCCGAACCTCAAGATCGGAGCATACCCTCGCTGGAACAAGGACATTCACTGAGCAGTCTTCTCATTAGAAGCCCTCACAATTCCCTGCCAAAGAGATTTCAAACATCACGGCGGCTCAGGCTCCCTTGGACCAAGAACCGCACATTCCATGTTACTTCTCATCAAGGCTTCCAATCACTTCAAAGCCTTCTTATTATCTCCCTTATTATCGTCCCTATTGTACTTACCAAATTACTTGCTTTCCCTTCCACTCAACCCAGGGGGAACCTTCCATATTAGATTGCACGTAAGTATGCGATCTTGAATTACGATTTGACGCTGACGAATAATAGATTCCAAACAAATTTACTTTTCAAGGTGCGCTCCTCTTGTTAGGTCTACAGGTGATTTGTTTATTGCTTTCTTGAAGGCATTGATCTACCATAAGGACATATGACTTTCGCCCAAGCAAAAGCAATTGACCTTGCTTGGAACGCACTCGTCAGCCAAGCGCTCCAAACCTTAATTTCTATATTTTCATACAAAGTATTCATGAAGGTCTTGATGATAGTTACGGAGCAGAATTCTGTGTCTACGAGCTCTACGCCGCTCTATCACTATGTACAAGCCGAACCAGTGCTATTTGGCGGTTGAGCAAGGCTTTGTTTACGCCCCAAAAAGAGATCTCGATTATGTATAATATAGCTTCTGCTATCCACGGTATATCTTGCTATTTTCCCTACTTGCATTGATGCTGTGAGCGGGTACCAGGCAACTCAATTGACGAAGATATCCCGCGCACGTCAAGCATGACTTACATGTAGTCATCTGTAAATGCGATGCTTCTTCTAATATGGCTCAAAGTTAAAACTATACAACGAAACGACTGCAGATCTAACTCGTGGACTTTGGAATGACTAACCCTTCATTCACAACAAACTCCAAAACAGGGTCTATATTATCGACCTTCTCTCACAAGTGCCGCCATCTCTCGAGAGCCTAGGCATCCAGTGGAACGACTCGCAGCCATATTTCACTATCGTGTCCATCTATAGCTACGCGTTCGAATTTGGCGACAACGCCGCTTTCCCGGACTTTACTACCAACTTTGTCTATCCTGTGTGCGTGAATCTCAGCTACTCGCAGATTTGATTCGTAAACACGACGGTACTCTATAATGGAGAAATCAATGGCATTTCGACGTATGGTTCCGAATGTCATGGCACGATTTCCACGTACAGTGACTCTTCTTGTGGTGGATAGCCGACTTACAGTGAGCAACAGCTGGGTTATTATGTGTCTTCGGCAGGGCAGTGTATTACCGATTCTTGACCGATGCTGCCAGCTACGAGTGCATTTCAAAGAATATCTATCATTGGGTAAGCGCCAACATCCAATCCTGCCACACCATCCTATCCACACTGTCTAACCACCACCCTCCACGCACAGGGTTCTCATATACATGGCTCGTCATCACCTCATCTACAACCGCCTTTTGACTCTTCGGAGCTTGGGTCCTCTGGCTTGGCGCATAGTGAGATGGCGAGCAAGGGGAGGACGTACGGTACGTGGAGAGCTCTCCTTAATCTTGTAGAATCGGTAAATAGAGATTTGGGACCGAATACGTGTGCGTATTTTGAGGATGAGATTTTGAATGCACTGGAAGACGGGAGTCCCTGTGGGATGCTATGTCAAGATCAGAAGGGACCGCGTCGCACACATTGAGCTGTCGTCTAAGAGTAGTATACGGAAGTCGTTTAAGCTGGATTGGGACTAGGAGTATGGAGGAAATGGATGTAAATCTTAGATTTAATTCTACAGGGATTTGAAAAGGAATTTTTGTAATTGTATCAAAGATTCGTGCATTCAAGATATCAACACCCTTACCTCTCGTTTTTAGTTCAAACAACAAATTTCCATTAGCAAGGGACACTGGGCAAGACAGTTCCATTGTAGCTAAACACACGAGCTCTAAATATGTTACAAATACAGAGCAGATCAGTAACAGCTATACCCTTAGCTTTGCCATCCTATCAATCATTCATTTGAATTGTTCCTAATGATAAGTAAGCTCACAGATCATGTGTTGATCAGGTGTTACTAACCAGGAATAGTTCCCTAAGAAGATATTTCTCTCTAACCATTGGCACATCCATATCATCCATGATTCTAACAGCAGGTACAATGAACATGGTATGATGGATTGTGGTGCGGTACCAAGGCAGAGCCAGAGATCGATCGTTGGCAGCAGATTGATCGACATGAGGAACACTGCTAATGACTAGAACTGCCGTGTGAATAGCAGCGAACAACTTACCCGCGCTAAGACGACGAAGCTTGAGACATAGAGAAAGTCGAGGAAGATGCGGTCAAACCATTGTTGGATGGCACACTTAGGTCGGGAACATTAAATTGAAAGTCGAGAGAGCCAGTAGAACTTGAACAATCAGAATGATGAGCTTGGAAATGAAGACGGCATCGACTTACGACGCGTCTTCTGCACCACTTTAAATTCATGCATTTCATCTAACTCAAAATCTTGATGCAATACAAATTCACTCAACGAAATTGTCAATAGTGAATGTTCAAAAATCTTGGAGACTTTAGATTTGAATCCCGTTGCCCTCTACAGATAAGGAAAAGGGTTTTTTTTAAATTTCTTTTTTTATAAAAAAATTGGGACTTCCATTTAGTAATTTTTTGTGCTATAAAGAACGATACAATGACCCTGCAAGTACCAGATTCGAGTCAATTATCATCTGTTCAGGAGAACTTCCAATCTCACCTCATTTTGAAATAATCATATGAAGACAGAGGTGAAGTCGCGCCCCTCAGTAAAGAAAGTTGCAGTGAATTGGAGAAAATAGGTGCTCCTTATTATTACTTATACGCGAGAGTTTCTAGGTCGGCTTATTTAAGCGAATTCGACGTTATCGTATCGAGTCCGTTGTTTATATAAAAAGTCCGCGAAACTATTGTTGACCTTCCTTTTTTCTGCAAAACAAGCACAAGATGAACGCAGCGGCTTAAACAACGAAGCCAAACATTCAACCAGCCAACAAAATGTCTGACTACATACCGCCACTAAATAACTTCAGTAGGGAGGTATTCAGCGAAGAGGTGAAGGCCATTATTGCCTCCCAAAATGAACCTTCTTATGTCTCCCTCTTCAATGATATTTGCGAGCTCATCAAGGATAGCAAGCAATATGACGATGACTTGATACGTGGTGCCAAGAACAGTATGCAGAAGATATTGGACTCCGAGCGCGCCGTGTATGAGACGGCCGCGAGTGACTGGGCTCAGAACTTACGCGACGCTGTCCGAAGCGCTATCCACGTACAGACTGTTGAGCCCCTTCCACTCGAAGGAGAGGGTGGTTTCTTTGATGTAATCGACGGAATCATCACCAGAGCTGTCAGGGTATGCACATTTTATGCATTGCCAGATCTTTGTCGCACTCGCATTTGATCAGATTCACTCACTAACTTTTTTTTTTAAAGGAGTATGATGAAACTCTTAAGAAGGGAAAGTCCAGGGCTGTCAGTCAACTGTGCAAGGTCGATCGTGACATGCACGCTGAATTCGAGAAGTCGCGTAACAAAGATCAAGGCGACCTGCTTGATATTTTCAAGAGATTGGAGGCAGTCTTCGAGGTGAGTTAATCAACATAAGATTTTTGAACATACTTCCAGCCGCTAACAATCGGCAGGACTTAGATAGACGAATCAAAGAGTTTCACGAGGGAATGAAACAACATCGACTAGAGCAGGAGGAAGACAACCGTCGAAACGAGGTAGCTGTACCATCAGCTTCTCAGAATGCTGAGCTAGCACTGGCCTCACCGTCGGCACCACCTTTGTCTAGTACTGAGCTAGCATTGGCCTCTTCCTCAGTAGAACCTTCCTCGACCAGTCCGCTCTCAACAGACTCACCTCGCGAAAGCAGTAAACAAGTGATGGTATCACCATCCACAGCATCACCCCTCACAACACCTTCCTCGGATCGCCAACTCGTCATAGGCTCACCTCGCAAGAGCGATCAGCAAGCACCGACAAGCCCAAGCTCAGCTTCCATTGAGAAGAAGCGCAAGACATCTTACTAGGAGAAAGGAATTCTTTGCATTTGTAATTAACACTCCCCAAGCATGGAGGAAGCGTGGCATGTTAATGGCGTTTGGGCGGTCATTACATTGGGAAATCAAATGAGAACACACTGCGATATCATTGTCCACTACATCACACATTTGCATGGTATGCGATGCCCATGGAAGTGGGATTATACTTGTCTTCAAGCTTTGATAGTGAAGGAAATAAATACAAACAACGGCAGGTCCTTGCTACCATATGTCTGCGAATATTTTTGAGTGAGACCCCCGAAAAGTAATTCCTTAAATTCGTGTTCAAGAAATATTCCTCAAGAGCATCTCTGCCTTTAGCAATAATAGGTGTCTAATTGTGCAAAGTAGATTGATATAACGCAAATGGTTGGGACCTACGGAGGTGGATCCGAGGGACAAAGATCACTTATCACAATTGTCCAGTCACAAGAGCGACCATTCATAAACGCATCTTCATTGTCTGCATCCACAATATCATTCTGATCATCCCATATGCTGCGCAGAATGCATTCCTCCCCCATTAAGCCCTAATACAATTTTGGGTGGCTGTAAAAAAACGAAAAGATCTAGAAGCAATGCAACTTTATCTTGTATTCGCGCATGATGTTTTCCCTCAACGCCCTTGAAATCAAATGCTAAAAAACAAATCTTGTGCTCGTGCTCATGAAAACACGAAGCCCCAAACGCCCGAACCCTAACGCAGATCTTTTTTTAGGCATTGTTGTTACATTATAGAGGAAATCAGGCTCTCAATTGCCACGAGGAGAGCTAATTGTGTTAGCATCATGTTCCACAACCAGGAAATTGAAAAATACCTTGGAGAAAATTGTGGGCTCGTGGGCGAACTTTTAGAATGTTAGGAAAATGAATCAAAATGACATATCTGAACTTACTACGCGGGCGAAGTCTATAGCACGATATTAGCAAATTTGATTAATGATTATGGAATCAGGATAACGAACCGGTGAATATTTTGGTGAAGAAACAGCATTGCCATTACCAGGGCTGCCAGGAGTCCATTGAGGACTTCCGCGATGTTAGTATTCAATTTTATGCATGCAGAGGATGGGATCAAGATTGCGCACCTGGATGGGCTATAAACTGGTGACTACTGCATGTTAGAATAGTTTTTAAAGCTGTATAAAGATGTACTTACAGTAGGGGACAAGCCTGAGCCTGGAGAAGTTTTGTTTCCAGCAAACTGGGGTGACGAAGGACTTCCGACGGTCAGCAAACACAGAGAAAATAGTGGAAAGAGATAAAAACCTGTAGTGGGGGCTAGTAGGAGAGTAGCTGGGTGACTAGAGAGGAATTAGTAAAGGCGAGAGACGATTGGGAGAGAGTTCTTGCTGTTGGAGAGTATGACCTGTGAATTGTCAGTAAATTTTTGGAATAAGAGGAATGGCAATACTAACGGCGACGTGGGTGACGCATGCATATTTGGAGACGTGGGACTGGCGCAGGTTAATAAAAGCAATCAATAAGGAATGAATAACGCACGAATAAGTTGGACCTAGTGATCGAAGATGTTAGCGGAGGTTTTTTTTTAGGTGGTTTCGCACAAGCGAACTAGTAGAAAATCCTAGCGCGCCTGCGGGATTGAGCCAATTTATGGGAGGCAAGTATAGACACTCGTCTTCGGAGCAATGACATCGCATGAAATAGCTCAAACAGGAGGCAATGGGAGACTTTGGGATAGACTAACTTGTTGGAGAATATGAGGGCCTGAGAGGAGGTCAGCTTACGGTCAAGTTTAAGTATTATGATAGGAACTTACGAAGTTGGTGACACAAACGAGGGAGATGTTGGACTTGTGTGACAATTAGTATAGAGTCTTCTATTGTATTGCAAAATGAAACAAACCTGTACGCTGGGCTCCTGTTGAAAAGTTAGCATAATCGAAACGGAAGTGCAAGAACGGCAGAAGTGGAGGAAAGGGAGAAGGGGAAGTAAAGAAAATGGGGTGGCTTGCGTCGGTGTGAATGCTGGACTTTGTGGGCTGAACCGAGGAGAAGCAGGATAAGGACTCGCGCTGCCCATGATAGGAGAAGTACTATTGATGTTAGTGAGACGAGCAAAAGAATTGAGAGGGTCCACAAACGGCGAATATCCAGGTGAGGAAGGCGAGAAGCCTAATACATCGAGTTAGCAAATTAAAATACATCAGAGCGGGTTGATTCCTACCTGGGCTGACGGGCGACGTCGGGAAAGGAGAGCGCGGAGAATATCCAAATCCACCAGGACTTCTGGCTGGATAAGGACTCATGCCATCAAAGCCAGGCACTTCTGTAGGGAATCCTGTCGGTGTAGCTGAACCACCACTGATAATAGGAGAGAAGGTAGCACCATAATCAGGTGTACCAAGATATCCGCCTTCGGTGAGAGGAGATCCACTATCGTAAGGTGTAGCAGCACCACCATCAGCACCCTTGGAAGCGAGACCAGGCATGAGGTTCATTCTACCATTGTCTGAAATGACAGTTTCGAGCATCTTTGGATCCAAAAGAACCTCAAGCTCACCAGTTCCCATTGGAGCAAGCTGGCCAAGCATAACGTTCTCAGAAATACCACGACAGTCATCAAGTTCTCCAACAGCTGCAGCTTCAAGAAGAATCTCGACAGTCTCTTCGAAAGAACATCTCATCAGAGCTCCAGTATCAGCACGATTGATACCGTGACGTGTGATAGCCATCAAGTGACCACGAGAAGTCATGACATCGACTAGCAAAGCAAGATGGCGATGGTTGACATAGGAACCGTCGAAAGCCAGCACTTGAGTCAATTCTCGCATCAAAGCAGATCGAGTAGCCTCAATACCAAAGACCTCAAATACCTGGATAAAGTGATTTGAGTACGTGCGTGTCGTGTCAACACCGGGAACGGTGAGGACCTGGGCCAAAGCAGTTCCACTAGTATCAAGATACCATTCCTGGCATCGAGGATCGTCCTTGCTAGCAAGAAGTTGTCCCTCGGGAGTCTCAATAAGCTTAGTCTCTTTATTCAAGAAGGCTCGCTCAATGCCGGGTACACCACGTAGTGTTAGGGTATCGAGAATATGAGCCTCGAGACGCTTGAGCATGATATCCTCCTCAATCTCGTCATCCTCGTATTTGGAGTCACTCTGCTTGATCATTCGAATACGAATAACTTGTTCTTCAGCGTTGTTGTCACTGAAGATCACAGCCAGATCCTTCGGATAGTTCTCTTTAATCTTCATGGCGACATCGTCAACCTTGAGTCCTTTATCCAACATCTTCTGACGATCAAGAGTGAGACGAAGAAGCCATCTGGATTGATTCTCTGGAGCATCATGGTTTTCTTCAGGAATGATGAAGTATGACTCAACCATATCGACATCTTGAGGAATATTGGTCTCCATGATGACTGGATCATGATAGATCTCAGTAGAATAGGTGACGGA
>Ga0182030_10009693_pt1 | contig 19696 bp, 15 predicted proteins | sample 812S3MmetaG_FD_121299 | JGI IMG/M metagenome (GOLD analysis project Ga0182030, IMG submission 121299) | Permafrost microbial communities from Stordalen Mire, Sweden - 812S3M metaG (Illumina Assembly) | ecosystem: Environmental > Terrestrial > Soil > Wetlands > Permafrost | place: Sweden... | reverse complement strand
CGTTGATTTAGGTGAAATGGTTAGCAAAAACACTGGCTTACGGATATAGGTAAGTAAATGAGTAAAAAGCCATCATACAAAAATATATTAGAGCACCCCGATCGTGAAGAGATAATTTCGAAATTAGCAATATCAATTCCATGCGATCAGATTGAATCTTGGCTCTCAGCGAAGTACTCTAACGTAAATGAAAAAAAATTCGTCATACATGAGTCTACATTAAAATCATTTCAATCAACATACCTAGATTTTTATCAAGATCTCCTGCAAGACATGTCCAAAACTAAATCGGCAATTGCTTCAGGAGATTCCGTCGATAGCATAGAATTGGCAATAAAGAAGAATCCGGCATATAATGATGCTCTTCTTAAGTTAGCAAATGGAGAGCTTAATTTAGACTCAATGATCGGAAAACTTGCAATTGGCGTAGAATTACGCATATCACAACTTTTTGATATAATTCAGGAAGATCCCAATAATATCAATACTAAACAGGAACGGCTATTCATAGATTACTCTGAAATGTTCGGAAATGTTCTTGACAAATACTATAAGTGGAAAGAGGGTCAAGCCGCCATGATGATAAATTCAAGCGTAAATAGCCAGTTAGTAGATCGGCATATTTCCGCATTACAAGAAGCGGTAAGGGACACACTTCAATCAATAGATATAGATGCGTCGTTATTATTCCTAGAACGTTTAAATGAAAAATTATCTAAGTTAAAACTAGTTGAAGCTCCACTTGACCCAACGACTGAAATGAAGATAGCCGAAGTAAAAATTCTAAACGAAAATATCAATAAAAAAATCAACGAAAATGAGCAATAATACCGATACCAACCTATCTTTTGAGGTAGAAAAACTGATAAAGTTTTTTGATGCCAATAGTATTGATTATAGCAGATTTGATTTTGAAAAGAAGAATGCATACTATAATTACGAACCATATATGAATATTCCTAACCAACATGATACGCAGAAATGGTTAGAAACGGTTAGAAATATATATAAGATGGAAAAAGATGGCCACGGTCGCGCATCAAGTATTCGTCAGGCAACTTCTGGGTGGAAAGTTACAGAAACTTTTGATTTTCTCAACTGGCTTCGTTTTTATGAACAGGGGAATCACTTGAAATATAAAGTAGCGCAATTGTGGTATGAAAATGGTACGCCTGGTTATTTTTTGAAGATAAACCCTGATAAAGAAAAAGAAAGTCCATCGGTTTCTGGAAAAGACATTGATTATGCAAAAGAAGAATCAACAATAAATGCTGACAAGAGACAGGTTATTGAAAGGCAGAGAAATAAGATTATAGGCAGATTGGATTCTGCGGAAAAATTAATGCGATCTCCTGATGGGCAAGTTCTTGCTGGCCACGAATTAGAAGCGCTAATGGAAGCCATTTATCAGCTAAAAAAGAAAATCCAATTAGTAAATAAGATAAGTACATCCACGCGCACATATGAGGATATGATTGTTCGTGAAGCAAATATATTGCATCGACATGGGTTCGTTAAAGCTGCTGAATTTTTACACTCAACGGCTCAGGCTAATAATCCGCCCCCATCAGGAACTGGAAAGAGCGGTGATATTGATACTTTGCCGTCGGTAACTCCGCCTGATTCACCAATCGCTCCATTTAATCCAGGTGCTCCAGGAGGATTTCCATCAATGGGTCCAGGGATGCCTCAAAATGCGCCCGCTGATACTGGCGCTCCAAAGGTAGGGCCAAATGATAGCTCGCCAACAAATTTAAATGGAATTGATCCGAATCCGCAACCAACGGCTATATCTGGTACGCAGACGCCATTGCCAACATCAAATGAGTCTACCGCGCCTATCGGCATTCAAAATTTTTTAGCAAACATGGAAACAAGCAATGTAACTACCAAATCAGATAGTGAATCAACAGATGATTTGGAAGTTAGGGATTCCGATTTAGAAGTGGAAGATGATTTTATGGTATCGGAAGCTCAGTCTTTACAACCAAGTACGCAGCCCCTTGCAACTAAAAAAGATATCAAACCATTAGCTAAACCGTCTATCGAAAACCCATTGGAGGTAACGGAAGATGATTCAAAAGCGCCTATAAAAGGAAATTCTGCACAGTCAGCTGGAGTAGATCAAAAAATCAACGATCTTTTTAAGAGCATATCAATTGATGAAATAATAAATGAGATAGATTTGGTAGCTGGCATCTTTAGACAAAGAGAAATACCAAACAGAATATCGCGCATTGATCTCATGTTGAAGGGGAAGGGATTGTCAGCATATTTTCCAACAATCGGAGAAATGTTGCAAAAGAGCCTTGATGCAAATAATTATTGTTCCACTCGTATTGAGGAGGTCCTTTCCAAGATTCGCGGGGCAATTGGAAGTGATACGATAAATATAAATGAAAAAGAAGATGGCTCGCCAGATGCTGCCGGTCTGAAGAATAAGCTCCGGCAGGATCAGGATAAAGACAGGCAACGCAAGCTGCAACGTAAAGAACAGGAAAATGCTGAGTTAGATTCTGGAATTGGAAAACAAAATGCGCCAGACATCGAAGTGAACGAAGATCTTGGAGGTCAGCCAGCTCCATCGGAAAAGCCGATAGCCACCCCAGCGGGCCCCAAACTACCGGTTCCAGCCAAGCCAGTGGCATAAATGAAACTACATGAGCTACTCCAACAAATGAAGGAAGTTCAGGCTAGGATCGGTGTATCGCCAATCTACATATGCGGAGGGACTCCACGTGACCGATATTTAAGGCACCTTGAAAATATTTCTGATCTAGATATTACTAACGGAGAAAATACTATAGATTACTTAAGCCAAGAGTTTTATGAGGAATTGCGCAAGAAATACAAAGTAACAAGAACGATAGCTTCTGATGGTCATAGTTCCATACATCTTGGATCATTTAAAATGGATTTTTCTTCAAATTTTAATGTGCCAGGTATTGATAAATTACTTCTTGATATGGGAATAAAAAATCCAACTAGCATGCAAAGAGAATTGTATTCGCGTGACTTTACATGCAACGCATTATTATTGTCATTGGATCTTAAGCAATTATTGGATCCAACAAAGCGGGGGTTCAAAGACATTAAAGAAAAGATGATTAGAACTTGTTTAAATCCAGAAATAACGTTAACTACTAATAAAAATAGGGTTATTAGAAGTATTTATTTGGCAACTAAACTGGGGTTCGATATTGATCCTAAAATAATTGAGTTCGTCAAGAAAAATCCACAGTCAGCCAAAATAGCATCTAATAAAGTTTTGGTAGAGAAAGTAAACAGTGCATTCGAAAAAGACCCTGACAGAGCAAGTTCGCTAATATCAAAAATGGGAATATGGGATTATATACCAATTACTGAAAAAGCTCAACCTTATTACATGAAACGAACGAAGGTGGCGTATTTTCAAGGCGGTGGGAGTGTAAATGAACCTGCCCCAGGAAAACCAAAGTATAAACCAGAAAAAGCCATTGTAGTTCAACCTCGTTTTAAAGAACCACTATATCGTAATTATTATTTATATTATGTAGAAGGTGTAAATGGTATGCCTATCAATTCACCTGGTGCAGGATATCACTCACTGCAAAACTACAATAGCATTAAAGAGTTTTTAGAAGATCGAAGGAAACTTTTAAAAGACAAATATGTAGCCGATGATTCATATATTACCGAAGATAATTACAAAGAACGCGCTAATAAAATGAAGATTCGCGCCACATTACTTAGAAATATCATTAAGATTTCACAGCGCAATTTTGATTATGGTAAAGGTCTATATGAGAATATGGAAAAATACGATAATGTAAAGGAGTTTTTGGGAGATGAAAATAAATTGGATTTCCCATCAGATGATCTTGGATCTGGGCCAATCATAGGCAATTCAGAAACATACGAAAATCCTAGACGATTAGGTCCAGTAGGCACTCCGATTGATATGTCCATATCGCCAGGCCAAGCAAATAATGGAGTATCAGAAAGCTATCCATATTCAGCTCAATTAGGCGGTATGCTAGATAAATATTTACCACAGAATGATTTTGAGGACAAGAAGCCTGAAGAGCTAGATTTCGGTAGAGACTATTCAGATGACCACGAATCATTGAGCGGAAGATGCTATGAGGCTGGTGATGCGGGGCCATTGGTAGAAAGTTATAGATTAGAGGAGCTAATAGATAAATATTTGAGCCCAACTCCAACCCATGGGCTTTATGGCTTACCAGATGGTGTAGATTTGCAAGACGATGAATTAACTAGTCCTAATAACCAAAATCCATATTACGGAACTACTGATATGGGTATAACGATGTACGAAGACAAATGGAATATTTAAGCGCATATTATGGCATATAATGAGCAACAATTTACGAGGTATCTAAATGTTAAAGTCAGAATCGCAACTAATGGTAGTAGATCCTTCCTCGCATAGTGGCACTCCAATGTCTATAGTGCCGCTAGAAGTATCGGAACATGACTCTGATTATGGAACTCATCCAGATCAAAGTGTTCCAGATGCTGATTCGCCCGCTGATTCGCCCGCTGAGGTGCCAGTTATTGAGGTGCGACAGGATCCAGAAGATCATATGGAGGTAATTGAACCTGGTGAAATTGAAATTGTTGTAGATGAACTTCCTGGGGCGCCACACGGATCGAAGGATCCTGAGCCTGAAATGGAAGTGAGCGAAGATGTTGGGCCAAAAGTTGACGAAGATGCTAATGATGCAAAAAAGAGCAAGAAAGATCCGAAGTGGGATTGGGAGACTCATGGGCCAAAAGGGTTCATAGTATGGGTTAAAGACCGTCTAGATGGAGTTCCTAAACATTCTGGGCAGGATACCGCTGGACTTGAGCGCGCAATTGCTTATTTGGATAGGTTGGATGGGGAGATATCTCGTGCAATGAGGATGGATTTAGATGGAGAGCTTGACGCCGATCAGATAGAAAAAGTTAGATCCATGATTGATGATGGAATTTCACGTCTAAATGATCGTCTTGATAAGGTAAAGAAAGTAAAGAAGATAAAGCGTTCAAAGAAAAAGAACGCTAATGTAGAAAACAATGATATGCTGGTAAAAGAAGCTCAGAAAATTATGGGAGTAAGCGGCGGGGTAGTGATAGTAGCCGATTTACTTACCTCTAGAATTGCCAAGGTAATTGTTAATGGGTGCGTTTCAGCAGGACACGACATTAACGATTTAATGCAACATCAGGTAAAGGAATATGGTTTAAATAAGCGCGAACAGGCTTGCGTAAGAGAGCTTCTTGAGAGTATGGGTTTCCCGCTTAGAGAAGACCGCTATTATGACCCAAGCGAGGACCATGATATTGCTGATGGAGAGGGCGATTGGGTTAGCAATTTTAAGGGGTAATCAATGTCAAAATATACAAGACATCAACCAGTAATTAGTGCAAATTCAGATGAATCAGATAGTTCAGATCATTGGCTGATGGAATTTGAAAAGAACCTACAAAAAGGCGCCGTTCAGCCAGTGACACAAAAATCACTTTATGACCAGATGAATGAGATTATGAATGGAAGTAAATCCAAATTCAAATCGGTCTCCGAGGTTGTAGAAGATATGAAATCAAGAAGTGGCCTAACATCATATCTAGATAAAGTAAAATTAGCTGAAATAGGTGAAAGCGTTACTAAAAATGCATCAGCAGATCAAAACGAAGTTATTGATAAGCGAATTCCGATAGTCATCAAAAAGTGTCCAAACATTAGGAACACTTTTGAAAATTGTATTAGGGATAGTAGAGGTAATTTACCAATACCAACGATCATTGAAAGAGTTAAAAATATTCATAGCAAAGATATATCCGATCAAAAGGATTGGGACGAAGATGGCCTTATGTTGTTGGTTAGCGATCTTAATTTAAAAGAAAAGAGCAAGAACTTTTCTGACACCAATAATACCAATCTTGGTGGGTATAATTTTGGAGACGACTCAAATATAGACCAGTCAAATACTGATGCGTTTTCAGCATTGAGTCCGGCTAAGATTTAGGAAGTATATGTCGCAAGATGAAAGTAAAGAGTTATTTAACAAGCTAAAAAAAGATCTTCTTAATGTTGATCCGGTATATTGGGCTGAAAACCACCTTACACTTGATGGAAAACCATTTAGGGTACATGGCTCAGGGTACAAACCATTCGCAGACATATATAGGTATGCTGGAATAAAAGCATTAGAACCTACTGCAAAACCCATGATCATTGTCGCCGGTCGCCAGGTAGGCAAGGATTTATATATTGATACGCCAATACCTATTCCAGATGGTTGGAAAAACATGGGTGATTTACAGGTTGGCGACAAGGTGTTCGACGAGAATGGTGATATTTGCGATGTTATTTGGGCTTCGCCAATATTTACTGACCACAAATGTTATGAATTAACTTTCGACGATGGTTGCAAGATCATTGCTGGAGAAGGTCATCAATGGATAACTCATACTAAAAAAGAGTTAGAATGTAAAGAAGCATCAAAAATAAGGACCACGAAAGAGATTTTTTCATCTATAAACGAAAAACATTCTATACCATTAAATAAATCAATATCATCCATATCTATTTGTAGATATATTTCTCATTGCATTGAAGTTCCAACAGTTCCAACTAAATGTATATCAGTTAATTCACCATCTAATTTATATTTGGCATCACGGTCATTTATACCGACCCACAATACAACAATGGCTATGGTTCTAGAAATGTATTTTATGGGTTCAGGCCTTTTTGGAAATGGAATTAATCCACCAATTCGTGTTATTCACGCATTTCCTCAACTAGAATTGGCTTACGCTTACTCCAAGACAAAGTTAAGTCAAATGATATCTTCTGCCGTTCCAGCAGAAAATCAGTCAGAAAAGAAGTTATCAAAGACAAAATCATGTATGCAAGTATTATTAGACCAAACGGTCGCTACAAACGATTCGTTGCAATTTAAACAATTTACTGGTGGAAATCATTTATGGTTAGAATCTACCGGATTAAATGCTGATCGTCTTCGAGGTCGTAGCGCCGATGTCATATTTTATGACGAGGTTCAGTTAACTACCGCAGAAGCTATAGGAAACTCATTAAAAATACTTACTACCGCCAAATTCGGAAAACCATCAAAAGGTGTTCAGGTATATTTCGGAACGCCTCGCAACAAAGGGTCTGATTTTCATAAATTATGGACGCGCTCATCCCAACAATATTTCTATTTGGGATGCGAAAATTGCAAAGAATATTTTCCACTATATACTCCAGGTAGCGATGATTGGAAAAATATTTGGATATATGGAAAAGTAGTTAAATGTCCCAAATGCAATCATGAACAAGATAAATTGGAGGCTCAAGAGCGTGGAAAATGGGTAGCTATAAAAGATCCCAATGATAGCGATTGCGATATGATTGGATTCCATGTTAGTCAAATCTATATGCCTATGTTTACGCGTGAAGACATCATAAACGAAATGCCGGGGATACATCCGCTAAATACTGAACGTACATTTATGAACGAAGTTTTGGGTGAGTTTTTTCAAGGAGATTCAAGTCCAATTACTCCGGAAGAGATTCGTGAATGTTGCGCCGACAATGGTAGGAAGTTTCGAGCAAGAATAGATTCTAGTAGTGAGGAAGATAAGAATCAATTGATTGTAATGGGGATCGATTATGGGGCCAAAGCCGATATGGAACAATTGGCAAATCCAGATAAACTGATAAATCGAGGCCAATCTTATAGTACCGCAGTAATATTGACTGCAAAGGATGCTGGTAGGTTGTCAATTGAGTTTTGCACAAAATTCAAGCGCAATGACGCTGAAAGCAAGAAGAGCCTAATTGATCAGCTTATGAGGCAGTATAGTGTACAATTAGCGGTAGGCGATATAGGATATTCAGAAGATTTTTCATCAATGTTGCATAATTGCTATGGAGATCGCTATCTAGTATCGCGAGCCCATAATAAAGTAAATGGATATACCAAGTTTAACGCAGATGCGTTTCCAAAAGAAATCGTATTCGAAAGAGATCATTATATTGGTGAACTATTTGAGAAAATGAAGGCTGGTATGATTAGGTTTCCATTTGGCGATTATGAAAAAATAGCATGGTTAATTGAGCACTGTTCTAGTATGGAAATAAAACCCTCAATTTCTAGAGGGGGAGATCCAAGTATACATTATGTTAAGGGCGGAACTCCAAATGATGGTCTAGCCGCATTATTAAATGCCTATATTGCCTACAAGTTTTTGCTAACCAGTGGCTTCACAAACAATAACCCGCTTCTTCATCAACAAAGTTTTAAGCAAGCAAATAAACCGCTTGTTATGACTGGAGTTATTTCAAGAAAGTTCTAAAAATCTTTGATATATACAATATGCGCCTAATTAAGTATATCATGATGATGAGGAATAATGGCTGTTAATAAAAAATGGGTAGGCGAATCTAAATCCGACCAATTTATGGGGAACAAACTTGGCGTACCGCAAGTAAGTTTAAAAATGGCTAACGGAGTATCGGAATATAGAAGGAAAGTTCTTTCTGAAGAGGTTGATCGTGGGTTATTTAAAGATGGGTCATCTAACTCATCAACATTTCCGTACGACGGTGGTCTAACAAGCAATTCGGTAGTAACGTCGTCAGTTGGCATAAAAAAATATGCGCAAGCGATTAGTAGTACTGGCGGGGCTTTTCACGGAGCTCACGGAGATACAATTAAGCAAGCGCCAGAAGTATATTCTCCGCTTTGGCTAAATTCTAATATGAATTTACCAAGAGATAGGGCTACGATAAATGCATGGTGTAGGGCATTTTTCGCATTAAATCCATTCGTTCATAACGCAATTTGTCTGCACAGTACGTACCCAATTAGTCGATTAAATATCAAGTGCAAAAACAAAGATATCGAACATTTCTTCAACGACATGATTGAAGAAATAGATTTGATGAATATTTGCGTTGATATTGCTAAAGAATATTGGCTTCTTGGAGAGGCGTTTATTTACGCCGAATTAGATGAAAGTAGCGGAAAATGGAGCCGCTTAATGATTCAAAATCCAGACTATATGATTGTAAAGCGTACGGTCGCTGCCGATGAACCAATTATTATGTTGCGTCCAGATGAAAATCTGAAAAACATAGTTATGTCAAATAAGCCAGGTGACATAGAGATGAGGAGACAGCTTAATAATCATATTATAGATTCAGTTAAACGCGGAAACAATATACCACTTGATAGTTATGGTATATCGCATTTAGCCCGCAAAATAAGTCCTTACGAAATTAGAGGTACTGGGCTACCGGTATGTATATTTAGACAATTAATGTTATTTGACCAATTAAGGGAATCTAAATATGTTCAAGCTGGAAACATGATAAATCCACTTACATTGGTAAAGATAGGATCGGCTGACTATAAACCTACGCACGCCGACATTGAAGCTTATAGAGAAGTTTTTGAGAATGCGCAGTTCGATAAAGATTTTAAGGTATTCACACAGAATGATTTGACAGTAGAAAGAGTTGGGTATGGACAGGGAATTTATGACATATCTGGCGACATTACACAGATAATAAAAGAAATTTACGTTGGATTGCAGGTGCCTTCGGTTTTGACCGAGGGTGGTGCGGACACCACATACGCTAACGGTGGAGTTGCATTAGATGTTTTGAAACAGCGCTATATGCAATTTCGTAATATGCTTAGCCATTGGTTGAGAAATAAAATTTTTGCTCCAATTTCTAAATTGCATGATTTTTATGATTACACTGATGGCGAAAAGAGATTAATAATTCCAGATGTTGATTGGAATCATATGCCACTTTTTGATACGGATACCTATATACGAACCATGGTTGATTTAACTGCTGATCCAAAAAATAAAAGAGTGTCAGTACAAGCACTTCATAAATGCCTAGGACTAGAATATGACGATGAACAGTTGAAAATTCGGAAAGAGGCAATACAAGAGACAATTAATGCCAAGGAAGCTGCTGCACTACAGGAAATGGATCTTGATACATTGCGCACACTAGATCATGAGGACGAAATTAGGGAACCGGAAAAGGAAGATGGATCTAAGGAATCTGGGGCTGAGCCTCCTCTTCCAGGAGAAACTCATGGAGAACCTTCACCGGGAAGCTCTTCATCGGGCGGTAGTTTGCCTGGATTAGATTTAAGTCCACTTCCAGGCCCATCAACGCCTTCACCAAGCCCTTCACCAAGTCAATCGATCGCGCCTGCGGAGCCTTTAGCCGCAACCACAGAGTCGCCATCGTTAGCGGCTCCGGCGGCGCCAGCCAGTAAATAATGCCATGCATTTGATTAGTTCGGTGAATAATTAGGCATTATTAGTTGAGCACCAAAATAAGTTTCAAAGGGCATACAATGGAAAAAACCTCCCAAAAAAGAAGTGTCTTGAATAGAATTCGAGAAATGACCAATGTTAGCGGAATTGCGGCTGAAAAATATTTCAATCCACAATTTGAAGAGGTTATGAATAATTTAAGATCTGTTGATGCCAACGTCAGATCTATAGCTGCCGGAAAATCTCTTGATAATGGAGATCCTGGAAGCGACCCAGTGGCGCTAAAAGATTTGCTAAAATCAGCTAAAAGCAATTTAAATAGGCGTGAGTTTATGACGTCGGTTGCTGACCTAGGTCGTTTTCATAAGAAGGTTGCAGAAATTGTATCTGAATTAACTACATTGCAAAATAAGGTAGATGAGGTGCACCATCAATTTCTTTTCCAAGACTTGGGCGATGAGCACGTGAAGGAGCTGCAAAACCTAAAAAGCAGATGGGCTTCAGAAGAGAAACGCAGGATTGTCAAAGAAGCGAGTATTATGGATTTTTTCCATAACATTTTAAGTGATCGCGGTAGAGCCCTTAGTTTTTATGAAAAAAGATATGATAAGCAGGTAAAACCATTGCGCTCGGCTACGGTAAATATATTGTTGCAATCAGAGAAAGTACTTAATAATATACTATCAGTTTTGAAAGAGATGGCCACCGCGCGCGCAACAAGAAGCCCAGATAAATATATTAGTGCGGCAGGTAAGATAGAAAAGGTATACAGGAATTACGATCAATCTTTTAAGGCATATTATTCTGATAAGATAAAACCATTCGAAAAGTTTTTTACACAGGAACAGTCAAAGCAGGTGGATAACGGCGGCGTTGGCGGTCAGGATATCCCGGTTGCACCAAGGGAGGTGCCAGAATTAAATTTCCAGACGCCAAAACAAAATCCACAGACATTGAATCAACCGCAAGATACTTTGTCTAAATTAGATGAAAAATATGGGCCAGTTGATTTGGTCAATCCAAATATTCCAAAAGATCCAAAAATACCATCCGGAACTGGTCAAACTATACCCGGAGTTCGTCAAATATTGCCTCCACATGACACGGTGCCGTCTCCTAAGCCAAATATGGATCCTGATGAGCCTTTAACATTGAGGTCTCCAAAGAAAGATGGCGAGATAAAGGCTAATAGCCATGAAAATTTCTATAATTCATTGCAGTCCATGGCCAATGAAGATCCTATCATAGTCGCATCTTTCATTAGAAAATATGCTGAATCTATTCAAAATAGCGATATTGAAACTGCGATAAAATTGATGAAAACAGTTAGATCTATAAGGGGATAATCATGCCAGTTATGGATCCAAGCTTCTATAAAAAATTATTAGAAGTATCAAATGAAGTGCAAATGAAGCCAGAGGATTTGCTCAACGTCATGGCAGTTGAGTCTGGCATAGATCCAACTGCCCATAATCAAAATGGGAACGCCTCCGGATTAATACAATTCATGCCATCTACATTGAAAAGTATGGGATTCAAGGGTACTCACACTGATTTTAGGGGCTTGTCCGCAACAGAACAGTTAGACTGGGTAAAAAAATACATTACAGACAACATGAAATACAATGGCGGTCCATTTACGTCCGCTGCACAATACTATGTTGCCAATTTTTTACCGATAGCATTAAAATTACATGGAATAAAAAATGGAGATCCCAATACAATTATAGTATCTAAAAATCCAAAACAGTCTCATTTACCTGGCGTTAGTCCAAAATTAGAGAGCATTTACTACAATGCCAATACTGGCCTTGATGCTGATAAAGATGGAAATATAACGTTCGGTGATATTCAAAGTACGTTAAATAGGGTTGCTGGTGGTAAGAATTTTAGAGAGGCGTTAGCTCAATTGCAAAATACCACCGGATATAAACCACGTGCAAATAATCAATCAATGATGGCGCATAATACTAGCAAGCCATCTGATGATGTACTCTCTCTTTTGGATAAATATTTGCAGCAAATAACTGCGTCAGATAGTTCAAATAAAGGTCTTTACCAAAAGTTATTACCAAATAACGATATTCTCATTAAGATAACTGCAAATACCAATACGGATGCGATTGAGTTCTCTAGGATCCTAACATCGGCATTGGATGAAGAGCTTCTTTCAAGGTCGTTTATTCACACAAATGGCGATTTGGTAGAGGTGCAATGTAAAATACATGGTCCATCAGAGGAGTGTCTAGGCGCAGTTAGTAAGGTGGCGTCGTCATTAGCTTCTGCATTCGAAGTGGCCACTAAAAAAATTGGTGGCATTAGAGTGATGACAGATTGTATTATGAATAAAAAGTCATCATATAATGAAATTGATTTAAATACCGCCAACTATCAATATAGAAAGTTTATGCTAAAGTTTGTATGAGGTCAAAATGGTAGCTGAAAATATTGTATTGCAAAAAATTCAAGAAGCAAATGATAATAATATAAAAACATTTGCCGAATTTGTTGCCAGTATATTTAAAGGAAAATTCATAGAGATTTACCTAAATGATACGTACGAAGAGGTTAGTGTAGACCAAGTTTCCACTAGCTATCCGGCAGTTTTTTGCGGAAAAGTTATTGGTGCATATGGTGCTTGTTTAATAATTAATTCGGTATTTGTAGATAGTTCAGATCACAAAAATCATGCAGTAAAGTCTGGTAATATAGTTTTCATTAATGATAGAAACATTAAAGCTTTTAGTGAGGTTGATGGCAACGGAACTCTTGAAGATATGTTTTTAAGAAGCCGGCAGACTTTGGCAGTTAGAAATAATTTCATAGGTAAATAACATATGATCGATCTATCTACAATAATTAAATTGGCAGATGATTATTATCGAGGTTGTAGCGATCTTGTTAAGTTGTCATTTGTTAGAAAAATCAAGAATAAGTGGCACGTCCTATCTCATAAAGGGAAAAGCCTAGGATCATATGATACTAAGGAAGAGGCAGTTAAGAGATTAAGGCAAATCGAGTTCTTTAAGAACAAAGATAGTAATTCTGCCGATGAAAAAGTAATTGATTTGACAGATGCGGATGATTTGTCGTATTCTGCTATAGCAAGGAAGATGAGACAAAATGCCAGCAAAGAACAGTTTATGGAATTCCTTTCGCTTTTTAAACGGCAATTTGATAAGGCGGTAAAAAATAATCTGCAAAAACCAGAAAAAGTAGCTTTGCAAAACTCATTAGTTAAATTCAATAAGCTACATAAAATAAAGGTTAGCAAAAAATTAGTAAAGAACGCTACCGTTGCCGAATTAGGAGAGGCGTCTGAGGTTGGACATTACTTAGCAAATATTTGTAATTTTACTTTAAATAAGCTTGGCCCAGAAAAGAGAGCGAAGGCAATAGAAAGTTTGCGAAATAAACTTCAATACATTAATGCCAACAGTCTTTCTCAAAATAATTCGCCACCAACTGCGGTTATAGGGCAATCAATAAATTTCGTAAAGAACGTCCTAATGAACCATGATCCTCAATATATAAGAGAGGTTTTGTCAGAATTAGTAAGGCACCTACGATGATTCATCGTTTTCTTAAAGTAGATGATGGAATATATAGAGGTAGTTCGCCGGACGTGTCGGATGTAAAGCGCCTAAAAGATGATTTTGGTATTCGTAAAATAATCAGTCTGGATCGTAAATCTGGCGAAAAAATTGATAGAGCATGTAAATTATTAGATATAGAGCATGTTAAAATCTACATAGAATCAAGATCTGATTTATTAAAGCTCCTTAACTATAATATCAAGGATCTTTTAACGAAGGGAGGTCCAGTTTTCTTTCATTGTAAATATGGTAAGGATAGGACCGGCTTATTAGCGGCTTTATATGAAGTAAAATATATGGGGGTCCCGCCAAATAAAGCAATTGAAAGGGCAAAGTCTTTTGGTTTTGGCATAGGGGTGCCAAAAAATATCTCAAATTTGTATGAGAAAATTATTCTTTCATGTAGGCCAGCATTGAAGCAAGATGAAAATAAAGCAGATATAGTGTCAAATGAGAGGGAATATATAGGCGATAATAGGGATAGTTTCTTGGATGAGGGTCATCAGGGCTCGTTCGCTCCATATTTAGATCATACTAAAAAAGCGCCGATGGATATGTTATATAATTCAATTAACGATCAATCTCCTACAAGGGATAACTATAAAAGAACTGAAAATGAAGATAAAAATACGCCAGATGATAAAACTGAAATTCCGCAGGTAGGAATATATAACAATGATGCTGGGGTAGTGGGGACGGGGTGGTGTCTTAGCCCAGGGGGATTCATCTATGAATAACACTGCATTATTGATGGTATAGTCAATTACCACCAGCACAAGGCTGGTGGCTTGCAGCTAGCGGCGAAGCCGCTGCTACGATAGGCTGATTGATAGGCAGCCCCACTGGACAGCATATAGCTGTCCAGCTACAGTTAGCTTATCTGATAACGAGCTGAAACTGTTCTCCTTGCGAAGCAAGGTGTCTTATGCTCTCGACATAGCTTACTATTCACTTGTTGTTTTTACGATCCTAAAGATTAGTAGGATCAACCTGATAACTTACCTCTTTCTACCACAATCATGTGATATGTACAGATTAAGCACACTCCATTCACTTGTCAATATGCCAATATTTAAGAATATATAGGAGCGCAATTCATCCACCAGCACAAGGCTGGCGGTATCCTTGCGAAAAGATCATGAACATGCTTAAACGAGCCTACAAAACAATGATGACATATACCGTATCCGATGAAGAGAAGATGCGGGCTGAACAAGCTCTTATGAATTTTGATCATGCATCTAAACAATTGGAAATAGCGTCGAACCATCTAGATTTAATGAAGACTCCGTTCAAAAATAATCCCGAAATGGATCCTAGTGAAGTTATGAAAGCTAGGGCGCCAATTCGTCGTTTCAGAGATAAGTCAGTAGAAAACTTCAATATTTTTAAGAGATCCGCTTTTCAGTGCGTTAAATTGATGCAGGATTTTTCAAACGATACACAGACAGTTAAACTTATAAAATCATTTATTTCCACAGTAGATGAACTAGAAGATAAGGTAAATGGCTTCGTTGCATTATTCTCGGATTTGGAAGACAAGGGATTTGCAAATAATATAATATCTTTTATTGAGAATATTCAGTCAAAGTGCAATGATATAGTTGAAATTATTGATAACAGAATTAAGGATCATATTAGGAAAAATATTTTAGCCACAAACTGGGCAAATTCAGTTAGTGATGAATTGAATTCTAAGTTAGAGCCAAAGGTTCCCATAGTTATAGATCTATATAATAAAAGGCAAGATCAATTAAATTCGGTACTAAAAGAAAGAGGAATATTAGGAAATTGATGCATATGTATCAATTAGGTAGTATATTTTGGTGCATAGATGATATTTTCTTACAGATATGGTGTTATATATAGTAATAAAAGGTGATATAATTATGTTCATTAAACATGCTGATGGAAATATAGTTTCGGTTATTGACGAAGAAGAGCTTACTGATATGCAGAAGAAGCTAGCCAAAGACTTGTCAAAAAAGAACAGTAAAGATGGCAAGACTTCTTTTACAGTAAAGAAATCGGAGAATTAATAATGCCGTTCAATAAATTTGGTGAAGCATTAGAGTCAATTAGGATAGAAAATGCTGAAACCGTAGCGCCAATGGTTAGTACGGATATTTTGGATAGTTTTAGGAAGACTGCCGAAGGATTGAAGAAAATTGCTCCAAAAGCAGATGATTTCCTCTATTTTAGTTGCATAATGCTTCACAGCGCCGAAGCATCAGCCATTAATGATGATGGAACCCCCAAACTAAACGCCAGAGGTGAAAAAGTAGAAGTGGGCTGGGATAAGTCTGGCGGAACATGGCGATGGATGAGTAATGATCCTAATATCAAGCCATACAAGAACTCAAATGGTGATATTTTTCCAGAAGAAGAACTAACCAAGGCCTATAAGAAGTGGATACAGAAACCACTTTGCGTAGACCATAAATCAAGTTCTGTAGAACATGTTCGAGGCTTCATTGTCGATGCATATTATGATCGTGTCAATAAAAGGGTAATTGGTCTTTGCGCTCTTGATAAGGCTAGCTATCCCAAATTGGCCCGACAAATTTCAACAGGGGTTTCTAGCTGTGTCAGCATGGGAACTGCCGTTGGAAGGGCAATTTGCACCGATTGTGCGCGAGTAGCTCGCACAGAGGCTGACTTCTGCGACCATATGCGGCATAAGAGTGGTTACGGAGAAATTAACGTCGATCTAAATCCAATTGAACTATCAATAGTTGTAAATGGAGCCGATCCGAAAGCTAACATCAAGCATATAATTGCTGCCGCCCAAAGTATGAATAATTACCTTGATAGCAAGAAACAAGAACTACAAAAGATTGCGGAAAATAGCTTCAAGGCCACATTAAACTTTAATGTTGGGGAGACTTGTAGTTCTCCAAATGTTATTGACAGTGGGAGAGTTACCAATGTCGATGTCAGTTCAAAAACATTAGAAGATTTCAGGCGCGACGTCGATAAGGCCATTGAAGAATATCAAAAAATACAACGATCTTTAGAGAGTAATGAAGAAAAAGATACAGAATCTGGCAATGATAACGCATCTATTCAATCGGGTGTAGAAGAAATGTCTCCACCTACTGCCGATTCGGGACTACAACCTCCACATGAAAGATTCGCTTCTTCCGAAGTGGAAATAAACGCAATCGCAGAACTCCGTGACGTAACTAAATCAATTGAAACCAAGCTAAGCCAAATCAAAGAAGGCTTGGATAAATTAGCAAACGCTTCTACTACATCAACACAAGAGGAAAACATGTCGGACACTAACATTAAGAAGGCTTACTTTCAAGGCGGCGGCGGGGTAAATGAACCAACCCCAGGTCAAGTAAAATATCCGAAAGACGGTTTAAATGAGCAGCTTCGTGAACACGGAGATAAGCAAATGGTCGGTCAAGACGGTTTTCCTGGAGTTGGCCCAGTTGATGGGATGCATGATAGCCCTGATTCAGCAGATCAGAAGAATGAGCTAGAACGCAAAAAGATGCTAGCTCGTGCTCAGTCTGACGAACGAGCAATGAGGCGACAAGCTGTCGTAGATCTTGCTAAGAAAGCACTGGAAGATAAGAAGGCCTATTTCCAGAATGGCCAAGAAAAAAACAACGTAAATACTCCGACACCTGGTCAAGTCAAGTATCCTGTTGATAAACTAAATGAGCAGCTTCGAGATCACGAAGATAAGCAAATGGTTGGTCAGAAACCGTTCCCAGGAGTAGGTTCAGTTGATGGCCTACATCCATCTCCAGCTTCCGCAGACGTTTCCGATGAACTAAAGCGCAAGGAACTTCTACAAAGGGCATCTTTACGAGCACGATTCGTAAAGGCTTCAAAAGAAGATGGATCTGAGGATTTTGCAAATAGCGCATGGGAAGTTTTCCTAGGTGATAAGCTTCTCTTGACCGCATCAGTAAATGATCTTTCAAATGGAATGGTTGAGGATCTTTATGAGAAGATTCATACGCCCACTTACGGTAAACGATTGATTGATAAGGTAAAGAAAGAGGGTGCTGAAAAAGTATCATCTCTATTCAAAAAGGCGCAGGTTCCACCAGCTGATGTGGCAGCTCCAGTCGAAGCGGCTCCGGCTTTGCCAGCAGCCGGCGAATCTACCCCAGCAGAGCCACCTGTCGCACCGGTCGATACTGGTAAGGATGGCGATCCAGCTGTTGCGCTAAAAGATATTGCCGAAAAAATCACCGATCTCTCATCAGATATGGGTGAGGCAGTCAATGCTCTTACAGGCGAACAAAAACAAATGGGTGAGCCGGATGATAAGGGCGCGGTTCCAGAAATGGCTGCGGCAGCATCGTTCGGAAATGCATCTTTGCAAACACTACGCAGAGAGCTAAATGGGTCACTAACTTATTCGCTAAAAGAGAAATTGGCTCAGCTTGATAGCGCGCACCAAGAATTACAGATGATTACCGATCTTTATGATAAGGGGACGGTAAATTCAGAAAATTCTGAGAAAGTAAGCGTTATAGCACAAGATGCGGCAAATGAGGCAAAGAAAGTTATTGCTGACGGATTCACACTAATGACCGCTTTCGTAAAATATTGTCGTGGAAGCAATGTAATAACGAAGCGTGCAGAGATTGAAGCGGAGTTAAATAAACTAGATAAAGATGGAGAAGGTGCCATGACAGAGTCTGATTCAAGTGACGCTAATGATTTGATGAATCTTCTATCAGATGATTCCAATGCAATTAACAGCCTATTGGCAGATGATTCTGAACCAGAATCATCAGATGATTCGAATTCAGCTGTGCTTGAAGTCAATCCAGGCGAAACGGTCCCAAATAATCTTCCACCTGGTGTTCCAGTAGAAGTAACAAAGAGCGCAAGCTTAAATACAAAGGAAGGTAGAGCAATGTTGCGGGCTAAGTTAGCAGCCGATGCCACTGGCAAAGAGGAAACTGGCGAAATTCAGGACGTATCTAAGCAGAAGTTTAGCGATATGCTAGATCAGGCTGACAAGCTAGCTGATGGGCAGACTGAACTAGATACCAAGCCATCTGATAGTCTTGGGTTGGTAGAAACTTTATCAGAAGCAAATAAGGCTATGTTGGATCTCGCAAAAGCTCCACCAAAGGTTCGAAAAGAGGCTGAGGCAATTCAGCGGCTCGTTTCTCAGGGTAAATTAGATCGATCCGAAGTTGATGCACTTGTAGCCCAGGGCCTTGACAAGGATGCTGTTGCTTATTGGAAACATTTTTACGGTCAAGTAGATGGCGGAAGTGAGTTCGCCAGTGAGCTAGTCAAGGAGCATGCAAAAGCAGAGCTCGAAGCAGAGCTAAACAAATATCGAGTTAAACTCGCACGTTCTTATGAGCTAGTTTATGACATGGTAGATCGCGGTCTATGCCATAACGAAAGAAGCTCAAAAGAGGCTGAGGTTGATAGGGTCATGAAGATGAATGACGAGGGATTTGATTCTCTAAAACGAATAATTGCCAAGAGCGCACCACTAATGCGCAAAGAGGCTGGTCGTATACCACAAGTGGGTATAATTAACTCTTCGGAGAATATGCCTGCTGAACAGATGAGTGATGAAAACTTGTTTTCAGAACTATCTGCCGCACTATCATCATCAACCCGAAGAATGTTCTAAGCAGTTAGATAATCTAAATAAGAGGATATTATGAATAACAAGAATGATGTATCAGATTATGTTGCTGCAACAATGAATGCAATTATTAATTCAGCAGAACATAGGGCAATATTTGGAAGTAATTACAAGTATGCCCAGGACAACAGATTAGCTCAAAAAGTAGATAGTT
>Ga0182030_10009691_pt1 | contig 19697 bp, 11 predicted proteins | sample 812S3MmetaG_FD_121299 | JGI IMG/M metagenome (GOLD analysis project Ga0182030, IMG submission 121299) | Permafrost microbial communities from Stordalen Mire, Sweden - 812S3M metaG (Illumina Assembly) | ecosystem: Environmental > Terrestrial > Soil > Wetlands > Permafrost | place: Sweden... | reverse complement strand
TGTCACCAGGATACAGATAAACACACCTGAAGATAGGTTTTTCCGCTTCACTCCGCCTGCCTATCTCTACAGTACGCGATCGCGCCTTAACCCGCCATCGTTGCGGAGTAAAGACTCTGTTAAGAACGTTAAGGATTGCCGCCGCGAGGAAACAATTCGGGGCCCCAGAGCTTCTTTTAGATAGAGCCCATGAAAACGCTTATCGGATTTCTGATGTTGGCGGCGCCGGTCCTCCTCCAAACCGTGACGGCTGCTGAATATCACGGCACTGTGAAGTGCGGAGGATTGCCGTTTCCGGGTGTCACCGTTACTGCCTCGCAGGAGCAGAACAAGGTGGTCACCACGACCGATGCGCGCGGTGTCTTCCGCTTTGCGGATCTGGCGGACGGTCCCTGGACCATCGAAGTGCAGATGCTCGGATTTGAGACGATTTCGAAGCCGGTCAGTATCGTCCCGGGCGCGCCGGAGCCGGCCTTCGAACTGACGTTCGTCGCGCCACCTGCCACCACGGACGTAACCCCAACCCGGCAGACCCGCACCGCTAACCCGGCGGCACAGTTTCAACAGCTTTCCGTGAACGCTTCCTCCGAGTCGCCGGCCACCGGCACGGAGACCAGCCCGACTGCCGAGCAATTGACTACCCTCAACCAAAACGCCGCCAATTCGTTCATCGTCCAGGGAAGCGTAAGCAGCGCTCTCCAATTGGGCCAGACGAACGATTGGGGACCGCCCGGAGTGGGGCAACCGGGGATGGGCATGGGACAGGCGAGAATGGCGCCCGCCGGAGCGGCAGTCGGCGGCGACGATCGCGGTCCCAGCAGCGCTGCAGCGCAAGGCGGCCGTGGCGCAATGTCCGCCGCGGCTGGGGACATGGGCGGCGGACCTCCGCCGGGCGGCGGACCCGGTGGACCGGGCGGCGGGCCTCCTCCGGGCGGAGGACCGGGTGGAGGAGGTCCTGGCGGAGGTGGTCCGGGCGGAGGCGGTCCGGGCGGTGGCGGACCGGGCGGTGGCGGTGCGGGCGGCCCAGGCGGGCCCGACGGCGGGCCGATGGCCCGAGGCGGCTGGCAGGGGCGTCCCAATGCCATCGCGTTCGGCAATGCCCGCCGAAATCCGCAGAACATGTACATGGGGAACCTGTCGTTCACCCTGGGAAATTCGGTCCTCGATGCGCGCAGCTTTTCCGTCACCGGCGCCGACGTCGACAAACCCGCTTATGGCTCGGCCCGCGGCAGCCTTATGCTAGGCGGCCCGCTCCAAATTCCCAAGTTAGTAAGTGCCAGCCGCCGGATCTTCTTCAGCTTCAATTATCAGGTCCAGCGGAGCCGCAGCGGCACAGTCTCGGATGCTCTTAATGTGCCCACGGCACTCGAACGCACAGGTGATTTCTCGCAGACCTCCGTCAACGGATCGGCGGTTACGATCTACGATCCCACTAACGGCACACCCTTCCCGGGCAACAGAATTCCTAGCGGCCGGATCAGCGCCGCCGCACTGTCTCTCTTGAATTTCTACCCACTGCCGAACCTCACCACATCGGGGCGCGATTATCAGACGTCCTGGGTCAATGTGAACAACTCGCAAAACATCAACGCCCGTATTTCGAACGTGCGCTTTGGCACCAAAGACCGGCTGAATTTCGGCTTCGGCTATCAGGACGGCAGCAGCGTCTCGCCCAACCTGTTCCAATTCGTCGATACCGGCGCCAGCCGGGGTTTGAACACCAGCCTGGGATGGTCGCACACCATCGATACGCACCTCACGGACACGGTGCAGATCGCATTCAGCCGCATGCGCCAGCTCACCGATCCGTATTTCGCCAGCCGCGAGAACGTCGCGGCGGCGGACGGTATCGCGGGCACCTCGCAGGAGTCGCTGAATTGGGGCCCTCCCAACCTCAGCTTCACCAATTACGCCGGCCTCAGCGATGGCAATTACTCCCTGAATCGCAATCAGACCTCGTCGATAGCGGACACGCTGCTGTGGGTGCACGGCTCGCATAATCTGACTTTTGGAGGCGACTACCGCAGTCAAAAGTTCGACCAATTGGGCGACACCAACGGCCGCGGCTCCTTTTCGTTCGACGGTTCCATGACGAGCCTCCAAGTCAACGGCGTCACGCAGTCCGGAACCGGGTACGACCTGGCTGATTTTCTGCTGGGAGCACCCACCACCGCGTCCCTCCGGTACGGGAATTTCGACCGGTACCTTCGCGGCTCGGGTTACGACTTCTATATCAACGACGATTGGCGCGTCTCCTCGCGGTTCAGCCTGATACTCGGGCTGCGCTATGAATATTCCGCGCCGGTTACGGAGCTCTACAACCGCCTGGTGAATCTTGCCATCGCCCCGGATTATTCCACTATCAGCGTGGCGCTGGCGGGCAAGGATGGATACTCCGCAGCGCTCATCCATCCCGACCGCGACAACTTCTCTCCGCGGCTGGGCTTCGCCTGGCGCCCGCTCACCAAAGGGTCGCTGGTGGTGCGAGGCGGATACGGAGTCTACTACAACACTTCGGTCTACAACGTCATCGCCGGCAACCTGGCGCAACAGCCGCCGTTCGCCGAGTCTCTGAGCATTTCCGGCTCGTCCACCAGTCCATTGAACATCGCCAACGCGCTCACGCTGGCCACCACCCAGGGGACCACCAGCACCTACGCGGTCGACCCGAATTATCGCCTGGGCTACGCGCAGTCCTGGAGCCTGACGGTGCAACATGACCTGCCCGGCTCGTTGTTCGCCACCGTCGGTTATCTGGGCACCAAGGGAACGCGGCTGGACCAGCAGTTCATTCCCAATTCAGCGGCTCCCGGCGCGGCCGAGTCCACCCTGGTGCACGATTTTACCTACGAAACGTCGAATGGCGATTCGGTCTACCACGCGGCACAGTTTCAACTGATGCGCCGCTTCCATAGTGGGATCATGGCCCACGCCTCCTATCAATTCTCGAAGTCGATTGACGACGCCGGCACGGGCGGCCGCGGACAGGGCAATACGCCGGTGGCACAGAATTGGCTCGACCTGTCCGCCGAGCGGGCGCTCTCCAGCTTCGACCAGCGGCACAACCTCTCGCTGCAACTGCAGTACAGCACCGGGATGGGCACCACCGGTGGAACACTCCTCAACGGATGGAAAAGCGCACTTCTCAAGCATTGGACCGTCAGCAGCGACGTCAATCTCCATTCCGGCAATCCCTTCACCGCCACGGTGGGAGGCAGCGGTTCCCAGGTGAGCGGAACCGCCGTCAGCAATACCCTGCGCGCCGACGCCACGGGCGAATTGGTTGAGATCGCGGGCGCGCTGTTCAATACCGCCGCGTTCACTCTGCCGGCTTCCGGGTCATGGGGCAATGCCGGCCGCAACACCATCCCCGGTCCGACTACGTTTTCCCTCAATAGTTCCCTCGGCCGGGTATTTTCATTCGGCGACCGCCGCTCCGCCGACCTGCAACTCCAGGCGCAGAACGTTCTCAATCATGTCACCATCACGAACTGGGGCACGGTGGTGGACTCGAGCACCTACGGTTTGGCGACCAACGCGGCCAGCATGCGCAAGATCACTCTCAGTCTACGGTTCAGGTTCTAAAACTATGCGACCATTTCTCATCTTGATCCTGACGGCCGCCGCTGCCTTCCCGCAGGCGGTCAAATTCGAATCCACTACGCAACTGGTAGTGGTGAACGTCTCGGCGAAAACGCGCGCCGGTGAGCCGCTCCCAGACCTGAAAGCCTCCGACTTCACCCTCACCGAGGACGGCAAGCCGCAGCAGATCAAAGTCTTCGAATATCAGCAAATGACAGAGACGGTGCTCCCGCCGCCCCCGCTCAAAACCCGCGAAGGCGAAAAGTCCAGCCAGGCAGCCGCAACCACGGCCACCATCGCGCCGTCCAAATCGGGGCAGGTCCGCTACAAGGACCGCCGGCTCCTGGTCCTCTTCTTCGACCTCGCCGGCATGTCGGTCTCGGAGCAACTTCGCACCCAGCAGGCCGCACTCCAGTTCCTCAACGCCAGGATCACTGGGTCCGACCTGGTGGCGGTGATGACCTACGTCACCGATCTGAACGTGCTCCAGGACTTCAGCGACGACCGCGACCGCCTCACTGCCGTCATCAAGGCCCTGCCCATCGGCGAGAACGGCCAGTCCAACGGCAGCACCGGCGACGTGAGCGAAGGCGATAGCGGATCGGCCTACACCGCCGATGACAGCGAATTCAACATCTTCAATACCGACCGGAAGCTGGCGGCCCTGGCATCGGCATCCAAGATGTTGAGCAGTCTGCCCGAAAAGAAAGCGCTCGTCTACTTCGCTAGCGGCATGACGCGCACCGGCATCGATAATCAGGCGCAGTTGCAGGCCACGGTCAATGCGGCCATCCGCGCCAATGTGGCGTTCTACACGGTGGATGCCCGCGGCCTGGTGGCATCGGCTCCGCTGGGGGACGCGACCCAGGCATCGCAGGGCGGCCAGGGAATGTACTCCGGCGCTTCGCAGCGTAGCGCGCAAGCCAACTTCCAGGCGCAGCAGGAAACCCTCTACGCGCTGGCCAGCGATACCGGGGGCAAGGCACTGCTCGATCAGAACGACCTCGCGCTGGGCATCGTGCAAGCACAGAAAGATATATCGAGCTACTACATTCTGGGTTACTACAGCACGCATACGGCTCTCGACGGGCGCTACCGGCGGATCAAAGTCCAGGTCAGCCGCAACGAGACCGCCAAACTCGATTACCGCAGCGGCTATTTCGCCGGCAAGGAGTTCCATCGGTTCGACGCGTCCGACCGTGAGCGCCAGCTCCAGGAGGCCCTGATGTTGGAAGACCCCATTACGGACCTCACGCTGGCTGTCGAAATCAATTACTTTCGCCAGGCCCGCGACCGTTACTTCGTGCCGGTATCCGTCAAGATCCCGGGCAGCGATATAGAACTCGCGAAAAAGGGCGGCGCGGAAACCACGCGGCTCGACTTTATCGGCGAGGTAAAAGACGCCAAGGGCGCGCTTCAGGCCAACGTACGCGACGAAATCCCGGTCAAGCTGAAGGGAGAAGCTGCCGGCGAGCTCTCGCGCCGCAATCTCGAATACGACACAGGCTTCGTATTGAAGCCCGGCGCCTACTCGCTCAAATTTCTGGCCCGCGAAGATCAAACCGGCAAGATCGGAACCTTCGAGGCGAAGTTTGCGGTACCCGATCTGTCCACCGGTCAAGCCTACCTGCCGATCAGTTCGGTGGTGCTGAGCTATCAGCGGGAAAAACTCGACGCCGCTCTGGCCACCGCGGAGAGGGACAAGAAGCTGATTGGGTCAAATCCCCTGGTGGCAGACAATCAGAAGTTGGTTCCCAGTGTGACGCGCGTGTTCCGGCAGGACGAAAACATGTACGTTTACCTGGAGGCATACCAGCCGGCGGCGGAGAAGACCCAACCCATGCTGGCGACAGTGGCGTTTTATCGCGGGACGGCCAAGGCCTTCGAAAGTGCGCCGCTGCGCATCGCCGACGGGCTCGATCCGAAATCCAAAGCCGTCCCGCTGCGCTTCAGCCTTCCGCTGGAACGCGTGCAGCCAGGCTCGTACACCTGCCAGGTGACGGTGCTGCAGCCCGGACAGAAGAAATTCGCCGTATGGCGCGCCCCCGTGGTGCTGCTGGCCCGGCAGGCCACGCCATGATCGTGTCGGCATTCCCACGTTTGCCGCTAGCCAAGACGTGGCGCAGGCACTCATGCCTGCCGGGTCGAGACTCATCTCGACCCTCTTCGAGGGTCGCGGCAAGCACGGAGGAACGCCGAGATGAGTCTCGGCGCTGCAGACACGAGTGTCCGCGCCACGTCCGGCGTCACCGAGCAGGTCTGGCTCAAGTCACTCTTCTCTGCCGCCAGATTTGCCTCGGTGACTTCAGGAGTTCGGAGCCTCGGTCTTTGCAGATAGGAGGCCCGCGCCACAGCACCAGGACCGGGGAATCGGCACGTAAAGTTTTGTTAAATGGGGAACCGCCAATCCGATGCACACATCTGAAATCTTGAGAGCCATGCATTCATCACACCGTCCGCTCATAGCCGCGATATTCGTCCTTCTCCCTGGCGCCGTTATGGCCCAGCAGGATAGAATTCCGGGCAAGATCAACACCAGCCAATGGAGCACATTGAGCGGCAACGTGCACCCCAACGCGCGGAGCGCGTACGATCGGGGCAAAGCCGATGACGCTCTGGAGATGAGCTCGATAATGCTTGTGGTCAAGCCATCCGCCAGCCAGCAAGCCGCGTTGGACCAGCTACTGGCGGACCTGCAGAATCCGGCTTCGGCCGCTTATCGCCAGTGGCTGACCCCTGAGGAATACGCCGACCGTTTTGGGCTCAGCGCGAGCGACATCTCTAAAATCGAAGAGTGGGCCCAGGGCCAGCAGTTAACCGTCACAGGCGTGGCCCGTGGCCGGAACGCGGTGATGCTCAAAGGCTCCGCCTCGCAAATCGGCGGCGCGTTTCACACCGAAGTTCATACCTACCTGGTGAACGGCGAGACGCATTATGCCAATGCCACGGAACCGTCCGTGCCCGCGGCCATGCGGGACGCGATACTGGCGATCCGCGGACTGCATAACTTCCGGATGAAGCCCAAGACTCATAAACTGACCCCGGCGTACACCTCGTCGACCAGCGGCAATCATTACCTCGCTCCTGACGACTTTGCCACCATCTTCGACCTTGCTCCGCTCTACGCCAGCGGCATCGACGGATCGGGGCAGAAGATTGCGATCGTCGGCCAGAGCCGGATCGTGAGTACTCACCTCTCGACCTTCACCAGCTACTTCGGGATGTCCAGTGTCAGCCTCACTACCACGCTCGTCCCGAACACGCAGGACCCCGGCATCAGCGAATCGGATGAGGAGGAATCGGATCTCGACCTGCAATGGGCCGCCGCCGTGGCACGCGGCGCGAGCCTCATCTTTGTGTACTCCTACGACGTGAACGACGCCGCTCAATACGCCATCGATCAAGACTTGGCGCCGGTCGTCAGTATGAGTTATGGAGAATGTGAGGAGTCCGATACCCAGTCGGATGCCTTGACCCTGCGCACCTGGGCACAACAGGCGAACACCGAAGGGATCACGTGGGTTACGGCCGCAGGCGATTCCGGCGCGGCCGGTTGTTATCAAAGCGCCAGCGGACCGTTCGGAGGCGCGAGCAGCGATCTTAGCCTCGCCGCCGACATCCCTGCCGATATTCCGGAGATTACGGGAGTCGGCGGCACTACCTTCAACGAAGGAAGCGGCACTTATTGGAGCAGCAGCAATAGCAGCACCAAAGCCTCGGCGCAATCCTACATACCCGAGGTCGCCTGGAACGACAGCGCCGCCGACGGTGGGCCGGCGGCAAGCGGCGGAGGCGCCAGTAAGTTCTTTTCCAAACCGTCGTGGCAAACCGGCACAGGCGTTCCCAGCGACGGCGCTAGAGATGTTCCGGATGTGTCCTTCCCTGCCTCGGCGGACCACGATGGTTACATGGTCTACACCAGCTCCGGCCAGCAGAACGCGTGGTATGTCTTCGGCGGCACGTCTTGCGGCACACCGGCATTTGCGGGCCTATTGGCGGTCGTGAATCAATATCTCCTCTCGCAGGGATACCAGACCGCCAGCGGACTGGGAAATGTGAATGGCCATTTGTACAGCCTGGCAGCGTCCGCCCCCAGTGCGTTCCACGACATTACGTCCGGCAGCAATGCCGTCGAGATCAGTGTCTGCAATGGCCGCCGGTGCACCACGGAGTCCTCGCAGGGTTACAGCGCGGGAACGGGCTACGATCAGGCCACCGGGCTCGGCTCCCTGGATGCCTATTCACTCGTCATGGCCTGGCACTCTGGCAGTGTCCCGAAAAGCACCCCGGCAATCGCCGTGGCGGCAAGCCCGAAGATCATAGCCACTACCGGGAGTACCACCATCTCCGCTGTCGTAACCAGCGGGAGCGGCACTACGCCGACCGGAACCGTTACGTTTTCGACAGCGGCGGAAACCCTGGGAACGGCGACGCTATCCGGCAGCGGCGGAACCGCCACGGCCAGCCTCACCCTCACCGGTACTGCCGCCGGACTGAGCTCCAGCGCGAATACCATCACGGCAACTTACGAGGGCGACAATACCGATAGCGCCGCTACCGCGACCGTTGTTTTGACCGTAGTCAGTTCGTCGGCGGCGACTCCCTCGATCGCCGGGCTCACCAACGGCGCCTCTTATCAGAAGTCCTATGCGCCGGGAATGGTGGCCGCGATCTTCGGCGCCAACCTGGCCCTGGTGACGACATCCGCGAGCACCGCACCGCTTCCCGTTTCTCTGGATAACGCCTCCGTCACCATCAACGGCGTGGCGGCGCCGCTCTATTACATTTCCCCTACGCAGTTGAATGTGCAGATCCCCTACGAGACGCCGGCCAGTGGGACAGTACCGGTCATCGTCAGTAACAACGGTCTGACGTCGTCCACCTCGATTGCGATGGCGGCCGCCGCGCCGGGGATCTTCACCGATACCAGTGGCGCCATCGTTCCCAGTTCGACGGCCACGCGGGGACAGACCGTAACCATATATGTCGCTGGCGCCGGGGCACTCCTGCCCTCCGTGGCGACCGGTGCGACGCCCGGCTCGGCCGGCACACCGGTACCCACCGCAACGACCCTCGTGACGGTCGGAGGCGTTCAGGCTACCACTTCCTATATCGGCGTACCGAGTTGGTCGGTTGGCGTATTGCAGATTAATTTTGTGGTCCCCTCCACCGTCACAACGGGGGCCCAGTCCGTTGTGGTAAGTGTCGGTGGCCTCGCCAGCACCGGGGCCACATTGACGGTGAGCAATTAACCCCGTTGGCAAGGCCGAGTCCAAGATCCCGCGGACATTTGCAATCGGCCTGCAAGCGGCCGCGGCACCGTCTGGTGGGCATCCCGGTAGCGCTCGAAATACGGGTAAGAAGCCCGGGCTGAAAGCCCGCCTGAAGCCACGATTGGCTGCCACACAACAGCATTGCGGGTCACCGCAATTTCCTTCGCATAGCCCAAATCTCCGCCGACTTCAGGAGGGCGGAGTCTCGACCCGGCGGGAAGAGTGTCATCGCCACGAAAAACAGGCTCACCTTTTCATGCTGGCCTACATGCTGGCTATCCTGCCGGTTTTGATCTGCACACCCAGATCTTTCCACTCATGAATCGCGATCGCCAACTGCTCGGGAAAAGGTACATCCAGTATCTGCGCTCCGGCTGCACACCGGCAATGCTTCTCGCAGTGATTGCATGTCCGGCACAAATACTCCTCCAGACAATCGCAACTCGGCATTCGGGATTCTGCAGCGGGCGCCGATAGCACAATGACGCCGCAACATCCGCATTTCATGATCACGATCTCCGAACCGGTTGGGGCGTTTTCTACCAGCGATTACCGATCTTGCCCCAACCCCTAAATTCTTGATGGCTCTGTCCGAACTGTCAACGCCCAAGCCAAATATTACTGTCTACAGTCACATTCGGCATGCCGCCATAATAAGAGACGTCGTGTAATCGCTTTCGACTATCTAAACATTGGATTTGCGGGATTTGTTTTTTGAATCCTGAGGAATACAACGTTAAACAACGATGAATCTGCAAGAGGTTGCACGGCGCGCGCCGGCACGCGCCGGCACGAGCCAAGGTCTCGACGCCGGGCACTACGTCATGCTCGGCCAGATCGATGAACGCGCGAAAGTGGTGCTGGAAGCCGCATCCGCTATACGGATGTCCAGGTCGGAACCGCCGCGGATGCCGACACGTTGGAAGGGGGACGCCGGGCCGTGCGATCTCTGCTGGCTTCAAACCCAGCCCTTACCGCCATCCTTTGCGTGAACGACTTGATGGCCGTCGGCGAGTTGCGCGAGTTGCGGGACTGTGGCATTCGCGTTCCGCAAGACGTCTCACGCCGGTCCACATTCAACGCGACCAAATCGGGGAAATTATTTGCCGGTCTCTGATCGCAGGGTCGGACGTCATAATAGAGCGCAACATTGCGATCGACCCCGAATCGATGGTGCGGGATTCAACCGGGGCGGCTCCGTCTGGCCGCTGCTCGGATACGTTTAGCGACGGTACCGAGCCGCGGCCGGTGGGAGCGATTGCCATCCGCGCCATCAAGCCATCTTCACCTTCAACATCGTAAAAGAGTGCGGGGGAAAGGTGTAGCGTAGGGTGCGCGCTTCGGCGGTGGCCGAGCGCTCCGTCGTCTTTACGGCCGTCCGGTCGAAGTCGTTTTCCGATTTGATGTCGGGCCCGTTCACTTCCGACACCGCGACATCGCCGGAGAACTGCTTGTCCTCCGCCTCGATTTGCGCTTCGATGGCCTGATCGCGGTGGCGATTGACAACGTTCAGCACCAACCAGCCGTTGCTGTACGCAGCCGAGACGTCGAGGTACGGTACGCCGTCGAACCGCGTCGACTTGTACCGTGGACTGTCGACGAATAATTCCAGCGCCTTGCCTTTCGCATTCGCGGCGAACAGCGCTAAGGGATGATAGATGGTTTGCAGATACAGCCCTTTATCGTTGGTGAAAATCGGTGCGAGGACGTTCACCAGTTGCGCCATATTGGCCATCTTGACGATATGCGCATGGTTGACAAACGAATTCAGGAACGTGGCCACCACCAACGCGTCTTCGAGGTTGTAATGCTCTTCATTAATGCGGCGTCCACGCTGAGAATCGCCGCGTGCGCGATACCAGACATTCCATTCGTCCCACGCGATATAGATTTTGCGATTGCCTGGCTGGCCGGAAAGCGACGCGTTGATGATGCCTTCCGCAGTCTTGGTGCGCTCGTCGAGTTCCACCGAGCTCGCCATGAAGTCAGCGAAGTTATTGGCGGTGTTCTGCACGTACAGGTGCAGCGATAAGTAGTCGGCGTGCTGATTGAGGAACTGCAGTACGGTCCGATTCCACGAAGTCCAGTCTGACTCCGGCCGATAGTCGGAAGACCCGGCGGCGATCAGCTTGATGTTATTGTCGGTCCATTTCATCAGCTTGGCGCCTTCCAGGGCGAACTTGCCGTAGTCCTCGGCGCTACGGTGGCCCATCTGCCACGGGCCGTCCATTTCATTGCCGAGCCCCCAGAAAGGGATCTTCCACGGATCCTGACGCCCGTTCTGCTTGCGGAGGCGCGTCATGGCTGTGTCTTCGGACGAATTGCAGTACTCCACCCATTGCTGCGCCTCGGTCCAGGTGCCCGTTCCGAAGTTCGCGCAGACGTATGGTTGAGCGCCCACCTTCTCCACGTAGTTGAGAAACTCGTGAGTGCCGAAGCGATTCGCCTCCACCGCGCCCCACGCCATTTCCAGGCGCGGCGGACGCTGATCGCGCGGACCGATGCCGTCCATCCAGTGATAATTCGAAGAGAAGTTGCCGCCCGGCCAGCGCAACTGGCTCACGTTCAGTTTGCGCACGGCGTCCATCACGTCGCGGCGGAAGCCGTTGGAATCGGAGAGAGGCGATTTCTCCTCAAAGATTCCGCCGTCGATGCATCGCCCAATATGCTCGATGAAGTTCCCGTAAATCATCGGGTCGATGTCGCCGATCACCCGCTCGGTGTCGACTTTGACGCGCGCTCGCAAAGGCCCTTGCTGGCCGCGCAAAATGTAGGGGGCTGCCGCCGCGCCCGCTGCGGATAATGCGAAACTTCGTCTGGAGAGCTTCATGGCTTCCTCGTTTCCTTGGCTTGTGAAAGCGATTACAGCGATGGTATGCAGATGACGCGCTAGTGTCAAGCAGCGAACCGTGAGCGATTTCCGACGGGCAGGTGTCGACGTCTGGCGGTCAGTTGAGGCGGCGGCCCCTCACACTATCCGGCCTCGCCGCAAGCTGTCAGCTGTCAGCTTTCAGGTTTCAGCGCCCCTGACGCGCCTGACGGCGCTAACTATGGATCCGCTGGCTGAAGCAGCCATTCGCTTTTGGCTGTTAGCTATTGGCTCTCTTGAACGCCTGCGGCGCTATCCACATTGCCCGGGATGAAAAGGAAAAGATCGGGCAAGCAGTCAGTGGAGAGCGGTCAGCTTGGCGGGCTCTCGGGCAGTATCGTCGGTGCGAAAAGATTCTCAGGGCTATTGAGCCTCGCATAATACGGTTACAGTTCGGCGGGGCTGAAGCCCCGCGCAGGCTAAAGCCCGCCCCACCAGCGCTGTCACTCAAATCTGCGAGACTCAATAGTTATACAACCCGGCAGAGCTTCCCCGAATCCTCAGGCTAAGCCCGTGGACGGACTCGCAACAGCCGCTATATTGGTTACAGTGGGAATGGCACCTCCCTGCAACGGCCCCCTGAAGAAGAGACGACTCCTCTGAATCCGCGACCCACATGACCGACCGGCATACCAGTGGACCAGCCGATTATCTCGCGGCGGAAAGAACCTTTCTCGCCTGGATTCGCACCGGTCTGTCGCTCATGGGATTCGGGTTTGTGGTGGCCCGCTTCGGCCTGTTCCTCCAGGCGTTGCAACTCGGGAACTCGCGATTCCCGGCGCGGGCTTATGGCCCTTCGTTCTGGTTCGGCACGGCGCTGATTCTCCTCGGGATGACGGTCAACGTCCTCTCCGCCCGCAGCCACGTTCGCCTGGTTCGCGAGTTAAACCGCGGCGGAGCCGATTACAATCGGCCGTCATCCCTCGGTATAGCGGTCGCCATCACGCTCGCGCTCCTTGGACTGGCAATCGCGATCTATCTGGTTTCTGTGCGCGAGCCAAGACAAGGAGCCGCTGCAATCAGTGAGGAGAACTCCATGAACGCAAATCACGCAACCGGCGTTGTGACGATACCCTGCCATCGATCGGTGGACGGGACAGTCGAAAACCTGCAACGGATTCTGCAAGGCAAGGGTGTCAAACTGTTCGCCCTGGTTGACCATAGCGGCGAGGCGGAAAAGGTCGGCATGGCACTGCGCCCCACCAAACTCCTGATTTTCGGCAACCCGCAAGCCGGTACCCCTCTTATGATTGCGTCCCCCACCAGCGCCATCGATCTTCCGCTCAAGATTCTGGTTTGGGAAGACGCCGATGGTAAGGTGTGGATCTCGTACAACGACCCGGCCTACCTCCAGGCACGTCATGGTGTACCGGCGGCCTTGATCCCGAATATCGCGGTTGTGGAAGCGCTCGCCACGAAGGCTGCCGAGTAAGACCCAATATTTTGAAAGACTGCGGACGTGACTCCTGTTGGCGTGGGCACATGCTTCAGCTTGTCAGTCTACGCTGGACAATCTTACCGCCCGAGTCTGATTCTCTCGTCTATGTAACGTTTGTAAATCGTGCATATTCCACCCTATTCATTTGAAATGTGGGATAGGATATCTGGAATGACGAACCTCAACGGCAAGGCGTACGCGATGAACGCGATTACTCCGATGAAGCCTTGGAAGACGCCTATTCTGAAGGCCTTTTTCTTTATTCTAGGCGTTGTCAAGCCGTTGCAGAAGGACCTCAAGAACCTTTCGTTCATCCATTTTGCGCGCTGGGTATCGGTCGGCCGGCATTCCCTTCCCCACCTTTCCGAGCAGCAGCCGCACGAAGATCTGACGTACGACTACCTCCTTTTCTTCAGCAATTTCAATGGCACGTGGAACCAATACATCGACGCTTTTTCGTCCGTGCTCTATAGGGGTCTTGACGCCATTTGGTTTTGGAGCGAAAAATATCCCGGCTCGCGGCCCGTCACGGCTTTCAAGCGGTACATCGCGCTGGTCCAGTTCGACACCGATTACTATTACAACGTCTACCCGCACTCGGCTACCAACGATGTGAAGGCGGCGCTGCGGGTCCATGACGCGCTCGCCGCATTTGCGCGAACCAGTCAATCCCTCTCACCAGCGGATTTCGGAAAGGCCTGGCTCGAATTGAAGGCCACGGTGGCGCCCGATCTCGGCTCAACGGGCATTGCCCCGGAAGGTACCTAAGATGGCGAATATCAGCGGCAAAGTCTACGGGCTTACGATTCTGTCCCCGATTATCGAAGACAACCGTCTCGAGATTTGCCACTCCATGGAACTGCGCTGGTATCTGAGCCAGTTGCCGCGCGATTGCCGTAGTCCGTTCGCGCAGCTGTCGAGCACTTATCTGGCGCGCCTGGTGGTGATGGACGATGTCGTCTTCGTGGGACATCCCGCCCACGAAGACCACCTGAAATCCCGGTATCTGATCTTCGAATCGAATTTCGACGGCGATCTGGATACGTATCTCCGGCGCATGGCTACCGAGACGAAAGAATTTGTCGAAGCGGTGTGGAAACATTGCGTGGGATTTCCGGGCACAAACGACGTCGCCGCCTTCCTCGCCTATATGAAGAAGTGCCAGCTCAATACCACGTTTTACTTCGCGGACGTGAACGATCAGACGGTGGAATCGACGCTCACGGCACTGAAAACCCAGGCGGCCCTGGCGCACTTCATGGAAAAGCACGAGGGCATGCCCGCCGCGGAGCTGCAGCGCGCTTTCCGCGAATTCTACCAAAGACTGTCCAAATCGCCCGCCTTGCCGCGCGGCGGGAACCAATTGCGGGACATCAGGCAGGAGAAGATTCCGCATGACTAAGATTGACGTTTCGGACATTCAGGGCTTCGCGCTCAAAGGCTATAACTTTCCCTATGCGCGTTATTTGCTGCTGCAACTGGGTGAACCGGAAGCCGCCCGGGCATGGTTGCGGGAACTGCTGACCGTGGTGACCACGGGTGAGCGCTGGAATATCAAACCGGCCACCACGGTCAACATCGCGTTCACCCACAAAGGCCTCACCCAATTCGACCTGCCGCTCGCCACCCTACTGAGCTTCCCGCTGGAATTCCAGCAGGGCATGAAAGCACGCCGCCAGATTCTCGGCGATGAGGGAAAGAATGCTCCCGAGCACTGGGATCCGGCGTGGCGCGAGGATCGAGTTCATGCCTGGCTGGCGGTGAATGCCCAGGACCCCGCGGCGCTCGACGACTCCTGCCGCAAGATGCAGGACCTGATGGAGAGGACGCGAGGCGCGGTGGTGCTCCAGGCACAGGACGCCTGCGCCATTTCGATCGACCAGAAGTTTACCGCTAAGGAACACTTCGGCTACACCGACGGTTTCGGCAATCCCGATTTCAAAGGCGCGGAACGGGATTGCGTGCCCGGTCAGGGGAAGCTCGGCGAAAATGGCGGATGGGAAGCCCTGGCGACGGGCGAATTTCTGCTAGGTTACGCCGATGAAGCGGGAGAGCTGCCGGTGGCGCCCATTCCGTGGCTGCTAGGCCGCAATGGCACGTTTATGGTCTACCGGAAGCTGCACCAGAATGTGGGTGCCTTCCGCGACTATCTGGCTGCGAAAGGCGCACAATACGCCGGCGGCAAGGAGAAGCTCGCTGCCAAATTTGTGGGCCGCTGGCGCGACGGTACGCCGCTTGAGCTTTCTCCGGACCAAGCCGATCCGGCCATCGTCGCCGACAACCAGAAGAACACCGATTTCACTTATGGCGCCGATCCGGGCGGTCTCCGCTGCCCCGTTGGCGCCCACATTCGCCGCGCAAACCCGCGCGATGCATTCGGGTTTAACGGAGGCTTAGTGAACCGGCGGCGTATCATGCGGCGCGGCCTGCCCTACGGCGAATATGTGCCGGACGGGCAACCGGTGAACGACCGCGATGACCGCGGCATCGTCTTCATGGTGCTCAACGCCAGCATCTTCCGGCAATTCGAATTCGTGCAGCAGCAATGGATCGAATACGGCAACGACGCGCGTCAGGGAAATGACAAGGATTTTCTGCTGGGCAATCACGGCGGCGAGGGCCGGTTTGCGATTCAGGGTGACACCAATCCCCAAAACCCTCCGTTCATCTGCGGTAGCCTGCCGAATTTCGTGGAACTACGCGGCGGAGACTACTTTTTCATGCCAAGCCTGACGGCGCTCGCGATGATCGCCACCAGGAACGTGGATCCCAGATAAGAATCAAGGTTCGTATCGTGGCCCTTTTCGAAAATCTGCGCCAGACGCTGGAGCGCATCGACCGGCAATTCGGCGAGCGCGTTCATGAAGACGGAGAGCTGGTGGAGCGCGAACTCGCCACCGTGCAAGACGACATCATGGCATTCCTGGCGAAGCTCACCGCCCACGCCATTCAGCACCCCGAGCCCATCTTCGCTCTTCTACGCCGCGTGAGGCCGATCCTCGTGGTCAGGAATTTCGCTCTGGTGACGCGCTTCGAAGACGTCCAGGAAGTGCTCTCGCGCGACGACGTGTTCCAGGTGACCTATGGCGAGAAGATGCGCGTCATCACTGGCGGAGAGGATTTCTTTCTCGGCATGCAGAATTCACCCGCCTACGAGCGGGACGTCGCGCACATGCGGACCGTGGTCCGGCGCGACGACATCCCTCAACGCATCGTAGAATTCGTGGACCGGCAGGCGAGCCTTCTGATCGACGCAGCGGGACCGGAGATCGACATCGTGACGCAGTTGACGAAGACCGTGCCGGCACGGTGGGTGGGGGATTATTTCGGATGCCAGCCGCCGTCGGACCAGGAACTGGCGCTCTGGGGCAGCGCGATTTTCCAATACCTGTTCACCGATTTGACCAATGACCCGGCGGTGGGTCAAGCCGCCAGAGATGCCGCACGATCGGCCCGGAACTGGCTGGACGCCACCATCGCGGAGCGGAAGTCGCATCCCAATGGCAATGACGACGTGCTCAATCGCTGTCTGGCGTTGCAAAAGGCGGGTGTCCCAGGCATGGACGATCTCTGCATGCGCAACAATCTGCTGGGCCTGTTGACGGGGGCGATTCCCACCACTTCCAAATGCTGCGCCCAGGCACTCGACCAGTTATTGGACCGTCCGGACGCCCTGGCTGGCGCGCAGAAAGCTGCACGCGCGGATGACGACCAACTTTTCGCCGCCTACATCTTCGAAGCGCTACGCTTCAATCCCAATAATCCGGGAGTCTTCCGCCTGGCCGCCGAAGATTATGTGGTAGCAAAAGGCGCGCCCCATGCCACTACGATCCCCAAGGGCGCCACGGTTTTACCCGCCACGCAATCGGCCATGTTCGACGAGCGTGCGGTGGATCGGCCCGCGGAATTCCAGATCGGCCGGCCGGGATATCTGGACATGCACTTCGGCTACGGCTTGCACACCTGCTTCGGGCAGTACATAAACCGCGTGCAGATTCCGGGCATCTTGAAGCCATTGCTCAAGAAAGGCAGCGTCACCCGTGCAGGCAAGCTGGAATATGAGGGACCGTTTCCATCCAGCTTGAAAGTGCGGGCGGTTTGAATTGCCAGGCGGCCTTCTTATAAGGAGGCCTTCTTATAAGGAGGCAAGGTGAGGACGGGTTTTCTACCAGCACATTGTCATAGTCCACGCCGTCGGCGAAGAACTACTGAACGAAACTGCACAAATAGTGGGGCGGACGCCCTCGTCCGCGGCCGACCCCCTGGTCGGCTCCTCGGTGGTCGCAGTCGACTGATTCTTCACGCACCGGCGGGACGAGGGCGTCCCGGGGCCCAGAGGGCACCCCCAGGGGGTCCGCCCCACCAATTGATTCGGAATCCCGGCGGTGGGAAAAGTATGCGACATTAGGCTGTCAGCCCGCCCGGGCAAATCGCCCGCCAGACGAGGTTCGCACTTTGACGCTTCTGGGCCCATCTCAATTTCCACGACCTCACAAGTTCGGAGTGTCATAGCCGTCGCAGGCAATGTTGCCGCAGGTCATGCCGCGTTATCCGAGTTAACCAAGGTAAGCAAACCCGCATTCTCTCCCCGAAATCACGAACCCACGAACCTCGAAGTGGCCACGAACCCCCACGACCACCAGATTTCGTGGGGCGCCACGGAATTTCCATGAGAAGAACGTCGAGATTGCGCCACCCCTGCGTAAATTCAGTCATTTGCTGGGTGCCTTAATTTTGGCGATCGAATTGCCATTGTGAGGTTTCAAACATTAGAAGCTTTCAGAGTAATTGCCGATGAGATCTGAATATCCCAAACTCAACGGCAGAAGAGGAAAAGTGAGCATGTTCGCAGAACAAGGCCCAACGCGTCAGCAACTCAGCACCCCTCAAGAGGCGATTCACGTGGACGCACGCCTGGCGGCACTGAGTCGACGGATCTCTGCCGGAGCTTGCCAATCCGATCGTGCCAAGGACCGCACTATGACACAACCTATCCAGGTTCTGTCCCTTGGAAGCGACACCCACGAGCGCAAAATTCGCCAAGCCGCCGGGTTGGCCTCGCTGCCGGTCTTCACTGCCCTCTCGGTTTGGGAGGCCGTCCATGAGGTCCACTCCAATCGCTGCCAGATCCTGGTTGTCGAGCTGCCGTATAGCGACCTCGACGCGGCCGAACTGATCTCCACGGTGCGCTCCCACGATCGCGACATCATGGTGATCTTCCATCTGCCCGTGGGTGGGGTGGTGGACGCCACGCGGCTGGCGCGCATGGGCGCGTATTCCTGCGTGGATGCCGGGATGAACGAGTATCAAGTGGCGCAGGTTCTCGGGCAGGCGCGTGACGAAGCTTCGTCGCGCCGCGAACTGAAGTATGAAGGCCAGCCATGGCGCAGCGCGCTGGTTGGCCAAAGCGCGGCCATGCAGGAGGTAGTGCGCACCATCGAACTGCTGGCGTGCCGCCGTTGCACCGTACTGATCACCGGCGAAACCGGAACCGGCAAGGAGGTCGCCGCCCGCGCTATCCACCAAGCCAGCGATCGTGCCCACAAGCCGTTTATTCCCCTGAACTGCAGCGCCATCCCGGAGCACCTGTTGGAAGCGGAATTGTTCGGCCACACCAAGGGAGCCTTCACCGGCGCCATCAACGATCGCGCCGGCCGGTTTGAAGAGGCCGATGGTGGGACCCTGTTCCTGGACGAAATCGGCGATATGCCATACGATCTGCAGGCCAAGCTGTTACGCGTCCTGCAGGAGCGCGAAGTGCAGCGCCTGGGAAGTTCGAAGACCATCCAGGTGAACGTCCGGGTGATCGCCGCCACCAACCTCGACCTGCTCGAGCGCGTGGGCCAGCGCCAGTTCCGCGAAGATCTGTACTACCGCCTGAACGTGGTGCCGTTGAAGATGCCCTCGCTGGCCGATCGCCGCCACGATATCATGCTTCTGGCCCGCCACTTCGTCACCAAGATCTGCCGGATGGAAGAGATCCCCGTCAAAGAGATTTACAACGAGACGCTGGAACATCTCATGTCGTACTCGTGGCCGGGAAATGTTCGCCAGCTCGAGAACATGGTGGAGCGCGCCGTGGTGATTTCCGGAGACCGGCAGTATCTGATGCCCGGGGACTTCCCACTTCCCGCCGGCGGGGGTCTGCGCCTTTTGCCATCGCGCATGGGCGAGCCGTTCGTAGCGATCCCGGAGGTCGGTCTCGACTTCGCGCAGGCGGTCAGCCAGTTCGAGAAGAATCTTCTCGATCAAGCCCTGGAGCGTTCCAACGGCAACAAGACCATGGCCGCCGATTTGCTTCGCCTGAAACGCACCACGCTGGTCTCTAAATTGCGTGTCATGTAGCGTAGCCCGCTCACATGAAGTCACAGCAACCGACGTGGCGCAGACTCTCAGTCTGCAGCGCCGAGACTCTGGACTCCTGACGTCGTGGAATGAGGATGAGCTCACCTTGGCAGCAAAAACCTTATTGGCCACGGATGAACACAGATGAACACGGATAAGAAGATGCCTTGTTTCTTATCTGTGTTCATCT
>Ga0182030_10009689_pt1 | contig 19700 bp, 19 predicted proteins | sample 812S3MmetaG_FD_121299 | JGI IMG/M metagenome (GOLD analysis project Ga0182030, IMG submission 121299) | Permafrost microbial communities from Stordalen Mire, Sweden - 812S3M metaG (Illumina Assembly) | ecosystem: Environmental > Terrestrial > Soil > Wetlands > Permafrost | place: Sweden... | reverse complement strand
TTTCTGCCCTCCAATTCCTGTCCGGCATCTCCTCGTCACTGTCACGCAATTGTAACTTGCCGTCATCCGGCTGTTACCTAATCTCTGGCCTCATGAATCCGGCGGATTTGTTCGCCCACGAAACCGGCACAACAAACCTTGCGCCCGGCGACACGCTCTTCAATGCGGGCGAACCGGGGGACGCCATGTTTGTCCTGCTCGAAGGTGCAATGGACGTTGTGGTCGGTGACCAGGTTGTCGAGCACTCCACCCGCGGCGCCGTCCTGGGTGAAATGGCCCTCATTGACCACTCTCCGCGCGGCGCCACCGTCCTGGCCCGCGAGCCCTCCCGGCTCGTGAAGATAGACCAGCGCCGGTTCATGTATCTCATCCAGCAAAATCCCTTCTTCGCCACCCACGTCATGAAAGTTCTCGCCGACCGCATCCGGCACATGAACCAGTTGCAGGCCCGGAAATCCAAACCGTGACGCATTATGTCAGGGTCGAAAAAATTGCAACGTCAGGCTGAGAAAACAGGAATTCAGATCCTTGGCGTTATTCGTGTCCGGGCGGTTAAGATCCACCCGGATGGTGTGGATGAATTCAGTGGGGAATAAAACCCGGCCGGCTCACAAACCAGAAAAGCACAATCACCAGCAGCGTGCAGAATCCCACGGACAATCCGGTCAAAAGCCGGATTTGCTTTTGATGCTCGGACAGACCCCGTTTTCGCCTGCGAATGTGGTTGTATTGCATAATGCTTTTCTTCTCTCCCGGCAACGGCGAATTCGCCGTAAAGTGTTCAAGCCTTGGAGATTATCACGTGCCCAATCCGGACAGTCTGGTGTTTTTTTGCTTTTATCTGTTCATCCCTTGGCGTCTGCGGAGGCTTGGCGGTTAAAGACTTGGTGCCTTCGCGCCTTCGTGGTTAAATTAACCCGGTGAAAACCCTTGTTCGTCCTTGGCCGGATTTTTAAAGCAATGAGAATAATTTCTGCCAATGTTGTTTTGGCGGTGTGCCGGATTGGGCTGGTCATGCTGTGGCCGGCCATCAGCCCGTCGGGCTTTGCCGCCGACGCCGCGCTTCCGGCGTCGCTGGATGCGTTTGATTACGCCGAACCCAAAACGTTCACCGGTACGCTTTACGAGATCGGTTCCGACCGGAAAAAAATCCTCTACACCTTCCGGCGGATGGCCATCGGTTCCAACTCCGCCGTTCATGTCGAACGGGAATATTTCGGCACCAACGGCTCGGTTGCCGCCGTGGAAAAAGTCGTGTACGAATCCGGCCGGCTCGTTTCTTTTCAGATGCAGGAATTTCAGGCGCAGGTTTCCGGCGCCATCCAGGTTGCGCCCGACCCCAAAAACCCGCCACGGCAACAGCTCTTCATCAGTTACGCCAAAGACCTGAATCCGCCAAAGGGCGAAGCCCAGAGCCTTCAGCCCGATACGTTGACCGACGACACGGTCTATCCCTTCATGATGGTCCACTGGAACGAGCTGATGCGTGGCGATGCCGTCAAGTTCCGCTTCATTTCGCTCGAATGGGAACGCACCTTTATGTTTCGACTGGTGAAAACCGGTGAATCCGTGCAGGCCGGCCGGACGGTGGAACAGATCCGGATGGAACCCACCGGCGTCATTGTCGCCCGGTTGGTAAATCCGCTCATCTTCGTCGTGGAAAAGGACAGTCCGCACCACATCCTGTCCTACACCGGACGGACCACCCCGCGCATCAAGAAAGGAAAGGCCTGGAAATATCTGGACGCCGAAACCGTCTTCGACTGGAATTAAGAGGAGCTTGCAGGCCGCAGATGGCCGCCGGTGAATCCTTGTTGAAATCCTGGCGACCTTCGCGTTTTGCCGGTTGAGAATTTTTGTGCCTTCGTGGTTGATTTTTACATTGAGCGTTCGAGGCTTCCTCAATCTTGTGACCGCCGTCGCCAATCATTAGAGTTGCGGTGTGCATGATGAAACATCACTCATCGCCCTGATTGCCGTTGGCTTGGGCTTCGCCTTCGTGGGCGGATACTTTGCCGTCCGCTTTCAACGGCGTTGACCGTCTCGGCCGCGCTGGCCCAGATCGGCGAGTTTTCATTCATCCTCGTGGCGCTGGGGATCAAACTTGGACTAATCTCGTCCGAAGCCCAAAACCTGATTCTCGCCGGCGCCCTGCTTTCCATCACCCTCAACCCGTTGGTTTTCCACGCCATCTCCCGATTTTGTCCCGCCAAGGCTGCCGCTTGATCATCCTGCTTTGCTCATTTGCGATTGAAAATCTGGTTCAGTCAGGGCCGCCTTCCCCAAGGGGCAGTTTTCGTGACATGATGTTCCCGGTAAGTTGATTACGTAAGTAGCGGCAAAAATCATGTACCAGTTTTGGTTTGTTCGAGCGACGAGTCTCATGGCATTCAGCGATAATTCGACCGACGAGATGGCAGCGGAATTTCTGGCCGGCGAGCTGGAGCGGCTGATGTCGTTGCCGCTTGATACGCTTCAACAGGCCCGGCACTGGGACTCTGAATGTGCGGAAGTCCTGGCGGCGCTGGAAACACGTTTTCCCTGTTTCAACCTTGAACATCACGTCTGGCACTTTTTCGCCGATGCAGACATCCGCCAGCGGGACCCGGGTTGTCGGCAGCAGCAACACCGGGCCATTGCAGATTACATCACCCGGCTTCGCAGACCACACTTGGTGCGCGCCGACCGGGATGTCAGCCGGCTTTTTTAACTGCGTATGGAATCCGGGCAAAACAATGATGCCGGCCAAATCGAGCGCCGGCGCGAATTTTTGAAGAATGTCTTCATCGGCCTGCTGGCCTTCATCGTTGTTTTGGCCCTGTTCAGATTGTTTTGGAAATAATCCGGATGGAACCCATCGGGATGCCGGCTACCACACCCGCATTTTGTACCCGCAGGAACTCGTCCAGCTTATCGGGAAAAAGGGCACCAACCAAAAAGGGGTGGCAGGTATAACAACACCACCCGTGCCACAGATGATCACAGAGGAAACGCAGATAAGAGCATCTGTGAAAATCTGTGTCCATCTGTGGCTAAAACCTTTGAGTTCTTTGCGGTTAGGGCCGGTTGAGGATTGTTCAGTGGCCGCCAAAAGACGCAAAAAGCGCAAAAATGATTTACTGGATTTGTTTTGTGCCTTCTGTGCCTCTTTGCGGCAAGAAATCTTTGTGTCTTCGCAGGTTCGTAGTCAAACCCCGTGACCATCAATGCTGCTCTTCTTTCTTCTTCGGTGCCGCTTTTCCCGGCCCGTCATGCCTTGATTGATAATGTCCATGGCTGTCGTTTCTGAAACGATCATTGCGAATGGCATGGGCCCGCCAATCGGCATGGTCCCGTTCCCAGCCGTGGAAACGCTCCATTCGGAACGGCTCACAGACCAGCCAGACATTGCCCGGTCCCAAATAGAAAGCCTGGTCGCCGACGAAACCGACATATTCGACGCCATCCCAGGCGTAATCGTCGGGAACCATGACCGGCTCCGCCGACACCACCACCACCGGTGGCGGAGGAGCCACCACCACGAATGGTTGGAACGCCATCCGGCCATCCGGCTCGACGACACAGCCCGACACAAATACCAATCCCCCTGCCGCCATTGACAGGACGCCCGCGCGCAAACATTTAGTCTTCATTATTTGATTATTTTTATCTTTAGTTCTCATGGACGATAGGTGAGTGGTGGCGTCCGCTCAATGGGGTGAACACCCCATCCGTGATTGGCATTTCATTGTTCGGCGTTCTTGGCGATTAAGACTGGTTAAGCGTTGAAAGTTGAAGGTTGAAGATTTCTGGCCACAGATGGACTCAGATGAAACGCAGATAAAAAATCTGTGAAAATCTGTGTGAATCTGTGGCTAAGACCTCCGTTCTCTCCGTCACCTTCTGTTCAAGTTTGTCTTGTGCCTTCTGCGCCTTTTTGCGGTCAAAACTTGGCGTTCTTGGCGTCTTGACGGTTGAAACCCATTGTGTCCCGTTTCCTGGTTGTTCAGTCCGGCATTAAACGCTGAACATCGAACCCAAGCCCCCGCTTTGTTTGATAATTTGTGCTTTAAGATCAAATTACCATTGACCATGAAAAATGGGCCGGATAAAGATGGCCGGGTCAGAAGAAAGGAATCTCATGAACATCATGTCACTCATCCTGGCAGGTTGTATCGCCCTTTTATTTTCTGCCGCCCGCCTGGCCTTGGCCGTTCCCGTCACCTTTCAGGTGAATCTGGAATATCAGATTACCAACGATAGCCCCACGTTTGATCCGAATAATGACTCGGTTGAAATCCGGGGGGATTTTAACAACAGCGGTTGGAACTCCGGATTCCCGCTGGTCAGAGCGGGCAGCACGACTTCCTACACCAACACGTATGACGTCACCAGCCCGTCGCCGGGCGGGCTTGTCCAGTTCAAGTTCCACGCCTACGGATCGTCGGGAGACAACTGGGAAAACCTTCCGGGTTATATTTACACCAACGGCTATGGAAATCGGTCGTTCACGCTCTCCGGCTCGGCGCAGACGTTGCCGCCGGTTTATTTCAACGACCAGTGGGGTGGCACAATTTCCTTCGCGGTCCAGGTGGACATGACCGCCCAGACGCTCATCGGCAATTTTATTCCCGGCTACGACACCCTTGAAGTGCAGGGTTCCTGGGACGGCTTTTTGGCCGGTTCGGCCGCGGCAATGCCGTTGCCGTTGGTCTGGCCGTTGCCGTTCTTGTTCGTCTTGCCGGTCTTGCGGGCGCTGCGGGTCACATAGCCCATCGCGGCCAGCAATGGCGAGTCCATCCCGTAATCGGGATCGGACTTTACGGCGGCCACCACCCGTTGCACGGCGTCGCGGCTGGCGGCATCCGAGGCGTTGCGTTCGTCACGCTTGGCCCGGCGCTGCGCCGTCAACGACACTAGCGCGTCGCGAGTGTCAGACGACGGCTTGATTGCGTTGTTGAACTGCTGCAGCGTCATCCCGGCAAACTGCGCGGTCGGGGCATTGTCACCCCACGCGGTGCCGATCAGGCCTGCCAGCGCACTTACATCTTTTGGTCTGGTCTTCATGTTTCTCACCTCCTTTCCAATTTTTAATTTTATGAAAACTCTGCATGGCTGATGTTTTGCCCGGTGTAGCGTCCGGCCTCTGGCCGGAACGGTTTGGATTCACGGCAAACGGATCGAGGCACAACCTCGACACTACAACGTTTTGCAGAACCTATTTCAATTTTCATGCGGAGCCATTAAGCACCGGGAATGCCAAAGAACCGCTGTTGAAGGTAAAATAATGATATGCAATCAGATATGATTTTTAAGTGAAATGGAATCAGTGCCGGGACGATTGGAATTAGTTGTGAGATGTCCTGCTTTTGTTTCCGGATGTCCCGCTTTTGTTTTAAATCCAGTGGAATTCAGGCTGGGGCGCATGGAACGGGAACAAATTCCAGTGGAACCAGAACGCCGGCAAGTGGAATGAGAACGAAAACCATTTGTCATTGAACGAAAACGACTTGCCCGCGGACGCCGGCTGGTTGACCGGAACCGGAATGACAACGCCTTCCCAGCCGGGCCAAACATCCCTTCCATCAACTTTCAACGCTCAACCATTTTCCGGGCTTAAACCGCAATGGGCGCAAGGATCACAAACCTGAATTTCACCGGGGCCGGCCCGGCGCCATGATGGCGGGAATCAGGCGCTTAATTCTCCTTGCTCCGGTCATCGGCTGCCAGGGCATCCAGCAGTTGGCGCATGGACTTGAGATATTCCGTGAGCGCCTTGCGTCCCGCCGGGGCCATGCGGTAGGTGGTCTTGGGACGAAGCCCCACAAACGCCTTTTTGCTGGTGATATAACCGTTTTCCTCCAGGCGCTTCAAATGCAGGTTTAGGCTCCCGTCCGCTGTCTCCAATCGCTTCTTCAGCGTCGTGAAATCCAGCGCGCCGTCCATCTGCAGCGCCGTCAGGATGCCCAGGCGGATCGGCCCGTGGACATGGGTGTCCAGGCCGTTGAAATCAATGGGCGTCATTTTGGCGTTCCAGCATTCGGATTTGCAGCACCGAGATAAAGGAGAACGACAGCGCCACCGCAATGAACATCAGGCCGAGCAGGACACCGTTCACCTTGCCGTGACTCTGCACCAGCGGCAGGCACAGGCCGTAGCCCAGAAAGGGAATGGCCCAGCCCAGCAACGTCCACACTTTCGAAGCCACGGCCGCCAGCAAGCACGAGGAACCCATGAGCAGGAAAAATCCCGCCCAGAAAGGCTCGAAGCCGATCTGGTAGTGCCGGCACCAGACAAAATACAGGATCGCCTGCGCGGCCAGCGCCGCACCAAACCACATGCCCTGGGCGGTCATGCCATTGATCCGCTTCGATTCGCGGATCAGCCCCTCCGGCCGGCCGTCATTGGCCGTCACTTTGCGGGTCTGGACTGTGGTCATGACCAGCATGACCGCCGCCACCAGCAGCCCGGCCCATTGGTCGGGCACGAGCCCCGCGTACCGGCTGGCGTGGTCGAACGGCAGCAATGCGGCGGCGATGCAGATGAACCCGGGAAGACACCACCACAGATTGAACCACCGGTCGCGTTTCATCCAGTGGATCCACTCGCGCCCCATGCTGGGCGCCAGCCCGAGGGCCTTTTGCATCGTCTCCAGGTCGTTTTTAACCCGATCAATTTCCGGTTTCATAATTTGGTCAGTTGGCTGTTGGTTGGTTGCCGTTTATTGCTCTTGTTTATTTATTACTTAATAAGTTTAAGTATATGGCCCGATTTGTCAACCATTATTTTAAACTCCTTCGGCCGATCCGTAACCAGCCGGGCCAAACGTCCCGGCACTGTGCTGGAACGAGATTCGATGTTCGGCGTTGGAAGTTGAATGTTGCATGTTTCCCCGCATTCAAAGATTAGCCGCCTACACTGCAAAACTGAGGCTGCTGACCTGAAGACCGGATTTGCAGAATGAACAGGATGGGAGAACGGTATGCAGCAGTTGTTTGGTTTTTATCCTGCCAATCCCGTTAATCCTGTCCAAACACGAGCCGGGTTTATGCGAACATTTGTCATTGAATAAAAACTGCTTGTCCACGGACGCGGGATGATTGACTAGAACTGGGATTATAACGCCTTCCCAGCCGGGCCAAACCCCACATTTCACACGCATCGGAATAGCCGCCCGTGAGTTATGCCTCTGGCAATGCCGATGGTGTAGTTTAAGACGGCATGCCTTAATGCGCCCCAGAGGGTAAAATGCCAGCATGTTTCCATGCCGTCCATAAACGCAATCAGTCCGCGACGCGCCATGGTTTCATACCGCTCCACCCGCAACTTTTTAAACTCTTCCACCTCGCGACCTGCGTTAAAGAGTTGCACTAGCGCGCCCTTGTCCCGGAGTAAATCCCGATGATTCCGTAACAATGCCTGAAATGTGTTCACCACCATCAACTGGCCCATCCAATGTCCCAACAAATCAATGTGCACACCGTTCTGGTTGGCCGTGGTGTAATAGACCTTGCTGTTTTGCGTGGGCGTATGAATCGTCACGCCTTGCGATTGCAGTTAAAAAATATTGCCGGAGTAAACCACCACCAGGCAGTCCCTTTCCGGCGAAACCAGCAAGGCGTAATTTTGGCGGTAACCTGGCATCCGGGGATCGGGCGCCCAGCCCAACAAAATAAATCCGCATTGGAGCGCCTGATTCGTCCACTTCACTGCGTAAGCCGAGACGTCCAGGTAGGGCGGTGCGGTTCCAAGGTCGCCGTACTGCCAGACCAATCGCTTTTCCAGCCGCCCGGTCACCGTTATTGCGACAATGAAAACCACCGGCAAGACAACGTAAACAATGATATGATAGGTTGTCATATTACGGTTTTGGCTTCTGAATGCTCCAGACTTGACGTCCTCCCAACCGATGTCAACCGCGAACGTTTCGCCATTTCTTTCCTTCGGGACTTGGCACTCGTTTCCACTGCCCGCCCCGGCGCAACCCGGCAAGAGCGGGGATGGTTCAAAATGTGGGACGACCGGTTTGCTGGTCGATACTTCGATCCGGGAACCGGCTCGTTTGCTTTTTTTACTCAAGGCAGGAACACAAAACGCCGTAAGAAAGGTGACCGTTTCATTTTGAAGACGACTAAACGCACATTTATCCATGGAGCGATGGCCGCGGCTTTCGCGCTGACGCTGGCCCCGGCGACCCATGGCGGCGACTGCGACACAAACCTGCAAGCGTTGGTCACGGCGGCTTTGAACCCCGTCTCCATGATGGTCAAAGTGCCCTTCCAAAACGACTTTAACTTCGGCGTCGGACCCAACCAGGTCACGCAGTACACCCTCGACATCGAGCCGATCGTTCCGTTCGCGTTGAACGGGGACTGGAATCTCATCACGCGCACCATCATCCCGATCACCAGCCAGCCGTCGGCGGGTCCCGGCCAGTCCAGCGTGGCCGGCTTGGGTGACATCAATCCTTCGATCTTCCTGTCCCCCGCCAACGGCGGCCATCAGTTCTGGGGTATCGGGCCGACCTTCACCTTCCCGACCGGCACTGCGCCGCAATTGACCAGCGGTCAATGGAGCCTCGGTCCGTCCGCCGTCTATCTGGCCACGCCGGGACGGTGGATGGTCGGCGCGGTGGCAAACCAGCAGTGGAGCGTTGGCGGTTGGCGCGACCGGAACGTGAACTCAACCTACATCCAGCCTCTGGTCATTTATCATCTGAACCAGGGCTGGTATCTGGCCTCGGTGCCCGTCATCACCGCGGATTGGGGGGCCGATTCCGGAAATCGCTGGACGGTTCCGGTGGGCGGGGGTGCGGGGAAAATCGTGAAGTTGGGAAAGCGGGCCTTGAACCTGCAACTGCAGGCGTTCTACAACGTGGAACGGCCGCACGATGGCCCCGATTGGCAGTTGCGATTCCAGATCCTCCTCCTCTTTCCCAAATGAACCGTGAGCCGTCAAGGCAGACGGGGATTGAAACGCAAAGAACACAAAGGTGGGGCGAGGTTCCTGACGAGCCGTTTCACTTTGGCATTTGGCCTTCAGAATTCAGCCTATGGCGCAGCGCGCCTTGACGTGTTCGCCGGGACGGCGCGGTATTGCCGCCATGCCAGCCGCGTCAAAACCTCAGCCGGTAGAAGGAGGTCCCATTGGTCAAGGGGACGGGAACGGTGTTCAGCGGAGGAGTTGCCAGGATGTTGCTCAGGAGTGTGCCCGTAAAACCTCGCGCCAGGTTCGTCGAGCATTCAATGGAGAAATATTCGCCGGTTGCACTGGACCAGGTCAGATTCGCATATCCCGGCTGGGCGCCGCCGGCCACCTTCAACGGCAACCCGACCCGCGCGCCGAGCCCGACGACCGGCACGGGCCGCCAGGCATCGTTGGTGGTGCCATCGCCGCATTGGCCTTCAACGTTCCAACCCCACGTCCAAACCGAGCCGTCCGCCTTGACGGCGATATTGTGGTAGTCGCGCGCGGAAGCGATCACCACATTGCTGAAACCATTTCCGAATTTATCCGTCAGGATTTTCGCCGGGAAAGGATTGGGCGCGGCGTTGGTGGCACCGTTTCCCAGCTCGCCCAAATTGTTCAACCCCCATTTCCAGACGGTGCCGTCAGCCGCCAGGGCCGTGGAATGGCCGTCGCCGCCGGAAACCGTGACGATGTTGCTGACATTCAAAACCTGAACGGGGCTGTAGCGGTCAAAGGCGGTTCCGTCGCCGACCTCACCGTTGGCATTGCCGCCCCAGGCCCAAACCGTTCCATCGGACCGCCGCGCCAGCATGTGCCCCCAGCCGGCGGAAATGTAAGTGATATTTGTCAGCCCGGGGACCTGTGCCGGATAATAGCCGGCGCCGAGCGTACCGTTGCCCAACTCGCCGGCCCGGCTGGTGCCCCACGTCCAAACTGTTCCGTTCGTGGCCAGCGCCGCGCCGAAGGCATAGCCGCAGGTCACTTGCAGGGGATTGTTCAGCGCGCCACCGGGGGCGGAGTTGCTGACCATCACCGGCACGCTGACCTGGGGAGTGCTGACCGGACTATTGACCGTGCCGTTGCCCATCTGCCCATATTGATTCATGCCCCACGCCCAGATCGTTCCGTCGGACTTGACCGCGAGCGTTAAATAGGGGCGGCCGCCGAGCTTGATGACATTCGTCAACGGTGGGTTTGCGGTCAGTCCGGTTTGGGTGGGGACCCAGGAGTCGTTGGTGGTTCCGTTGCCCAACTGCGCATAGTTATTCCAGCCCCAGCACCAGACCGTGCCGTCGGATTTCACGGCGACGTTGTGTTCCTCGCCGCCCATGACGAGCTTGATCGAATTAAGAAAACTGACGTTTGCCGCGTCGTGTACCTCGACCGGAGTTGTTATAAAAGTGTCGTTCGTCTGGCCGATACCGAGCTTGCCGTAATGATTGTCCCCCCACGTCCAGACCGTGCCATCGGATTTGAGGATGACGACTCCGCGCGCGCCGCCCCAGACAGAAACGACATCCGCTCCGTGCGCCAATGAAGCCAGTGATAAACACAACAGTCCGGTGGCGATTTGCGTGCGAAATGTCATAAGATTCCAGTTTCTTGGATTTGTCAGTTTTGCAGCCCTGTAAGCAGCATGTTTTGAACCATTTCCGACGCTGAATGGCCTTGGCGGAAGACCCGAATTGAACCGCAAAGGGCGCAAAGGTGGGCTTTCCTTTTTGAACTTCGATGTTCGGCGTTGGATGTTCGATGTTCGATGTTCCGTTTCACTTCAGCCTTCAGCCTTTGGCGAAGCGCGTATCAGGGCTTGAGCATTTCCGTGCGGTATTTCGGGAGGAGTGCGACTATTTTGGCCGTCATCGCCGCCTCAGCGGCTTTGTCGGGCTTGGGCGCCGGCGTGGTCCGGGTGGCTACCGGCACCCCAATCGCAAGGAAGAGTTCATCCTGCCCGGCCGGCGCGCAGATGCAGAGCAACCGCACCGGGTGCTTGGATCCGTTGGTGAAGGAATGGGGCGCGTTGGCTGGAATGTTGACGGTCTCACCCGCCCGCACGATTGATTTTTTGCCGCGAAAAGTGACTTCAATCTCGCCGGTGAGGACGGTGAACGATTCCTCGAAGTCGTGGCGATGAGGAGGTGGGCCGCCGCCGGGCGGAACGTGCATGTCGATGAGACAATAACGACCGTCAGTGTCGCCGCCGGTGAGCAGAATGGTGTAGGTGTCCCCCACGATTCCGAGGTGGGGAAGACCCCTGTTTTTGTTCGGGTCTGCAACCGTGAGATTGCGCAGGAGATCATCCGGCGGGATCGGCGTTACCAGTTTGTCGTTATCGATCATTTGTTGGTTGTCCCGACCGGGACTCACCATCGGAACTAACATCGCATGGTTTTGATGGGCAACCAATGGGGTGTTCACCCCGGGGACTGACGAGGTGTTTGACTCTCAACCATCAACCCTCAACTCTCAACCATTTCAAAGCACTGCCACCGACAGCGGCAACGTCCTCGGCCCGGTCTCGTCGCGCCGGGTCATCCAGCGCGCATACAGGCGCACCCGGTCGGCCATGTTCGTCGAATCCAAAATCCCGGGACTATGCGAGAGAAACTGGATGTGTGCGGTGTCAGCTTCCCCCATGTCGTCCATGATGTCCCGCATGACGTGGAGGAGATTCCCCATCTCATCCGTGAGGTTCTGCACGAGGCGGACGAGGTTTCCCATGTTGTCCATGATGTCCCGGGTGAAGCGGAGGAGATTTCCCATGTTATCCATGAGGTCCTGCACGAAGCCGGGGAGGTCCCGCGTGTTACCCGTGAGGTCCCGCACGAAACAGAGGAGTTTCCGCCCGAAGCCGGGGAGTTCCTCCACGCCGTACGGGATGTCCTCGACGATGTGGAGGACCTCCTCCAAGCCTTCCGTGACCTCCGGAACAGCGTACCGGACCTCCGGAACGTCACCGGGAAGTCCCTCGATTCACAAAAATGCCCATAAGATGGTGGTTTTGAGGAAAATGCCCGCTGACAACCCGGTTTCGAGGATTTAAAGGCGATTGCACTATTCTGGACCGTACTACTGTAGCCGAGGCAATTGAAAAGGCCAACCGCGTTAAAATGTGCAATATGCGAGACCGACCCCTTTGTGGATTGGGTTTACAATAGCCCGCCTTGCAGTGGCTTCCACATCTTTGGACATTGGCCAAACCAGCCGTCCGGCGTATTCGACGACCGGACATCGGTGCGAGGCGATCGGCGCACCTACGCCACGCAGTTTGACAGTCCCGCCGACGCAATCGGCTACAAATATTACATCGTGCCGATGGACGGCGATGAGAACCCCCTGACGCCGCCGAGCAATACCGTCAACTTCGCCGCCGGCTGAAAGCAAAGGCCACGCTGGTGGTGGCAAGTAGGAGACGAGGTCACGAGTCTGGGTTCGGAACCGGGAACCCTCAACCCTCAACTCTCAACCAACAACCACCTCCGCCTTGACGTGTTTGCCGGAACGGCGCAGTATCGACGCCATGCCAGTTGGGTTGACCACCACGCCATTGCCAACTATTCCGGCACCGCAAAATACACTCACTGCGGATGTAGCCGTGTCCGGCCCTCTCATTCCAGCGATAGATCGATTGCGGTTGATGAGCAATAGCCAGTGGGAGGATTTTGTTTTGGAATGGGCGCATTCCCTCAAATCAAAATACGCGTTGGTTGAACTGTGTGGTGGAGCAGGAGATCTTGGTCGCGATGTCATCGGGTTTGTCACCAATGGGCAAGCGGACCCTTGGGACAACTTCCAATGCAAACATTATGATCATGCGTTGCAGCCTGGCGACATTTGGCTTGAACTTGGAAAGTTGTGTTACTACAGCGCGATTGGGGAATACACATTCCCACGTGAATACACGTTCGTTGCCCCTCAAGGGGTCGGTAACTCGCTGTCCAAACTGTTGCGCAACCCTGCTGAACTCAAACAGCAACTCCTTCTCGAATGGGATCAAAAGTGCAAAACCAAAATTACTACCACGAAAGAGGTCCCGCTTGACGCTACGCTGTTGGCACACATCCGATCACTGGACTTCGCCCGCATAAAAGCCCTGTCACCGTTGACACTTTTGGAGGAACACCGGCAAACGCCGTGGTATGTGGCTCGTTTCGGCGGCGGACTTCCGCCCCGTCCTGCAGTCCTCCCCGCGCCGCCCACGATTGCGGCCACCGAGACCATATATGTTCGCGCCTTGCTCGATGCTTACGAAGATAAGCTGAGAGCGACGCTTGCCAGTATTGCGGACATACCGCAAGGGGCGCTCGTGGAGCATTTCAGCCGTTCGCGGCAGGAGTTTTACAACGCGGAAGCTCTGCGTCAGTTTTCCAAAGACAACGTGCCACCCGGCACGTTTGACGAGCTGCTGGATGAAGTTGAGGCGGGAATCATTGACGTCATACAGGCGACCCACCCGGACGCCTACGAGCGCGTCTTGAACGCGGTGAAGCAAGCCAAATCGCTGCCCATGGCTGCGAACGCTCTCGTGTCGCGGGTAACGGCGGCGGACAAGGGGGGAATGTGCCATCAGTTAGCCAACAACGAGAAGGTCAAATGGAAAATCTGACGCCATCGCGTCTCTTTAACGGTCCTGTCGAAACCGGGCTGCGAAGTCTGATGCTGTTGGCGGAATCCTATCCGACGCCGCTCGACATCCAACGTTTGGTTATCCTCGACTATTTGCTCGTGCATTCCGGCGACATCGAGGGCGGGCCGGTCAGCATTCACCCTGCAAGCCCGTTACGCGCGGGTGAAGTCTCCATTAGGCGCGGGCTGCTTGAAAAGGGACTGCATTTATTCGCTACCAAGGGCCTTGTCCGGCAGGTCATAGACAAATCTGGCATCGGTTATTTGGCCGAAGATTTAGCCATCACTTTCTTGGATGCTCATGCTTCCGAACAATCCAAAATCCTGCGTGAGCGGGCGCATTGGGCCATCGAGCTTACGGGCAGGCTGAATGACCAAGAGGCGATGCGCTTGCTTGAAAGCACCATCGGGCGATGGAAAAGCGAGTTCGTGCTCGAAGGGGAAACCGGATCATGAACTCATCCGGCTTTTACATTTCTAAATTGTCCGTTTCCGGTCCGGGGAAATCATCGGCGGAATTGGAGTTCATTGACGGTCTTAACGTCGTTTGCGGTGCGTCCGATACGGGAAAATCGTTTGCCGTAAGCTGCATAGACTTCGCCTTCGGCGCATCAAAATCACCTCGACCCATACCGGAGATATCTGGTTACCACACGGTGACTTTGGAACTACGCGCCCGTACAGACGGGCAGCAAATCGTCATCGAGCGAGGGCTGGCCGGCGGAAATGTCCGCATCACGCGGAAAGATGCTGCCGGCAACGTCATTTCGGATGACGCGCTTCCGTTTAAGCACAATGCCGACAATCCGGCCACATTATCAGGTGTGCTGCTTCAACTAAGCGGCCTGTGGGGGCGGCAGGTACGGAAGAACAAGAACGGCGAACGTCGTTCGCTCAGTTTCCGCGACGTCGCATACCTTATCAGTGTAGATGAAGAACGCATCATTGCCGAACGCCCGCCGCAGCTATCGGATAGCTTTATAGAAAGGACGGTGGAAAATGAAGCTTTCCGTGGAATGATCACGGGACAAGAGAGCGGCGCTGTCGTGGTGGTTCCCGGCAAGGACGACATCGTGGGGATGAATGCAAAAATTGAACTCTTGGGAGCTATGATCGATGAAGCGACCCAGAGTATAGAACAAATCGGGATTACAGAGGAGGCCTTGCGCAAAGAACTGGGAGACATGGAAACCATGCGGCAGCAAGCAATTACCAGTTATGGAGAAGCGCGATCCAGCGTTACGCAGCTCGAAGTGGAACTCAAGTCGCAAGCTCTAGTCTTGCGGGAGATTGATGAGCGCGGCGCAATTGTTGACGGCCTACTCTCGCGATTTGAATTATTGGACGAGCATTACAACTCCGACATCGCCCGGCTTGCCGCCATTGAGGAAACGGGCATTTTATTGCAGACATTGCCATCCAAGCCGTGCCCCGTCTGCGGAGCGATGCCGGAGTCACATCGGTTAAACCATGCGATTGAGCAATTCGAGCTTCCAGTGGTCCAGTCTGCCGCGAAACGGGAACGCGAGAAAACTGCCCTACTAAGGATCGATTTGGCCAAAGTGTTGCAGGAACTCCGCGTGGAACAGGCCACGCTCATTGATAAACGAGCGGCTGCGGCTGCCTTCATCGACCAATTGCAATCGAAAATAGCCGAAGAACTGATGCCGCGAGTCAAAACTTCAGCGGAGGACCTCAAAACGCAAGGCGTGCGGCGCGATCTGTTGCTGATTGGGCTGCGCACGCTTGAGAACGCAGCTAGTTTGAAGAAGCAGCAAGCAGATTTGGAAAGACAGCGTGACAATGCCAAAAGCACCGTGCCCAAGATTGACGCAACGGCAACCACCGCCGAAATGGATGGGTTTGCTCAAACAGTCGAGGCGATTTTGAAGGCGTGGAAATATCCCTACACGGGGCGCGTGGTGTTTTCCGAAGCCAATCAGGATTTGGTTATAGGCGAACACACCCGGTCGTCCCACGGCAAAGGTGTGCGTGCGCTCACGTGTGCTGCATTTATATTGGGTATTATGCAGCACTGCCGTTCAAAACGATTGCCACATCCGTATGTTTCAATTTTGGATTCGCCGCTCGTTGCGTATCAAGAGCCTGATAGCGATGGAGAAGCCAAAAGCCTTAAACTGGCGGGTGTTAAGGATGCGTTTTATAGCTCGCTTGCGAGCGGTGTCGTGGGTGGGCAGGTCATTATTTTTGAAAACGAAGACCCAGCAAGCAACGTCACAGGCCAGTTTAAGAAACACCACTTCACGGGAACGAATTCTGGACGCAAAGGATTCTTTCCGCCGCTCCAAGCGAAATAAGCGACCCGGCGGGAATAGAAATCTGGTCGGAGAGCAAATCAACCGCAAAGAGCACAAAGAACATAACACCATCTGCCGGCTTACGGTTACTGCGTGCTCGTGATATTCTTTACGAAATCCTTCATGTAACTGAACAACCCCATGGCTTTGAGGATGGATATTTTGGCATCCCATAACAGTGCCATGTCTTTTACGAGTACATGGACTGACGAACTGCGCTGGTAATGCTTCTTGGCCAGGTGTGCCATGCGCTCGATACATTTCAAATATTCCATATCGTCAGCAGGAGCATCAATCGCAGCACTTTTGGCAGCAACAACGTCAATAGTAACATCCGCGCCCTCATTTCTGAACTCGAAGAAGAGGAAATCCGCATACTGGTCGGCCTTCAAACCCGCGTTTCTCAAATCCGTCAATAGCAACACCTTCTCTTTAATCAGATAAGACCTGTTTGGATCGGGCTGCCTTAAAAGATTCGTGTAGCGCTCAATCGCAAATTCCCGGTCATCAGAGGGTGGCGAATCTTTCAACGCGCGCAACCTGCTTCCGACAAAATCTTTGGGCGGCGGTATGAGCGCAAAAATGTGGAGGTAAGGCCCCGCGATTCTATTAACCGCCTCCCAATTGCGCTCAATGACGCCTTCGAATTCCTTGCCAACTACTATGCAGCCGTACCCCCAAGCCGCGGCACAACGTGTGCGATGTGACGTGGATATTTGAGCGACAACCAGATCGGCCCACTCTTTCGAATAAGCAAAAATGTGCATGGTGTTGGAGCTAAGCGATACCTAACGACGGCCCGGATTAGCTAATTCAACCTCGCCAGTTCAGCTTCAAACAATTCCTTCGTCTTCGCTTGCACGTCGGCGAGTTGCAGTTCGCCCTTTTCGAGTTTGGCCAATAGTGCCTTTTGCGCCTGGTAATCTTTGTTCACCACGCCGGCTTTGCTTTGGAGCATGCGCCAGGCTTTGCGGCGTTCCACGGCGAACAGCACCATCTGCCGGCTCACGGCGAAATACTTCATCTTGCCCCCAATCTCGGCCTTGATGTAGCAGCCGAAGTTCGGGACGCAGGAACGGTGGTTCTTGTCGAATACCCGCCGGTAAATCACGTCATCCTGCGTGATGAGCACCAGCATGTCGTCGAGCAGGATCAGTTCCCGCGCTTCCTCTTCCTTGATGGCCTTGATGTGCTTGCGGAACCGGGCCTCGGTGAGCGCCCAGTGCGCCACGGTGTAATTGTATTCCTCGCCCGTGCTGGCGTATTTCGTCCGCCACCAGTCGCGCGTCGGCGTGGGATTGCCCTTGAGATCGAACGCTTCCTGCGCCGTCTCGCCGTTGCGCGGGTTGAACACGAATTCCGGCATGCCGCGCCCGTCGCGGATGAGCTTGGCCTGGTCGGCGCTCATGTTGTCGGGCACGCCGTGCTCCGGCTGGCAGGTGGTGTAGGCCTGGAAGAACGCCGTGCCGCGGTATTCGAGCCCGTCGAGCATCGCCTTGTACAGCTTGGCCGCGTTGGCCATGGACACCTGCGCCACGAACGGCGACCCGTGCCCGCTGGTGAACGCCTCGGCGACGTTTTTCTTCTCAATCAATTTGCCCTGCGACGCCACGCCGAATTGGTTCATGTCGTACCCGCCCAGCATGGTGGAGGAATCGGAGTTCTGGCCGCCGGTGTTGGAATACACCTGCGTGTCGAGCATGAGCATCTTCACGTTCGGCCGGTTTTGCAGGATCACCTTGGACACGTTCTGGAACCCGATGTCGCCGAGCGCGCCGTCGCCGCCCACCACCCAGACCTTCGGGAGTTCGCGGATTTCCTGGTCGGTCATCAACGCGTCGTCGAGGTGCGTGAGCAAAAACATATCGGCCGGGGTCATCACCTCGGCGTGGTCGAGCAAATTATCCGCCAGGCGTTCGGGCACGACCGAGCGGCGGGCGTGGTTCAGGATGAGCGATTCACCGAGCAGCCACGAAATCGTCGCGCCGTCCTGGAACAGCGAGTTCATCCACGGATACGGATGCGGGTTCGACGGCGGCGTGGAGCCATAGACGGTGTTGCAGCCGGTGCTGGCGCCCATGAACATGACGCTCATGCCGTTGGCGCGGCGGCCGTCAATGGACTGCAAATCGCGGTGATTGAAGGCGTCCTGCCGCATCACGGCGACAATGGCGTTGACGAGCTGCGCGTCGGTGAGGGCGCCGTGCTTGGCCTCGTAATCGGCGATGCGCTTGGCGGTGTCCTCGTCGTCCTCGCCGCCCAAGCCCATGATGATGTGGGCGACAGCCTTGCGATACAGATGATATTCCGCTTCGTCGCGCTGCTTGAGCGCCTGCAACTTGGCGACGCCCTCGGTTTCCAGCCGCGTGGCCTTGCCGCGCAGGCGGTCGGCCTTGCGATGATACATCGGGCGCATGTAGGCCTCGGTGACGGAGGCCAGCGCGCGGAGCACGCTTTTCTCGCCGCAGCCGGCGCACGCGCCGTCTCCGGAGACGAGCGCCTCGTAATTGCGGCGGACCATGAGGTGGTTGCGCAGCGCAGCCTCGCGCGAACCCGCGGCGTCGGTGTCCGTGTACAGGCCGAGATATTTCTGGGGCGTATCGGGCAGCAGGCGCGAGAAAATCTGCGCGGTGGTCAGGTCGGCGTTGAGTTCCTCGGTCTCGGGCGCCATGCGCAAGGCGTCGTGGTCGCCGCAGACCTGCACGCATTCGCCGCAGCCCTTGCACAGGTCGGAGACAAAGATGGAGAACAACCCGCCGGCGCCCGGCGTCTTGGCTTCGAGCGAGCGGAAGATGGCGGGAACGTTCGAATAGGACAGCGGCAGCTTGTCAATGATGCCGGTGAATTCGGTCTTGGTCTGGTCGCCGACCGTGGTCAGCGCGTTGATTTCGTCGCGGATGATGTCCTTGAACGGGATGTTGGTCTTGGCCTTGACCGATTCGTTCATCTTGATGCGCGCACGCTCCTCCACGCCGCGCAATTCGCCGGCGAGCTTGGAGCGTTCGGCGGGGTCGGTGACGTAATAATGCACGGCGGTCTTGAGGACCATGGCCACGTCCTGCGACGTGTTGGGCAGGGCGGTGTCCGGGCAGGCGGTGATGCATTCCATGCATTGCGTGCAGTTTTCGGCGATGTACACCGGGGTCTCGCGGCGGGCGACGTATTTCGACTGGGTCGCGCCGGAGCCGGCGCCCATGACGCCGAGCGACGCGAGCGCGCCGGCGGGCTGATGATAGCCGAGCCCGGCACGGAATTCGGAATCGAACTTGGCGAGCGTCTGAAAGGCGTACCGCGGCGTCTGTTGCGCGGGTGTGGGAATGCCCGTGCCGCAGGCCGTCCCGCAGCCGGCGGTGGGAATCAGCGGTTCTGCGCCGATCGGCGCGACCGGCGGATTGCGCATCGAGGAGCGGTCGGGCTCGTTGAACTCGCCGTACTTGATTTCCTTTACGCGCGAGAAACCCTCGGTCATGACGGTCATGTTGGACGTGACGACGTCGTCGCCGAAGCGCCCGAATTTCTTCTGGTACTGCTTCTTGACCGTTTCATGGAACGTTTCCTCGGAGATATTGTGCTGCCGGAGGAAGGGCGAGACGCGGAAGAACGCGCCGAGGAACGAATTGCCCTGCATGCGCAATTGCAGTTCTGGCTGGTTGGTCGCCTTGCGAGCGATCTCAAAGCCGGGCAGGATGAAAACGCGGATGTTGTTTTCCTGGACAAATTTCCGGTGCTGCGCGGGGATGCGCATCCAGGCCGTCTCGGGCGTGTCGCTGGATTCCCAGACGATGCAGCCGCCCTTCTTGATGCCTT